>JAABUS010002889.1_pt1 | contig 30144 bp, 27 predicted proteins | sample 5560161 | NCBI WGS metagenome assembly JAABUS01 (sample SAMN10711885, study PRJNA513376) | rock metagenome | isolation source: Antarctica rocks | place: Antarctica: Victoria Land, Trio Nunatak nord | collected 2016-01-04
GGTGTGAGTTGGATATGGTTACTTGGAATATGCTATCGTATCGATTTCGTGTATACAGCATTTTTTGTACACAGCATTTTTTGTACACAGCATTTTTTGTACACAGCATTTTTTGTACACAGCATTTTTTGTACACAGCATTTTTTGTACACAGCATTTTTTGTACACAGCATTTTTTGTACACAGCATTTCCCATCCAGCATTTCTGCTACGCTTGGGCTATTTTTACACCTCTCACCTCATAGCTATCAAACCTTTTATAAATCCTGATTGGGGCTCCTTCTCCAGCCAGTCCATCGAAACAGAAACCGAAACCGAAACCGAAAAAATCGATGCCGCCAGCACTTGGATGCTCCAATCTTATTTTGGTTATTGCTGTTACTGTAGGAGAAGGTGAAAAACTCTACTAGCGGAGCCCCCAGCCCTACCGGCCCTATGAAGCGGAGGTGTACTGTATTTCCAACAGAGGATATGTATGGTTTGGATATTCTCATTTGCTGGTGGTGGGGGGGGGGGGGTGGTGGTGTGCTTCGTGTTGGGGCGATCACTCGCTCGTTATTCTATCTATCTATCTGTCTATTGTTTCAACTACTAGCTCATACCTACCTATCTATGTCTATCTATTTATCTATCTATCTATCTACCTACCTAACATAACAAATCCCATCATTCCGAAATACCCAATCCCCGCCTAATTTCCTCCCCCCTTTTTTGCACGCACGCACGCACGCCTAGTTTCCTCAATTTTTAAAATAAATACCCATGCAACAACGACAACGACAACCTCCGGTTGTCTCTTTTATATATATATACGGCTGTTGGGTTAGGGAGGGGAGGGGATGCTGACTACATACATCGTTTATGTTCCATTATATATATATATATATATAGATTCCCCAAGCCCAGGGTGACACGTGACCGTCCGCTGACTCAGGTCTCGCCGATTTGCTCCCCCGCTAAGGCCCGTCTCGTCGAAATGCTCCCTCGTTACTCCCTCATGCTCTCCCTCATGCTCCCCCAATGCTCCCTCTTGCTCGCTCGCTGCTCTCCCCTGCTGCCCTCAGCCACTTCCTACGACGATCGACTTCTTACAACTTTAAACGAGGCCGGTGGTGTGGCCGAAAGTGGATGCCGATCGAATGGCTCCATATCCACACCTGCTCGGACTCGCCCCTTTAGATTCTTCCATAACCAGAATCTTTACACCCTGCATCCAAATCGAGTGATTCTTCCTCATCGAACACCGTGTCTATAGTGTCCAGGCTCTCTTTTCAGGTAAGGATAACTCTCGCCCCTAATCTTTCCATGGCTTCCCTCCACCCGACTCTTTCATTGCCGTCAACCTGCCGCAATTTCCAACACTCCTCCATCACTATCAGACCTTTCCAAGATATGCCAGGAGGATGCGCTTCTTGCATGGTCTTACCAAACACCTGACGAAATATTTCATGCTGATACTGGCTAGTTGACATACATCCTGCGATAGTATATGGCCAAGTGGAACGCATGATAAGCCGAGCGGGCAGTTCCTCAAGCTTTTCGAGGCACATGTTGACGAAGGTCTGGTCGATGTTTGGTTGCCTAGGGTCTAGATCAGACATCATCGTTTGTCGGAAGACTTGAGCACCATAAGCCCACAGGATGCTGATGAGTCTACTGTCTTCCTCAAGGACAGTTGCGCCGGGGCGATTGTAATCTCTTTCAAGCCTATCGATTCCGGATTTGAGCTCCTCTGCAATCTGCTTATCGCGTTGCAACAGCTCCCTCGTGTTATCTGACGTGTGCCTCTGATTCTGATGCATCTCCTTCCGCTGTTCGAAATTTGCGATCTCCAAAATCTTCCCCATGATCCAGCCTTGGCAACCCATGATGTTCTGGGGCTTTAAGTCTTCTGAGTGCAGAAGGCCGAGGTAATCGAATGCGCAAGGGTCGTAAGAAAGCACTCCAAAAGTAGCAATAGCAAGTACGTCAATCCATATAAAGTTAGTGATGCAAAACTTTAAAGAGCGTCTTCGCTCATGGCCGGGAGGCCAAATCGACAGGGCAGCTTCTACAAGCGATGCCTTCGATTCTGTGCCATTGCAGAGGTTCGATGAGACACAGATTTCAACATGGTTCAAGATTCTTCTGGCGGCTCGATGATGCATTTCCCAATAGCCTTGGAGCATGCTGAAAATTTCGAGGATTTGAAGGTTTGTTATCACGTCGAGCAATTGTATCCCAGTCCATATAAACTCCTCCAGAGGCGTGCTCTCCATCAAGAGGAATTTATCGATCTCAATCTTTAATCCTCGGACCGCCATACTTTGCAGACCGCTCACTTTGGGACAGAGACCGATGTTGTCGATGCTTGGGGGTTGAGTCAACGAAGCATCAAAACAAGCGCTGATGCTCAGAGCAGAATTGTAGAGAGGTTTGCAGCTGATCAACCGATTAAGCATCCAACTTCTATCTCTATTATGGTCAAGCTTGTAGAATGTGTGCGTTATCGGATGAATCACTTCCAAGAATAGCATGAGCAATCGTGTTTTCTCGTTTGAAGTATCAGGATCTAGCGCTAGATTGCGTATCTTGCTGTCCCACCAGATCGTGTCAGGGCGAAGCTGCCAAATGTTCGTGCCGCCCAAAACGACATTGGAGGACGGAAACATGTCAACGGCAATCGCTCCTGATGGAGGCTGGAGCTGGTGGTGGTGACGGAGATTGCCATCATCCTTGTCCTCAGGACTCGGCGTGGAGGTCCTAGTGGTGCTAGAGATGCCCTCCTTGATTGCGACTTTCCTACGAATCTTGTAGCGAGTCTCTGCTAGAAATCGAAGATATTTGGCTTCATCTGAATTTCTCACCTCATTCCAATTAGCCTTGACCGTGTACCAGCTTGGGGCTGGTTCGTTATAGCCGTAGCATGCCAGTTGCCTGGATCGACAACTCTGGCACACTGGACGCTGCTCATCGCATTTCTTCTTGCGAATCCGACATGTGAGGCATCCTGTTTGAGTTCGAGATCCGTCTGGCATTTGCTATGAAGAGGGTGATGTTGGTGCTGCGTCACAATTGAGCGCTGAGCTCAAGCTGGGTAAGGAGGGAGCCGAGAAGATTGGCCTGCTGGAACAAAGATCACTTCATTATGTCAGTCGACATACATTCCAGGACCGCCCACGCCACTATTATCCTTTCATATTACAATAATACAGATCTGAGTGAAGGCTTTCCGTACCTGTTATAGAACAGAGTTGGTTATGGAACGCTTTCGATTGATAACTAGCACGTGACAGGAAGAGCGTTTGATCGGTGAATAGTATTAAACAATTGTACGCGGGGTGTATAAACGTATTCCTGCGGTGAACATTGAGCGTATTGAATCCTATCAGTCACTTATTGTTGTGGTTATACAGTGGAACCGGTGGTACTGGTGGTACTGGGCGTTCCTGTATGTACCGCACTAGACTGTAGTATTCAGTACGGCGATCGGCCACCATAAGTCGGCCGATCATAGATAGAGAACATCATCTTTTCCCCATCATACAACGTGTGCCCCAACACTTATTCGAATGAAATGCTGACAAGGAATACGCGTACTAAAAATTTCAGTAATGGAGATGGTTTTGGTTTCTCTTTGTTTTATTGAAACTGGGTCATTTTTTTTTACCAGAACTGGAAGCTAGATATGTACCCAAGAGGACGTGCTAAATCACTCTAATGCATACGAGTTTCAGCTGGTTAAATGGTGGTCATACTGAGCTTCGACCGCGCTTAAGCTTAACCCGTTTTGGCACGAGTCGGCTCTATCGACCGCGCTTAAGCTTAACCCGTTTTGGCACGCGTTGGCTCTAACATATCCTAGTACCCAGCTCGAGACCCTATATCCTTGAACTCACTGAGAATTGATGGATCTGCCTTGGAGATGTTTCAAGCCCACGGTGTTCGCAAATCTCGTACAGCACCTGTGGGCTCCTGGTTTCAGCCAGCTGTTGGCAATTTCTTGTCTACAAGACTTACAAGTGCCAATGCCAATGCCAATATCGAAATGAGCCTCATTCGAATGTTTCAGCCCAGCATGTGTTCTGATGTTCTGGAGCTTCTGATGGCTTAGCTTCGTTAGAGGCTTCTTTCAGCGGCGTACAGGGATGAGTTTCCGAGCTGAGGTCTTCTGCGTAGAATTCCGCACATTCGTTCTAGGAAAATGCTGTTAGAGTTTCAGATAACCACTAGGAGATAGGTGCTGTGTGAAATATATAGTGTCGAGCAAGTCGTCATGAAGCTTGTGCATTATTTTCCAGGCTCCGCTGGGCTTCGACTTCTTCCGCCATCTCTCCCGACTTCTCCCTTTTCAACGACTACTCTGTTGCTCAACACACTCGCTTATTCGCATAAGACCAAATGTCGTGTCCCCAATGCTTTACTGGCCATGTCAATCCTGGAACACCAAAAGGTCGCTGGGATACTGTGCATGATCTTCGAACTTACATTGCAGAGCCTGCAGCTGGCAAACAGACGCTAGGCATCATCGTGATCATCCCTGACGCTTTTGGGGTCGACTTCGTCAACAACCAGATACTAGCAGACCATTATGCCTCAGCAACACAATATCTGGTATATTTACCTGATTTCATGGATGGTTAGTTTGCTAATACAAACGCTGCCCCAATCATAATCTCCCACCAAGATTAGGCTGTATGACTGTGGTTCTTGTGTGGCTGACCATTCGTTCTTCAGGCAAGGCAGCATCTGTTCAATGCATGATCAACATGGCCCACATGTGGGATGAAAAGGAATCCTGGATTAAGAAGCCGTAAGTCAGCAAAGTGTCATAAATGCCGTGCAATGTAGACTGATCGCTTTCTCAAGATATTACATCTTCATTACGATGAGCGAATTCATTCCGTTCCTGTACAGGAACCGGCTCAGTCTGTGTTGGCCGAGAGTCACAAACTTTCTCAGAGCGCTTCGCGAAGATAAAGGTGCTACCCTGCCAGTGGGTATCGCAGGCTTTTGCTGGGGTGGCTTGCACGCCGTCAAGCTCACCCACGACACGGCAGATGCAAAGACTGCAAACGGTCGACCACTAGCAGACGCGTTCTTCATTGCTCATCCCAGCAATATTACAATCCCTCAAGATATTGCGGACGTCAAAGGGAACTTATCAATAGCAATAGGTGACGATGATGGTGTCATGGATATCAAGCAGGTTCGAGCAGCCCAGAAGATTCTTGCGGACAAGGGAGACGTTGACTCAGAGCTTGTCATCTATCCGGGAGCGAAACATGGCTTTTCGATACGTGCCAGCAGAGCACAGCCCGATTCGAAGCAGACTAAACAGGCAGAAGAGGCAGAAAAGCAGGCGATTTTATGGTTTCAACGACGATTCGAAGCTGCCAAACGACTTCGGGTCCCTCCAAAGCCCTAAATCTGCTTTTCTTATCATCAGCGGAGAAGATCCTTCTGTAGGAGGTGTTCCGTTCTTTAGGCTGGAATTGAGAAATGATCTGTATGGCGAGATTACAAGCAATCTCACTCCTTCGCTTCGGGTCTGTAGAAAGCGCAATGTTTGTGTATGTATTTCGCTAGTTCATCTTGCACAACAGTCCTTACCGCCGAGTCTCAATATTGAAGGTTGCAATCTGTTCGATAACCGCTATACACAATGCAATATAAATATAGGCAAAGCACTTCAGAATGGCCACAGCGTCTTATAGGTGGTCGTAGCAGGCCTTTATATAACTGTGGGTTGGCGGGTGTTGCGACCCTAGAGGTGAGTAGTATCTATTTCCAGGTAGACCTAAGGTGACGGTTGGGTTTCGCAGGGTTTGAGCAATGGAAGCAGGGCAATATGAAATAGTCAAGTCACAACTTGCCAATGGATCTGGTTAGAAGATTCAAAGACTTTGTTGAACACGAGAAGAGGTCTCTTCTACCCAGGAAGTCTACCTGGTTATATAGACATTGGTGTGGGGATCGCTCAAGGTGCTCAAGTGCTCAAGTTCTTGATCACCTTGGGTCCTTGGGCGGCCTGCGCCAAGACCTTCCATGCCCTGTGATCTTTCTCCTTGGACCTTAGTAGTCCTACAATAATGTCTTCAGACTGTTGAAGGATAAACTACTTACCGCATACTGCCCTTGTGAACCGGGCTCCGGGGACTGCATTGATCAGTCCTCCACCGCCAACTGGTTTGCTTGTGCCTGAATTTTCTTACTGGTTTACGCTCGGGAAATTCCGCGAGAAGCATCGTCCGATCGACATCAAGAAAGAAGACTACGTGGCAAAAGTAATCTGTTTTGCTCGAGCTTCGGAAGGCGGCGAGGGTAGAAAGGTTTTTGATTTTGTGAAATTGGTTGTAGCGGCATCGGATCGGGGTTACCGTCGTCTTTGGGTTGATGATGATGTTTTGCGCGTGCCTCGAACTTTGGTCAACCACTCCGACCTCGAGAAGGGAATGGGAAATTTGGAGTTGGGTGACTGAGTGCTCAGGTTCTTTTCCCCCCCCCTATTTTGTGACTGTGCTCATAAACTTAACAACATTTTCTTTGCTTCTCAATGATAAACCAAGCAAAGCGTACTGCTCTGCGAAGAAGTTGATGGTCATCGGCCTTCTACTGCGCGGGCTCACACGTCTTATGCTTCAAAATCCTAAAGTTGATGCTGCGCTGCCCATGTAGCTCGCAGGCAGCCACGTGTTCTTCCAGCAGACTTTGTACTTCAAGCACTTTCTCACCCATCTCTTGCTAAAAACCCTTGAGAATTCTGTGCCCCATTTTCCAGGCGCGGTGTTTTAAGCCCTAAATTGTCAAAGGTGGCTGTTTCGAAAGCTCACTGAATTATTTAGATAAGTCGTTCGAACTTGGTCTTTCACCCTGGCTGCTGGAAAGAGACTCTTCAACGCGGGGGCTGTGTGAAGAATCGGGCCTACCTAGGATTGGCTCGACAAGACAAGACAGGTGAAAAACCCTGTTGAGGCCTTCACTTGTTTAGAAGTCTTACGATCTCTTTGGTCGCCCATAGAATCCTATGGGAAGTGGCGAAGTCTAGGCAGCAGAAAATCATAAAGGGCAGCTCAAGCCGAGACAGAGGAAATCCGTTTCAGACTCCCACCTGCTGCGCCCCTGCACTGCCCTACAGTGCTCCCCCGTGCTCCCTCGCTGCTCCCTCCTGCTCCCTTGATGCTCTTTCACGCTCCCTCGGTGCTCCCTCTAAGTCGGCCCTGCTCCCTTTCCCGTCCCGGAACGGCAACCCCAATCCTAAGTTCGGGGTGTATATAATATATATATATTTCCTTTCTCTATTTTATTTCCTTTCCTTTCAACGCTCGCTCGGGTTTTTTTTAACATCCATAGACTTTTTGTTGTGTGGAAACCATTGGGAAAAACCCCTTCTACGAGTCCACCTGAGCTATGTAATCTGGGTCATCTGCGGAGGTACTGTACATTCAAAGACAATCGCACACCCGCCCCGTTCGGCCTCTTTCCACCACCTACAGTACACTATCGCTTTTTATATCGATATGGAAAACTATATCTTAGCATCCGAGCTCACCTGAAACCCTCGAGATCTTGATCTATCGTCGCTGGGTTCCGTATTGTAGATGGTGCATTTTTTTACGAGGTGACGTTGCTCCTTTGGATATATTAGTTGGATAGTCCATGCCGGTTCCGGTAGAGGGTTTCTGCGGGCTATGACCCTGTTTCCTCCCTAACCTTTATCTACCCTATCCCTGATCACTTCCCCCCCACCTGCACCTAACCATCTCTCCCATGACTTCCCCTTCACCCCCCTTAACTAGAAACCCTCACTCATCACACCCCCCCTCCTCCGTCCACCAACACCTCCTCTCCCCCCTCATTGGCAACCCCCCCACCCTGGCACCCCCATGCGGCTCCCTCCCCATCAGCAATTTCCCAATCAACAGCCCGCCTTTCTCGTCTCTGCCTGCTTGCTCGTTGCGCCAGTCGGTCGGGAGGAGGGTCATCCATTTCTCGCGGTCGCGGAGGGGGCGGTAGTGGGGATATTGGTTTTTGCGGGGTTGATGGGAGTGGTGGTGGTGGTGGGTTGGTTTGAGGGGATCGAGGGGGAAGGGAAAGGAGGGGGAGAGACTGGGGGATGGGGAGGGTGAAGGGAAGGGGGAGGGGGGAAAGGAGGTGCAGTATTTGCAGAGGGGCGGGGAGGGTAGGTCGATGCCTGAGGGGTCGTCGGACCAGGGGGGTGGTGGGAGGGGTGTCTATTTCGCCGTCAGTAGTTCGTTTTGCTACAGTCAACGCCGGAGTTTCGCAGCAAATCAAAGCAATCGCAAGGAAGAAAGAAGTAAAGAATGACAGACCCGACAAACCAAACACCCAACACACCCCCAATGCCACTCTGACCACCCGTACCTCACCCTCCCTTCCTTGCGCCCCAAAGATTCGTTGCAAGTCCAACAGGTAGCGGCCTCGCCTGCTAAAGGCGAAGTTGGAGAATTAAACGTGCGAAGGGGGCGTGGGTAGAGCGGAGCATTGATTGTAGTAGATCGAGGAATCAAGAGAGGTCGTGGGAGCGAAATGTAGGAGTGGCGCCGCGGTAGGGGAAAAGGGGAGAGTGGAGGTATTGGCGTTGAGGGTTGCTGGGACAGAGCTGTGATGTACGATGTGTCGGTTGTGGACTCGCGTTGGTGGGAGCCCATGGGTGGGTTCGGGTGTTCCTTAGATCGGGTTTCAAGGCGAGAGCGCCGGGAAAAGGAGAGGTGTGGGGGGTGGGGGTCGGGATTGGATGTCATTGTCGCGGGAAGGCATGGGGTGGAGGCGGTTGAGAAAAGACGTGCATAGGGTGGAGGAGCGATCCGTGTTGCCAAGTGTTGGTGTAGAGAGGAGTACGTGGCGCCCATCGAGGGGTTATTGTGACGCGGGATGCTTAATATGCTTCTGTTAAGTTTGGAATGGCATACTGATTGCGAAGTTCGGACGATAATGATGATGCTGCTGCGTTGCTTGGATCGGAGGTGGAGAAAGTAATGAATGACAAGAGGAGATAATGAGTGTGGGACTGCCTATACGCTTTCAATCGATAATGCTGAAATACAAAAGCTTAAGCACAACTGAAATGAGGTTGCGAAAGCTGCAGAGTAAGGATTGAACAGAAAGGGAAGGAATGATCAAGCTCGAGAGAGATTTGGGCCTCTAGAATTAGAATACCTTGGACATTGAACGGAGAGAAGCCACTGCTCAGTAAATAGCGCTCTAGATAGTGTATAAATCCAAGTATATGTACTGGTGCAGCAATTTTAGTATGTATGCAAGTTACAACCTCCACATCGTCAAAGCCATCTTTATTACCATTATGCCACTTCAATTGCAGATATTGCCAGGCTTTTACCTCTCAGATCCTTTAGTACCAGTAGCCCTTGACGAGGTAAGCACTGTAAACCGCCATCGCACCTAAGAATCCCTGAGTGCCGAAGAATCCCAAAGGTCTCCCAATTGCGACGTTTTTTCTTCCCTTGAGTCCAAACTCCACATGCGCAATTCTCAGAGCAAAAAGCGCGGCCAAGGAGTAGTTGAGCACCTTTCTGTTCGCCCCATTGAGTTCCGCAACGGCCGTCAAAATCAACGCAATTGGCACGCTCTCCAGGAAGTTGGCCTGGCAGCGGGATTCAACCATGAGAGGGTCTGGGACGTCATTGGTCGCATTGTCAAGGCGGTCACCGATGTATTTCTCGTTCTTAATACGCTGGTAGACGACGCGGTTGGTGAGAACAAGAAGGTAGGCGGCGAAGGGAAGGGTCCAGGTGCCGGTGACAGCTGTTACATGAAATTAGTGTGAGGGACATGCAGCGGGGAGTTGCAGGACTGACGCAGCATTTTCGGGACAGGAACCCCAACTACGGTAGCGGTGCTCATGGTTGCGGTGGTAGGGTATAAGATTCGAGTTCAAAGAATTCAGGTGGTTGCAACTCAGATAACTAAGTTATGCTCAAGTTGGAAAAGAAGTTGAAATGGATAGGTGGAGGTCGGCGAAAAGGAGGGCACCAAAGACTTCAGCCTTAGCACGCGAGCACGCTTAGATAAACAAGTGCCGAGGTGTAAACAATGTAAACAACATCGAAGACCACGAAATTCAAACACTGATCATTTGAGAAGGCTTGCTACAAACCTCAGTTTTTCAAAGAAACACAAAATTCAGTGGATGATAATTATACATTGGGAAAATGGCTACTCCACGTCGGCGATCGTCGCGCATCAGATGCAGTGGAACACCTGTGAGTAAACAAACACCGAAGAGCCTGAGCGGCCCCCAGATGCCCATATGTTCACCAGCTTCCTCGATGCAATTTACTGATTCTCATGTACTACTCAGGTTAATTCTGCTGCATCCCCTGCAAAGAATCAGCTGTCTTCTGTCTTCGAACGAAACGAATCGCCACAAGACGGCACACCACGCAAAATCGATACACTTGTCTCGTCTCCAATTGCTCCACCAAATACTGCTGTAACACAGGAGAAGCTGCAGATCCCATCATCGCCCCTCAAGACACCCCAAACCGCCTCTCGTCTCTATCCTAGCCTAGACGAGATGCATCCAAGCAAAGTCCACCAGAGCACCAGCAAGCAACCCGGCTCTGGCTTACGGCTTGGTTTCGGGGGTGTTGACATTCGGAACACAGCATCTGTAACACATTCTGGTTCCATAGCAACCGCTCAGAGTACTCCTACCAAATCAAAGAGTGGTTTACCAAACCACATGTCTTCTCCTACTTTCGAGTTTAGCTTCCATCGACGAGAGGCCGACCTTAGCGAAGAAACCAACAAGATTATGGAGAGTGTGCGGGAAGAAGCAGCCAGGATTAAAGCAGCTTTACAGGAGGAGCGCAACAAGCAGAACGAGAAAGACAATAAAACCAACCAGCTCTTCGGTGTTGGTGGCCGCAAACTTGCAAAGCCCAAGGGAAAATCTGGGAGATATAGTGATGTACACAAGCAAGAGTTCAAAAAGATGGATTCCATTGCAAGCCATGCTTCAGTGTGGAAGAACAAGCTCCAAGCTAATACAGCAAGTTTGAAACGGAGTCCATCTAAAGCTGGCCTCGATGCACCACAAGGTGTTCTCTCCCGAACAAAGTCTTTCAAGTCAATGCGTGCAGAGGAACTTGGCAACCGGCTTGATAACATATCCCCAGGGAAACGGGCCAAACAGAACTACAATGATGATACCTCTACCGCACGGCCAGTATCACGGGACACCAATTCTGAAATGGAGAGTGTACAATCATCGCCGACACACGTCAAGTCCCACTCTGGTCTACCAAGTGCTGTTACAACGCCGACAAAGTCATCTCTGGCTCGAGCGGCTAGTGTCAAGGCAACCAAAGCCTCCAATATCCCCTCGCTGAGCCGGAGTGCGTCAACAAAAACACTTGCAAGCCCAGTTGCCCCAAAGACCGAAGGCAGCAACAAATATCTATCTTCCCTATCAAGGTTTGGCAGCATGAAATCTATTCTCCACCGTTACCAACCAAAGTTCTCCGACGATCCCATGAAGGTGGCTGCTGGTACCCACTTGCCTGTTCCTCTAGAGAAGAAGGATCTCAACAAAGAGCTGCCTAGCTTACCAGGGACACCATCTCAAAGCTTCCAACACTCACCGTCCATGAAACGTGTCGGCTTTACCCCTAGCACAAACTCCAGATACGACCTAGCATCCGTCTCCCCGTCTCCCTCGAAAATCCCCTCCATGCACTCTATGCAGCACACTACCTCAAAATCTACTGAATCTACACCAATATCATACCCTTCCCTCGCAAACTCCCCCAACATTACCACCCGCGCCAAAATCCCTAAATCTCCTGCTCCAGGCGATTTCACCTTTACCTCCTCCAAAACCATCAATTTCGGTGCTGCAACTTCAGGTCTCACATCCCCATCAACCATCCGCCAAGTCCGTCCCAGCGGTCTTCCTACCCCTCTTACATCCACCTTCAACGACCTTCCAGCAATCCCTCACGGCATCGGGAATAAGAAGCGCCACCGCGCAGACTCAGACGACGAGGGCATTGAAAATCAGCAGCCTACAGACCCTGATAATGAGGATAACGGGCGAAGCCCGAAGAAGCAGAAGCTCGCGCCGAAAGAGGACAAAATCGATGCAAAATTGAATGGACAGCGAAAGGGTACTACGGCTAGTGGGAGCCGTATCCCGAAGATGGGTGGGGCTAAGGAGAGGGGTAGGGGGGTGCTGAGTTTGAGTCGGTTGAATATGCTGGCGAGGCCGAAGGATAGGCGATAGGTGCTTGTGGTATCGAGGTTCACTATCATGAGGAATTAAGGGAAGGGTTACTGCGAAGGCTGGTTTTAGCAATGGGTCCGGTGGTCATGACGGCATAGACTATGCTAGTCGTGTTGGGCGAGTGGGCCACGGCTGCGAGTCAACGATCCCTGACGTCTTCCCTTGAAAAATTGATCTTTTCAACATCCTTCTGTCAAAAAATTTCATTCTATTCGGACTTGTCATTACCTACCACCTGTCTTTTTATTTCTCAGAAAAGGGGACATCAGGAGCCTTGATAAATTTGAACCGAAAACGAGGGAACGAAGAAATGGCGATGTGGATCTTATGATTGGCAAGGATAGGATGAAATGAGATGAGATGAGATTGAGATGAAGATAGGATGAGATGTGTTATTGCTTTGTTGACGCGGGTATGAAGGCGGGATATGAGCTGCTTTTGTAAGATTGAAATGCTAGCTAGGTACATAGATAGGGGAAATGTAATGCGATGACGAATTTCTCATTGGTAGTAGGGTTTTTTTTTTGGAAATGTGAGGGCGTGCGGGGGGTTGGTAAGGGTTCTGTGCCTGTGGTATGTGAGAGATGTGACGGTTTGATGTGGGGATGTATCGTATCGGATGTGGTGGGGAGATTATAAGAGGAAGACCTATCGGGCGGCCTATGAACGCTTTCAAGACAACCAAACTCCATGCAATGCACCCGCTAAACCCACACTGCCCCGGCTTCCCCCCCTTCTTTCCAAACCATCCAACCCGACTCACTTCTCCATCCTCTTCAAAAACCCCCCCAGATCAAACTCCTCCTCATACGCCTTCTCGTCCCACAACTCCCCCAACCCATCCGCCCACCCTTTCTTCCCCTTTTCTTTCACCTCGCCCGTCGCCACATCGACTAGATCCTCTTCTCTACCCGTTATATCGTGGCTGTTGTTGTCGGTGGTGGAGGTGGAGGAGGGGTTGACGTTGACGTCGAAGAGGTCGAGGATTTGCGAGGTTTCCATTGTGGCGAGGCCGGCATTTTGCTGGTTGACGACGGTGGAGGCGACGTCGATTTTGAAGCGTTGGAGGCTGTGGTGCGGGTGTTAGGGGTGGGGGTTTTGATGAGCGAGAGGGAAAAGGGGAAGTAGGGACTTACTTTAGGATTTTCTCTTCCAGTGTTCCGCGAGTAACTAGGCGGTAGACGTTGACGACTTTCTTCTGCCCAATCCGATGCGCGCGATCCATGGCCTGTAGATCTTTTTGTGGGTTCCAGTCATGCTCCACGAAAATTACTGTATCCGCCCCTGTCAAGTTCAGACCGAGGCCTCCCACACTTGTCGTCAACAGCAGGACATCGTAGCTCGGGTCTGTGTTGAACTGATTCACGATATTCTGCCGCTTGTTTGCTTCGACGCTGCCGTCCAATCGCAGGTATTGGACGCTAGGGAGCAGTTTGCGGAGGACGTCGTTTTGAACAATGTCGAGCATTTCCTTCATTTGGCAGAAAATGAGAGCGCGGTGCTGGGAGACGTAGTTTGTTTCTGGAGCAAGTTCGCCTGTGCTGGCATTTTCGCTGCCGATACCGCAGTCGACAAGGAGGTCACGGAGAGCGGTCAGTTTGGGGGCGTGGGTGATGTCTTTTAGGTTAGAGTGCTGGCGCGCGAGCTGGGATTGGATGGCGTCGTACTGCTTGTGGCCTTCCTTGACGACGAGGGAGGGGGAGTTGCAGAGTTTGCGCATGTATTGGAGGGCTTGGAAGATGTGTTGTTTTGCTTCTTTGTCGTCGCTGCCGGCGCTTTCGGCGAGCGTCTTGCGCTCTTTTTTGGCAAAGTCTTCGAAGAGCTTCTTTTGGAGGTCGCTGAGGTCGCAGTAGTAGTTTTGCAGGATTTTGGGGGGAAGATCGTCGAGGACTTCCTCTTTTAGTCGACGGAGTAGGAACGGGAGGACTTGTTTGTGTAGAGCTTCGATGGCGAGAGCACCTGCCTCTTGTTCTTTCGAAGATGATTTACTAAAACGTGACGCTGCTATGGGTTTGGCAAACCTATCGAGGAATACCTTTTCAGTACCTAGGAAACCTGGCATTAAAAAGTCGAATAATGACCAAAGCTCAAGGACATTATTCTGTATAGGCGTTCCAGAAAGTATAAGTCGATGGTTGCTAACAAGACGCTTGACCGCTATGGTAGTCTTAGCTCTAGGGTTTTTGATCAAGTGCCCTTCATCTAAGACGCAATAATTCCAGCTATGTGGAAGAAAGATGTCAATATCGTTCCTGCACACATCGTAGGATGTGATGACTACGTCAGTCTTTCCTAATTGATCCCTCAGCCGTACTCTGTCTGACGCTGGGCCCACATAAGCCAAGCAGGATAAGAATGGCGCGTAAGTCTGTATCTCTTGCTGCCAATGGCCTGAAAGAGTAGGCGGACAGACTATGAGTGAGGCGAGACGACGTGAATCGGAAGCCTGAGTTTTGGCAAACTCCTCGGCTCGGAGATGATGGTCACTTGCCACAATGCAGAGAGTTTGCAGCGTCTTTCCAAGGCCCATATCATCACAAAGAATGCCGTGAAGATGGTAGCGATTGAGAAAAGCTAGCCAATTGACACCTTCCTGTTGATACGATCTAAGTTCGGCTTTGATAGTCACGGGGACTTCGAAGGGCTGTATCTTCTTTGGGTCAAGCATTTGTGAGATGAACTGGCGCTCACGATCTCGGCCCTTCAGAAGCTTATCTGGAAGGCCTGGTGGGTCTGGTATACCAGCTTCGAGAGGTACGAGCTTGACTAGGGTTGCGAAAGTAGTAGTTGCTATCAGTCGAACGTCGTTGTCAGAATCGCTCATTCGGCCGAGCACTGGAACAATAAGGAATATAACGTATGGTAGGATGCTGTCTTCCATGACGTGGATAATGTGGTATATGAGTTCGATAACGCCTTGACGAGGATGTATCTCCGGATAATTAATGCAGGGGAGGATGTCCTCGACAAGCATTGTCATGCCTTGAATTCTTAAGATACTGCATACAGTAGCGAAGCACTTTGCTGCGGCATAGCGAAAGACTGATAGTTTATTGCGCAAAGCTTTTGATATTAGTGGCATCAGTTCAATAGCGAAATAATGAAGATCTGGATGCATGCCAGGTAACAAGGCTCGTAATATGGAGAGACCGTCAACAACCTCTTGGCCAAGCTCCATATTGTCATTGACTTCAACCGATAAATCATTGTCAAACACTTGACGGAGAGGTGACTCGATCTTGGTTTTGAGCACCGGTAGTTTTGTAAGTAAATCCTTGCCAAAACTATGAGTGAGCTGGTCGAATGCCTCTTTCGCACCTCGTCGTGTGATTCGTGCCGCTTTCGCTTCCATTTCGTACTTGAGCGCATCAGGATGATCTCTCCGGTCCTCTTCTTTCCGAAGTGAAAGTACAGAATCATGCAAAGAGGCATTGGGTCCGAATTCAGGCGTTTCAGAAGTATCGACGCAGTAAAACTTCATTAGATTGGCGATGACCTTATCGGCAGGTCCGCGACGGTCCGATTTGGCATAATAACCCATCAAGGAAGCTATCGAAGCAGCAGACCGCTTTTGTAATTCAACATTCTCTTCGGTCTTGATACTATCCATGATCCCTTTGATCAACAAACTCGGCTTCTTTGGTATGTCGTTGAGAGCCACGACAGCACCAGATGCGGCTGCCCTGATACGAATGTCTTTTTCACCTTTGGCTCGCTTGGCATCTTCGATAGCCGTGACGGCACATGTCCGAGCATCATTAAGTAGCTGCAATGACGTAATTCGTTGAGCAGGCGTTAGAGATTTCTTCAAGCGCTCAAAATCTTGGCCGACGACAGTATCAGCGTTAGCGATAGAGAAAGCGGTAGGGCCCGCTCCCATCTCGCCCTGAACCACGATAGCGAGGACTGGTATCTTAGATGGTGGAATATGACCTTGATCTCGGAAAGCATTCAACAGTGAGTGGCATTGCGCTCTCACAATCCGTAGATATGGCAAAAGATCGTCATAACTCTCAGGTCGGTCTTCCTCGAGCATAGCCCGGAGAGGCCCACTGAACCGGCCAACCGTCTCAGAGATGTGCGATGAAGAACGAGCGTATTCTTCTATGATCATGGCGGCCGTCGTCTGTGTCGTTGAAAAAGGAGCTTTCAGACGGGAGACGAGATCATCGAAGAATGAATCCAAGGCTGGGCTCGGTAGCCAAAGGGCCAAGGCTCGACCAAATGCTTTGGCCGCAAAGGTTCTAGATCGTATTAGCGTGTCAGCACCTACAAGATCGACATCGCCTTGAATCATGTGTCCATCAACATTGTGAGACGAAGACGGTGGGTCTTCCTTCTTTTCAGAACGCCTCCGTCGTTTTGTTGCCGGCTCACTGGTTTGATGCGAGGGTAGTCTGCTTGTTGAAGGGTTTGGTAAAGCATACATCTGCCCCGAAGGCCTCATTAAAAGAGACAGTTCCAGAGGAATCGAGTATCGCGATGTTCCAATAGGATGCGTCGTCAAATCGAATAAATCGGGAGCGTGTGGCAGAAATTCAGAGGCAAAACGCTCGGGGCCTTGATCAACAAGAGCACTTGCGAGAGCATACCAAACCTCAAGACTCAAATTAAGTACAGATTCGTTGCGTTCCACAAGAAAATTTTGAAAGACTAGCCGCAGAATTTTGCCGTTGACCCAGCCTTTCGTCCCTTCACCTCCAATGTGAAGAAAAGTCTGTAATGCACGAAGAACCGCTAACCGAACGCTGGTAATTGTATGTCTTAGGAAGGGGTAAAGCCTAGGAACGAGATGGGTAAAGGAATGCTCGGGATCTTTCGCTGCATTTTGTTTCATTGCACCAAGTACTTCTGGAAAACTGCAGAGCTTAGCAAGAAGATCCATGACGGATCCAGTACTAGCACTCAAATCGTCTCGAAGATCCGATAGACAGTCCCATACGATGTTCATTAAATCGTCAAGCGCTGCCGGACGAAGGACCACAAACTCCTTGGCAATGGGTGTCAGTGTAGCTGCGCTGACGGCACGAACATCGTCGTCATAATCTGCGAGCCCCTTCATCACTGCCTCGACCACTCCATCCATGAGACCATTGTCTTTCACAAGAAGGTCGTTTCGTACCGCAACTAGGTACCGCAAACCAATCATTCCTCCATGGCAAACCTCCCAAATGCGATTGACGAGATGCAGGTCGTTTTGCATAACCATACGATAGAGCACCCGATAGACTGAAGTCACCAATGTAGGTACTAGATGAACCATAAGAGCACCAAGTGTTTGTCCAACGGTTTCTCGAATTGGTGCCACGACATTGTCAGATATGTAATCACCAAAGCGATCGAGCATGAAAACGCAGCAAAGCCGACAAGCCAAGTTGTCCAACCAACGGGTATTGAGGGCATCGTTGACAGATCTAGGTTTGCCCCGTACACGGCCCGCACCGGCGCCATGAACTCGAATGACTTCGCGCAAGCCCATGGCCGCACCGTGCCGAATTTCCCAGTTGTGGTCAAACATGTCAACCAACAGTACCTCGCATAAGCGCTCAAAGGGCCACTCCAGCCCTTCTTCCTCAGCCTCGGCCTGGATAACTGATTTGTCTGGCAATATCGATCCTTTGAAATCCGAAACAATCTTAGCATCCTCATCGACGTTGGTCCGATCAAGAGAAAAAACATCTGAGCTACTATCGTTGTCGAGTTCACTCTTGATCTCTGTCTTGATCGCGTGCGGCTCAGGTGCGAAAGGTACCATGGGTGTCACATTGCTTGATTTGCGAATCGACAAATCAACTACGCGGACTTTGCTTGACTGGCTTCTGGCATTCAGCTTATTCTTCCGCTTGAGCTGATTAAGCTGGCGTTTACTTAGCCCTGATTCATCTGTAGGTGTGGAGGAGAACGATTCCCTTGGTGAGGCGCCAGTGAATGGCGAAGGAGACTGCACGTTCTGATGGCCGAATAACATATGATTTGATGTGTCGACTCTCGGTAATCCAGGCTTCGAACGCGTGTTATTGTGCGAGTTAGTGCCTGCAACCTCTTCATCGAGGGCCTCTTCTTCGATCTGTTCACCACGAAGACCTAATCTTGCATTCAGGCTCCTTTTCTGAATCGCAAGCTTTTCGACAGGGTCCAGCGACGCGAGAGCGTAATCATGTTCTTTGCCAGCGCTGCCAAGCAGCTTCTTGCCGTAGGTAAGAACGGCTGATATGTCTAGAGTATCTAGCTGTAGCTGATCCTCGGCCGCAGGAACATTGGTCAAATTAGGACTGCCATGTCCGGCATCATGATTTTCAAGCGTCGCTTCGCTCGAATCGTCGGCACTACTAGTAGTATTGGGGTCAAAGGTGCTTGCATTCTCGACGATGCCTCCGATAGCTCTGGCGGCAGCTGTTCGTGTATCCCAGTTTTTAGATCTCAGAAAGGGAAGAACTCGGGTCAAGAGATTGAAGAGTTCATCAGGATGTTGTTTCTGAACGTCAGCGAGTTGCTGTGCAGCAGTGTTCCTTATTAGCTGAGTACTCCCCGTCTCAAGTAACCTGTTTCCATGTTGAATTAGTTATCACCGTGGTTGGTTCATTGTTCGTTATTGGATGGCTACTGTTAGGGTTCCACATACGTGACTAAGCGATCAAGCCTGACACGTGATCTGTTAGCATGCGCGGTATGCACGGTACTGTAGATTTAGCCGCTTACCTCGAGGTCATAGCTTCACCAGCCTTCCCTGACCCAAGAAATGCTTTTCTACGAGGCTGTTGTTCTTGTCGTTCTTGTCGTTATTATTTATTACTTGTCGTGAATCCTCCAGGTCTGGTGAAGGTTCTGTTGTGACAGGATCGTTCAACACCCGACGCCGTGATTAGTATTAATTATCATTACCATAAAAGGTCATTCATTAATCGTGAAAAAGAAGGCGCTGAAACGACATAGTGGTAGAGAGAGAGAGGTCGTGTTCTGGGCCTTGCCGTGGGTCTTTGGTTGAACAGTGGGCTGTCGTGCGTCTTTAGCACCCTGTGGACGTGCGAGGGGGGTCGGCAGTGTTTAAGTTATTTATCTACGCTGCCTCTTGGCTGCCTGCTCCTGTCATTCGTTCGCTTATTTCGAGTGAGAGCCTAACCAGGGGCAACAACCCACCAACCACCTAACACTGAGAAAACTTTTCTCTCAGTTCATGCTTCCACAACACCTGCGCAACCAACATCGCACACCCCGTGTTATGAGATATGAGAAATGTATGTGCGACCCCCCCGAATGCCAGGTGGGGAACCATTACGACTAAAGTACCCCATGTCTTGGCAGACACAAGAAGGTCCAGCCTTACTCGATCTTGAAGTAACGAGGAAGCCTTGCAGGCAGGCGTCTCCTAAATCCACGTAAACTTAATGATCAAGCTGGAATCATGACTCGGGGTGCTCTGTGGGGTGCTCTGTGACTGCAACCGAAGTGAAGGCCTGCCCGTACCTTCTCGAAAAATACAAGACGAGATTCAGCACAAAAAGTATCAGTCGTACCTTACTCCGGTTGATGAAATCACACGATGGGGGGGAATGGCAGCGCAACTTTGTTACGGTCATTGATCAATAACATCTACAGCACCACTGGGGTCATTCTGTACGCGCTTTTGAGTAATACTCAACGCTCAAAGCGCCACTCAACCAACCACAGTGCCCAAGAAACCAGACATAGAGACCATGATGCTTGTTTCAGAAAGCGGTCTTCCCACAGTCTCGGAATACTGCAAGGACGGGTGCGGTACGAAACGCTCTGGCCTCATCACCATCAACGGTCTTGCCAATATCATGTTCAAGTTGGGGACGAATTTGACGCTGACCGATCCCGTTCTTGACTTTTGATTGTATCTGACTCGAAGTCATCAACTTGCTACCTTGAAAGTATGAAGACTGCGAAGCCCAGCAGAACAAAGTCGGTCTGGATGTATTCGTAAGAAAGTACAAGCTCGTGACTTTCTACCAGACCTTCTTCCTTCACAATCATGTTTAAATTGAACCTGAAGCGTCATAAAACGTTTATACGTGCTTGAGCGTGTTGGAAGGCTCTGTTGATTTGTTAATTAATGTGAAAGAAGAAGTCATGGAGACTATCACGGGCTCCTGGTATTCATCCCACGATGCCACTCTAAGGTAGTTATAATACTAGACGCTAGGCTCGCTATCCAAGCATTAGCACCCATTAGGCCCTGACCATATCTTGTAAGGCTAGCGTGGTGCCCTGCTAAGGCTGACGCATCGTAGGGTGAATACGATTTACGACATCAGCGGTTTGGAAGCTTTGTTAATTCGAAAATTGATACCGGTACATGGACCGCTAATCATTTCATATCTGTGTGCTTCCAAGTTCACGAATTGTCGGCCTGGTGGTTTGGAACGACCGAGGCCTAGACACTGGCCATCTTGGGTCTTAGAGCTAAGCTGCCTGGAGCGCAAGCTGCATGCGCGACATCTGGCCTTCTGACTCAATTGTTCTACAGATAAAGGCAGAGCTCTCTATACTTCCGATGACGCATCGATAGTTGTCAAACTCCAGTGCTGGTCCTGGCGCACGCCTACCTAACGCCCTTCCTTGTCATGGCTTCCTCCTTCAATGCCAGCCTCAACATGCCCCATCGCCAGCCAGCTTTCACCGCACCACCTGTCATTGCAGCTCCCATCGTACCTGCCGGGACATTTGCCCCAGGTACCAAGGTGCAGGTCGGTGGTCATAGGGTGATAATAGAAAAATACCTGTCAGAAGGAGGCTTTGCCCATGTCTACCTCGTGCGGTTGCCAAAGGCTGTCGATGGAAATGATGCAGCGGTCTTGAAGCGAGTCGCGGTACCGGATAAAGAGTCGTTGGCCAGTATGAGGACAGAGGTAGAAACAATGAAGAAATTGAAAGGCCGCCATCCCATCGTCACATACATCGATTCGCATGCTTCACAGTTGAAAGGAGGAGGTTATGAGGTCTTTCTGCTCATGGAATACTGCAATGGGGGAGGATTGATCGACTTCATGAACACGCGTCTCAAGGATCGCCTCACTGAGCCCGAAATCTTGAAGATATTCTCCGATGTCGCACTGGGCGTCGCATGTATGCACTACCTCAAACCGCCCTTGCTCCATAGGGATCTCAAAGTTGAGAATGTTCTCATAACATCTTCTGGCTCATCGCGTCGGTACAAACTGTGTGACTTTGGCTCAACAGCACCTCCTAGGCCTGCTGCTACCAGTGCCGTAGAAGGCAGGCTCATTGAGGATGATGTGCAAAAGCATACTACGTTACAGTACCGTAGCCCCGAAATGATAGATGTTTATCGAAAGCAGCCCATAGATGAGAAGAGTGATATCTGGGCGCTTGGAGTGCTATTGTACAAATTATGCTATTATACCACACCGTTCGAAGATCAAGGGCAGATGGCTATTCTGAACGCAAGCTTCAAATTCCCCAATTACCCTCCGTTCTCGGATAAATTGAAGAAGTTGATAGGTACTTGTTAACTGTCGATGATTATATATATGTGCTTACTTCCTCGCAGCATCCATGCTACGAGAGAATCCCCAGGTCCGGCCTAACATCTACCAAGTCGTGCGAGAAGTATGTCTCATGCGTGGCACTGATGTTCCAATCAAGGATGTAAGTATCCAACCGCAAAACCCAAGCACTACTAAGTCCTCTAGATATACGCTGGGCGAACGGCATCAGAATCTCGGCGTAATCAGCAATTGCCCTCACCCGAAGCACAGATAAAGTCTCCCGCCATTGTCGGTGCATACAGTGTGCCTGTGGTTGAAGAGAAACAGATCATTCCTGACATTGTTCCTATGAGACGTGGCAGACCCGTCAAGACCGATGCTGACCACAAAACACCCAAGCCCAGTCCGTCTCCTATGCGAGGTGCTGGTGATCCTTTTGCAGCATTAGATGCTGGTGTGCCTGGTAGCGCTCTTGTGGATGAAGTCTCTTCTCGCTTTCCTCCTTTAGATGAGTTCTCGCTTCTCCATGATTCCGGAACCAAATTCGCATTCGGTCAAAAAAATGAATCAGTATCGAAACCTCCGACAAAAGACATCAACCAGCGGGTGACAGAGGCACTTGCTGACGACGTTTTCGCTCAGTCTACAGCATCCAATAGGATTTCCACGCTTCATTCCAAGCCTGTTCCTCAAGTCACTAATATTGGTGTGAAGCCACTGCATAAGTTCGGCGATACACACAAGCCAAAACCCTCACAAGAAGCTTCTGAACGACCAGCCATGGTCTCTACCGGCACGATGACTTCCCCATCGCCCCCACCTTCCACATTGAAGAAATCAATTTCATCTCGACCCATCTTCCACTTTCCTCCTTCCCCTGAATTAAGGTCTTCTAGCTTGCCAATAGCATCTGATGCGTCAATTGTAGCAGCCGCTTCACTAAGGGCTGATTCCCTCGGTAGAACGAGACCTGGGCTTCTTGACCACCGGTCCAAGTCCCAGGTCAGTACGCTCACTGTCCCTAGATCGCCGGTGTCATCTCGACCTTCGCTCGAGGGAAATAGGCCTTCCAAACTGGAACTGGACAATACCATAACTAGGTCAAGGTCGACGAATTCGAAAGTGCGACCAACAAGCGTTCATTTGGAGCCCAAGAGAAGCTTCTTCCGGAGCAGAGACCAATCTCGAGGGGATTCCTCGCAAGAGGATGAACCTCGAAGATCCTATGATCCCGGGCAGTTACCATCGGCTTTCGTGGAGGACTCCGGGTTCGGTACGGAGGCCACTAAGATCAGCTCCAACGTCGATTTCCTAAGAGCGATGGAAGAAGAAGAACCTTCAAAGAAAAGAGATAAACGCTTAAGTGGTGGTTCAAGGCACACCAAGCGAGCGAGTATGCCGTCAATCTCCTTATCGGGCACTAAGTCACTGCTTGCAGGCCGATTTGGGGACGCCTTCCGACGGTTTGAAACGAACACGAGCAATTCAAACCAGCGCCCCTCAAGCCCATCCCCCGAACGCGGTGGTAGAGACCTTACTCCAATAGCCGGGTCCGAGGCCACCGACGGTAGAAGCGATGACGGCCATGCAATGGACGAAAGCGAAGAGGTACCACCTGAGATGCGTCGAGAACTTGAACGGCGTAAACTCGACCAAGTGGAAAAGCAAGTGGCCGGAGCAGCTGCCGCGTATCGAGAGAAATTTAACGACAAGAGCCTCAATACGCCGGCTTCAACCAGTGCAACAAACCGAGCTGCGTCCATTCAGAGCAAGGTCAAAACACTGCTCGATGAGACAAGCAGAGCATCTCCATCCCCTATAAAACCAGACCAGCACAGGCAACATCCAGAGTTCTCAAGCCAACGAACATCGCAGAGACAGGACGGCAATCCTACCAGAACAAGCTCGCAACCAGTATCAAGAAGACCTCCATCAGACGGTATTCCATCATCAAAACCACTACCACCCTCGGGAAGCCCTCTTCTCACCTCAAGGCAACAGCAACCAGTCATCACTCCTAATAGCCCTCAAACCTCCGCGGCACCCACAAACCGGCCTCTTCCTCCATCGAAACCTCAAGCCCTCCGCACGGGTGAGCGGCCTCCACCTTCCCCTGCAAAACCAGCATCCCTTGCCGCCAGTGCAACCAGTAGGCCTCTGCCGCAGCGGCCGTTTGATGGGTCCGCAGATGAGCCCACGCTGGGTGACCATAACTGGGAATTGCAGTTCAGTAAAAAGTATCCGAGTTTGGCAGGGTTGGAGATGGTGGAGACGGAGATTGATGGGAGGGCGAGAGATGTGTAAAGAGAGTGAGAATGTACATTCTGTATACTGTAGGGCATGATGGCTTAATAGCACGAAGTGAGACTTGACTGTGACTGCCTATCTATTTACTACCCCCATATGTATTGAGATGAAAACGTCTTGGGCATTGTGCAGATGATATAAAAGGAGTATTGAGCGCATGAGTGAAGATTGAACGGATAGAACCATACGATAGGTCCTTGTACTTATGGATTGTCGACATTATCCGAGACTATCTTAGGATATTTAGTAGGTCACAGGCATGAAGGCCAGCCACAACAGAGAGATCCATTGGGTGTGGAATTCCTTTTGCTTGATAGACTATTTGCATAAGGGAAAATTGCATTTTCTACTTGGGAGCTTGATAGGTAGACAGTGGCCACGTGAACAGTCAGGAGAAAGTTGGTACGAATGAAAGAGAACAGTGGCTAACGAGACCCACAGACATGATCGACTGAACTAGATACAACATGAATGGAAGCGCTTCGATGCAGTGGAAGCTTGCAGCGTAATATTACAAGTATCAATCACAGTATCAAACAAAATTGCATGCTAGGTTATCATCGGACAGGACTTCTTGAGGCAGGATAGCGTTGTACTTTGAGTCATAATTCCTAATAAACAATATATATAGTATATAGTAATGGCTTGAATACGAGAACGATGAGGTGAGGAAGAGACGATGAACAGGAAAGACAGTGCTTCCCACGTCAGGGACCGTGTTGGAGCAGTGGGCGGAATCGATTCCGTCGACATGGTCCGAGCGCTGTGATGAAGGTGATGAACACACTTAGGAAGCTGTTAAAGTTGCTTGTTGCACCTCTGAAATACAACTCACAAACCACAATATCTTGACAGACCTGGCAGATCTCCACTCATTTCGAAGGTAGCTTAGGACGTGGCAGCTTATCACGTTGAATTGAATCTGCACTCTGCCCCTTGGCAGAAAGTAGAATTAGCATGGCACCGATCCCACTCGACGATGTCGATGGTATGTTTATTTTTGAGGATATCGAGTGTGAGCCTGCTGAAACCTTCCCAGATCGACTCAAAGATGTAATCCAAAACCTCTTCGAGATCCAATCCGCCGTCCACGGGTACCTGGGCTCTGAGACACAACAGGAGCTTGTCCGTAAAATGTACACATTCCCAAAGGCTGATCGCAGCTCCAGAAATGCTGCTTCGAGTGCTAATCTTTCTCTGTGTGCAATATTCAGAACCCAGCTCAGCAGCTCACTCTCGTCACTCTCAACTACAGCCTCCACGATTCCCTTGCACATCCCTCCGGACATCATCGACTATGTGGACGAGGGTCGAAATCCAGACATTTACACCAGAGAATTTGTGGAGCTGGTACAGAAATTAAACCAGTTTCTGAAGGGAAAAAGTGAAGCTTTCGCAGGATTTAGAGATGTTCTCGCGGAAGAGATGATGAAGAGCATGCCGGAGATGAAGGACGATATCACGAAGGTGCTTGAAGGGAGGGAAGAGAGAGAGAACATGCAAGAGAATGGGATTTGAAAATGTTCGACTGGTGGCTGAATATTCCGTTTCCTATTGAGATCAAGGCCGATGGACGAAACCCCGATAAATAAGGTGGTACTGCAGTCGTGTTCGGTTGATTCTGGGGCGACATTTCGACGTCAGGATAGGTTACCACGAAAGATTCTCTAAGAACATTGTGGTGCTGTATAGTGGTAGGCATGAACAGCGTAAAGTTTCGAAAAAAGGAAAACTGCTGTCAGTCGCGGCACAGGCAGAGATGGCGGGTATAAGATATTCTCAGATATCATCTGTCACAGTCTGTGTTGCACTGGGGTCATGGATTTGGTACTGTTGCATTTGTCCCCCTCTAAAATCTAAAAGTACGGCTAGAAACAAGTAGGCTTGATGGCCCAACGTCTAAATCATTTGCAAACCGGTCTATATGAAGCATCGCAGGAATTACAATAAGGGAAAACTTGCTGGAAAAACAGACACCGAATCCGATGGCCAACTCCGCCACCTGCCTTCGCACTGGGACTGCCTTTAGGTGGAACGCTTCTTCTTTTGAAAGCCAGGAACCATCTCACGCTGGACGCTTCCGTCGGCCGTGATATTCAGGGCGCGTACTTTCTTCGTAACGAAGCGATGGACCTTAGGCTGATGCTCCTGCTCCGCCAGCTTGTTGGGTGGAGCTTCAGTCTCAGGCGAAGTAGGTGGTGAATTCGCGGACGGTTGGCTTCCGGATGATCCATCCGTCGCTGAGCTACTCTGAGCTGAGGTGCTCCTATGCGGAGTACCCTTGGTAGAATTGTCGATGATAGAAGCGCGACCGACGTCTTTGACAAAAACAATTCTCGCGACCATTGGTGGGAATGAAGCTTGAGCTTCCTTTCCGTTGGTCTTCGCACCCTTGCTGTAGTGGGACTTCTGGCCGACCATGCTCTTCGCCTGTGCTGGTACAGCCTTGTTAATACCCTTCTTATTCAGGCCCGCCTTCGCCTCAAACTTCACCTTTGTCTTTACCTCGGGCTTCACCTCCGCCTTTGAGGGGCAGTCAGCTGCGCGGTGACCCTGCTGATCGCAGGTATAGCATTTCCCAATGAAAACACGAGGGTTTGAGCAGTATGGCCTAGTATGGCTAAGTATTTGTTAGCAGTGATCAACAAAAGGCAACGAAGGTACTCACTCAGCCTGTCCGCAATTGAAGCAGGCAACGCTCGCTTTGGCAGCCTTTGCATCCTGCGCGGGGATTCCGTTGGTTGCGTCCGCCGAATCGAAAGGCTTAGAAGCTGGTTTAGCTCCCATATTGTTCTTTCCAGCGTACGCCAACTTGTTTGGCTTATTTGATGGACTTGGTCCTTCCTTTCGTGGACCTTTGCCCTTGGCAACGGGAGCTTTAGCAGAAGTCTTTCCTCCAGTGGGCGCTACAGTATCCGTGGATTTCGCCTTGGTGGACTGGCGTTGCTCGCGGGACAATCTTGCCTTACGGCGAGCTTCCTCAGCCTGTGCCACCTCTTTTCTTACGACTGCAAGAAGAGACATAGCTCCCTCAAAAGCCTGAGGATGCTGTTCTCCTTGCTTGACCCACTCCCCATCAGCTCGAGAGCCAATCCATTTCTTGAGATTACCAATGATCATGGCTCGTGTCTCAATGGGGATCCCAGCCATTGAGACCACCTGCTGCATCACCATCAGCGGCATTGGATGATGACGCGTATAGGTGTCTATGGATTGCAAGGTTCGCTCTCTCAATGGACGGATTCCCAAATCCGCAGCCAACCTATTGAGACATACTAGGTCCGCGAAATCATCCTTGGGATACGGGATGGCGCATTTCACGGTGCTGTCCATGCCACCAGCGACCATCCACTGAGTGACGTACTTGATGGCGTCCTTGTGGTAACCAGTCATGTAGAGCACAGGCAGTTGCTGCTGTGCCAACTGGTACTTCCATGTGGGAGACCAGTGTTCGAGCAACTTCCGTGGGAGCTGGAAGACCAATTCCTTCTTCACAAAAAGGTTGACCTTTTGGCCAGTCATGAGCCTTTGCTATAATGTCAGTGACTATCTTCTTGAGGAATATTTTGGTACTCACGCTGCATTTCCTCGCTTGCTCAAGCTTGGAGTAGTGGGGGCGACTTGCATTGTGAAGTTGGGAATGTTGAATAGCATGTTTGACATTTTCTGTCGATAGGTTGCGGAGAGTAATACTTGATTGAGGATGTGCTATGTTCAGAGCAGACCTTGGTATCCGGTGTGAGGAGTAATGGAGGAGGAAGTGTGGACGTGTGAAAATAGGAGAAGTGGGAACGATAGTGGGAATAAGTATTAGTGAGTCAACTTCCGCAGGTAATGAGGCACCCTGGCTAACAGTAACAGGCGCTGAGTACTTGAGGTTGATGTGAAGGTAATCGTTAAGCAGGTTGAGGGCTGAAGCTGATAGCAGTTTGCTGTTGGTAAGAGCAGAAGCGTGCTGTGCTGAAGCGATCAAGAGGTGTCTGTACTCTGTGAGTTGAAGGAGGAAGAGAGTACGGTGCAATCAGAGAGATATAAATGCCTCGCGATGAATCCTAGCGTGATGAATCTTCGCTATTACATCGTTATGATTCAACCCTCATTACTTTTCGTTCACACATAGATAACGTGTGTTAGGGCTCGCTTAGTACTCGCTTATGTTGATAACATGGTGGCTTCTCGCAGTCATATCTCCTAATTCACCCTCATCATTTTTCGCGTCCACATATGAACCATCGTGTATTAGGGCTCAATTAGCACTAGCTTATGTTTTCTCAAGCTCATACAATCAACAACAAAGATTCACGGCCGATAAATGTATTGACTTCACTACCTACACACCACACTGCACAACACCATTCCCATCGAACGTGGCAATCATGCCAAACTACCGAAGCATAACCATTTCCTTGCTGTCGCAGTTTGACGTATTGACTATACCAGAATTTTCTCCGCCTGCGGTAGCCAACGATCCCTTTGTCGCCTCTCCTACTCTCATAAGCTCAGACCAAGCTCTCGTATCTGTCTACATTCCTATATACTCTTCGTCTCAATTCTGGCTCAACTACAGCATTTCTGCGCCTCACCCGCCCAAGGCACTCTACTACTTCAAGCTCTACCTCAATGGCGCTTGTGTTATGAGCTGGGGCTGTGGTGAGGAAGATGGGTACAAGGGTAAGACGATGTTTGGACTGTACGACTCTGGCGCGGTGTTCTTTGGGCAGCGAGTGATTGAGAAGAGGACCTTGTCCTTTTCGAATGAGAATGGCTTCGTGCCAGACCATACCGTTGACGACCCCAAAGATGTTATGGAAGTGAAGGTCTTTCGAGCAAAGGGAAGAAAGAGGATAAAGCCTGCCGTTGAAGACTTCCACAATATTGTTGCTGCGAAGAATTCTACTATGAAGAGCCCTCACCAGCTTGGGGGAGGTGGCATCAGGCAAGCAACTTCTGCTGGTATCGCACAAGCAGTAAACTACTTACTCTGCTACAGTCTGGTCAACGCAGGGTTGGTTCCAATAAAACATCCCCAACGCTACTACAAATATGCTCTTCTAGACCCTCTCGACCAGCCCTTTGCAACATTCCGTTACTTCTACCGGACCTGGGGTAGGTTTCCCCCCCTCCCCAACTACTACCTGCTCATCAACTCACACTTGGTCCACACATAGACCAGCTTGAATACCTAGGTATCATTCCAGGCTCACACTCCCCCAGCACCTCCCCATCCAGCCACACGGATTCACCACCAGAGCGCCCGGCCTCTCCAGTTCAAAACAGCATTAATACCACTTCCTCAACCTCGACAGGCTTTTCCGTTATCACCGATAGCGAAAACGCAGAGTCTTTTGGTGATTCCCACCCAGCCATCGACCTCACATCCATCGCAAAAGCAGCGCACGCCCTCCTTCCCACGTGTCCAGCCCCGGCGACTTCCCCTGTACAGTCTTCCGAGAACAGACCCACCGAGGTCCCGGGGTCCGCCACACCAAGACCAAAATCTATCACTACAAAAACCCATTTCACCAACTTTCTGCGCGCGATGAGCCCCTCAAAGGGGCATAGGCCGCTTTCACCTAGCCCTACGCGTGTACACAGGTCGATGAGTATAGGAGTGTTGCTGGATGTGGTTAACAATGCCGTCAGGCGCCGGGGAAGGAGCGAAGAACCACGGGAACATATGTGCTCGTTATCAACCGAACCCGAAAGACCGTCGAGCAAGGGCGAAGATGGTACGAACAACGGGGAGGTACAGAAGAGCGGAGAGAGCGAGATCAAAATGGGCAAGAGACGCGCGAGCGAGGGAGAAAGCGGTGACGGCGAGAACTCTACAGCGAGAAAAAGCGATGATAGTGAAAAGGCGTCCAAAACGAGCACTGACAGCGGGAGTGACGTTTCCCGCGAGCGTAGAGGCCGCACGAGAAAGAAACCGGAGAGTAATATGAGCCTGTGGGAGAAATTGTGAGTTTTTGTTCTTTCAACGTGGAGTGATTTGGGTCTTGAGTTTGGAGCTGGAGCTGGAGCTGAGGATGTCTGTTTTGCCGTCTTGCTATGTTCTCTGTGAATTCGAATTTATTACTTATCTGTCCACCTGCATCCTACTGTACATACATACTCTGG
>JAABUS010002890.1_pt1 | contig 30127 bp, 24 predicted proteins | sample 5560161 | NCBI WGS metagenome assembly JAABUS01 (sample SAMN10711885, study PRJNA513376) | rock metagenome | isolation source: Antarctica rocks | place: Antarctica: Victoria Land, Trio Nunatak nord | collected 2016-01-04
GAGCCGTCAGCCGCCGAGCCGTCAGCCGCCGAGCCTGCGCAGGTCACCGTCCCCGGCGCGGCGGGCACCGAGTTCACCGGCCCGGCTACCGCCGACAGCGACGGCGACGGAGTGCTGGACACCGTCGTGGTGCGCAGCGCGGACGGCTCGGTCACCCATGCCAGCGACCTCGACGGCGACGGACTTGCCGACCGGCTCACGGTGGTGGCCGCCGATGGACACGTGACGGTCAGCCGGAGCGATGAGGACGGGAACTGGGAGGTGGTCTCGACCGACGCCGGGGATCGGGCGCAGCCGGCCGGAGCCGGTCACGGCGCCGTCCCGGACGACCATATCGCCGTCCTTGACCACGGCAGATACATCGACGCCGGAGCCCCGCAGTACGACATGAACGGCGATGGAGCCCCGGAAACGGCGGTGGTCGAGCGGGCCGGCGTGATCCTCCAGTACTCCGACACCGACGGCGACGGTCGGGCAGATCAGTTGCTGACCGTGAACGCCGATCACAGCGCCAGCATCTCGCTCGTGAGCGGCGGCGGATGGGAGGTGGCGGTGCAGGGGCGCATCGCCGGCGACGGGGATTTCGTCCCCACCGAGCATGTTGCCCAGGCCGGGCAGCACGCCGAACCTTCCGAACCGACGACTCCGCCGAGCCATCGGCCGCCCGGCCAGCATGCCGGAGCGCCGGACATCGAGCTGCGCGCCCCCGGTGTGGACGCGGTGGACCTCGGCCGACCGAACCAGGACCTGGACGGTGACGGCGTCCCGGAGTCGGTGGCAGTGCGCACCCAGGACGGGCATGTGCTGATCGTCTCGGACACCGACGCCGACGGCGCGGCCGACCAGCTGATCGACATCGACCCGGACACCGGTCACGCGCAGTGGATGGCGCAGGATGCCCACGGCCAGTGGGCCCAGACGCAGCACGGGCACGTCGACGGTTCCGGCGCCCTGGTGGTGGACGAGACCGGGAAGGCTTCCGGCGCCGAGCTGCCCAGCGGGATGACGGGTGAGGAGCAACTGACCGTGTCGGTCGGCGGCCGGCACGTCGCGGCCGGACCTGCGACGATCGACAGCGACGGGGACGGGGTGGCGGATACAGTTTCGGTGCCAGGAGTCGGCGGCAGCACCCAGTACTACCAGGATGCCGACGGTGACGGCGTCGCGGACCGTGCCTGGACCGTCAACCCGGACGGCACCAGGAGCGGCGAGTACACCATCGACGCCTCCGGTCAGTGGGTGCGCGCACCGTCCTTGGAGGACGTGGGCTGGTCGGCCGGTGGATCGGGAGTAACCGATGACAGCTGAGTTCCCCGATTCCGGCCGGCCGGGAGCCGGCGGCTCACCCTCACCCCTCTCCCGGCAGTCGCTCACCCGGCTGCTCGCCGCGCTCCGCAAGCAGCACACCGGAGCGCCGACCGTCGCACCGCTGATCACCAGGGCCGCTCATCCGTCCCTGCGCCGGGAGGTACCGGCGGTGGTCGCCCGCGCGGTCCGGGTGGCCCGAGCCGGGGAAGCGTCGGCGGCGGCGAGCACGGTCGGCGGGGCGGTCGTTCCGACTAACCTGTCGGCGGTGCTCGGCGTCGGCAGGAGTTCGACGACCTGAGCACCCACTGATGACCGACTGATGAGCACCCACTGATGAGCACCGACTGAATTGCACCCACAGATGACACCGAACCGGGCGCGGGAACCGGAGCGGCGAGGCCGACGTCAGACCGGCAGGAGCCAAGAGCCCCATCGGGGGCGGTGGAGGAGATCACCATGGAGTATGGCGACGGATCCGAGGGCGTCGAGCCGGGCACGAGCATCAGCGCGCACGGCGAGGATCTCGGCGCTGCGACCTACGACTCCGACCACGACGGGGTGGCCGACTCGGTGATCGTCGGCCAGGACGAGTACACGGTGGTGGTGACCGATTCCGACCATGACGGCAATGCCGATTCGGTCACCGGCTACGACGCCCAGGGTCACCAGGTCGAACATGGGCCGTCCGGCGCCGATGCCGGGCTGGGCGGCTCGGGCAGCGACAATTCGGGCAGCCACAGTCCGGGCAGCGACAGTCCGGGAAGCCACACTCCCGGCAGCGACGGATCCGGCAGCGACACTCCCGGCAGCGACGGATCCGGTTCGGCCGGTCAGGGCACCGGTGCCGAACCAGCTGGTGCCGCCGGCGACACCCAGGGTGACGCCTCCGGCGACGCGGCGCCCGGGTCGATCACCGTCGTCGACGACCAGGGCCGGGCGGTCGAAGTGGGACCGCCGACCGCCGACATGGACGGGGACGGCACTGCGGACACTGCGATCGTCCGCAATACCGACGGATCCACCACCGGTTACACCGACCGCAATGCAGATGGCGAGGCGGATCAGATCACCCAGATCGGCACCGACAACCGGGTGACCATCTCCGTCGCGGACGGCAAGGGCGGCTGGGAGGTCGCGGCGTCCGGGCATCTGGATGCGCACGGCGAGTTCGTGGAGGACGCAGGTTCCGGATCCGCCGGTGCCACCACGGGCACCGACGGCGCGGATGTTACTGACAACGCCGTCGGCGGCGCCGTCATGCCGGATGTCGCTACGACGGCTGGGAGCGGAGCCGCCGACCAGCCGGTGGATGCGGCCGGCGTCGCGGTCGCGGAACCGGCCGGAGAGTCCGCAGCGGCCGACGGGGCGACCATCACCTACACGGACGCGAACGGGCAGTCGTATCAGCTGGGCGCGCCGACCGCCGACTTCGACGGTGACGGCACCGCGGACACCGTCGTCACCACGCTGGAGAACGGCACCGTCGTCGGCTACTCCGATGTCGACGGCGACGGACGCACCGATCAGGTCACCCAGATCGATCCCGACGGCACCGTCACCATCGGCGTGCCGGATGGTCGCGGTGGCTGGGAGGAAGCGGCCACCGGCCGCCTCGGCGAGAACGGCGAGTTCATCGCCGACGCCGCCGCCCCGGCAGCTGTCTAACAATCCCGCCGCGACATTCCGGGCAGCGACCACCCGGCGTACGTTGTCGAATAGATCACATGCGGTGCTGTGCGGGCGGTTGAACCCGGGCCATCGCTGATCGCCCCCCGGCAACGACGACGGAAGGCGGCCAACGATGGCCCAGGTGAGGATCAAGGTCGACGGCACCAGCTACACCGACGAGGTCGAACCTCGAACGTTGCTGGTGCACCATCTGCGGCAGGCGCTGGGGAAGACGGGCACCGTGGTCGGATGCGACACCTCCAACTGCGGCGCCTGCACGGTGCACCTGGACGGGGTGAGCGTGAAGTCCTGCTCCGTGCTGGCGGTACAGGCGGACGGGCACGAGGTGACCACCATCGAGTGCCTGGCGCAGAACGGCCGGCTGCATCCGATGCAGCAGGCGTTCCACGACTGCCACGCCCTGCAGTGCGGCTACTGCACACCGGGAATGATCATGCAGTCGGTCAGCCTGCTGGCCGAGAACCCCCACCCCACTGAGGACGAGATCCGGCTCGGCATCGAAGGCAACCTGTGCCGCTGCACCGGGTATCAGAACATTGTGAAAGCCGTACAGCAGGCAGCGCAAGGGGTGTCGGAATGACCGCCGTCGAGGAGCGTCCGGCGCCCGGGACCCGGGGTGCAGAGGTCGGCAGTGCCAGGCCCCGCAAGGAGGATCAGCGGCTGATCACCGGCCGCACCCGGTTCACCGACGCCATCGCGCTGCCGGGCATGCTGCACATCGCGATGGTCCGTTCGCCGTTCGCGCATGCCACCATCACCCGGATCGACACCGAGGCGGCCCAGATCGCCGACGGTGTGGTCGCGGTGCTCACCGGAGCGGATATCGCCGACGTCCAAGGCAGTTTGCCCAACGCCTGGCCGATCGTCCCGGACCAGAAGGCGCCCAAGCATCCGTCGATAGCAGTCGACACGGTGAACTTCGCCGGCGAGATCGTCGCAGCCGTCGTGGCCAGGACCCCGCAGGCCGCCAGGGACGCGGCCGAGCTGGTCGACGTCGACTACCAGGAACTGGAGCAGGTACTCGATCTCCAGCAGGCCGCCGCCGACTCCTCGGTGATACACAGCGATCTGGCCACCAACGTGTCCGCCCATTTCGTATTCGACTCGGCCGAGGCAGGCACCGGCGAGGATGCGCGGGCTGCGATCCAGGCCGCCAGGGGCGATCCGACCGGGCACATCGTCATCGAGCGGACCTTCCGGCAGAACCGTTTGATACCAGCGTTCATGGAGCCCAGGTCATGGGTCTGCGACCCGACCGGCGAGCAACTGGTGTTGTACGCATCCACCCAGATCCCGCATGTGCTGCGGGTGATGCTCGCGCTCACCCTTGGCATATCGGAGTCGAAGCTGCGGATCATCAGCCCCGACGTCGGCGGCGGGTTCGGCGGCAAGCTGCAGGTCAACCCCGAGGAGGTGATCACCGTCCTGGCCGGACAGCGGCTGGGCAGACCGGTGAAGTACACCGAGACGCGCTCGGAGTCGATGGTCGCCTCCCACCACGGCCGCGACCAGATCCAGAAACTCACCATGTCGGCCACCAGGGACGGCACGATCACCGGCTTCACGGTCGAGCTGCTGGCGGACATGGGGGCGTACCTGGCGCTGCTCGGTGGCGGGGTGCCGGCGTTGGGCGCCTTCATGTTCAACGCCATCTACAAGATCCCGGCCTACCGGTTCGACCTGACGACGGTCTTCACCAACAAGACGTGGACCGACGCCTATCGGGGAGCAGGTCGGCCGGAAGCGACGTTCGGCATCGAACGGATCGTCGACGAACTCGCTGCCGAGCTGTCGATCGAGCCGCTGGAGCTGCGCAAACGGAACTGGATCAGCACCGACGAGTTCCCCTTCACCACGGTCAGCGGACTGCAGTACGACTCCGGCAACTACGAGGCGGCAACAGCCAAGGCGAAGGACCTCTTCGGCTACGACGATCTGCGGGCCGAACAGCTGCGCCGCAGGGAATCCGGCGACAAGACCCAGCTCGGAATCGGAATCTCCACCTTCACCGAGATGTGCGGCCTGGCGCCGTCCAGGATCCTCGGCTCGCTGGCCTTTGGGGCCGGCGGCTGGGAGCATGCGTCGATTCGGATGCTGCCGACTGGCAAGGTCGAGGTGGTGACGGGGTCCTCCCCGCACGGTCAGGGGCACGAGACGGCGTGGAGCCAGATCGTGGCCGACAAGCTGGGTGTGCCGTTCGAGGACATCGAGGTGTTGCACGGCGACACCCAGATCGCCCACAAGGGAATGGACACCTACGGGTCCAGGTCGCTGGTGGTCGGCGGACAGGCCGTGCTGAACGCCGCACAGAAGGTGATCGACAAGGCGAAACCCCTTGCCGCGCACCTGCTCGAAGCCTCGTCCGACGATCTGGAGTTCGCTTCCGGGAAGTTCACCGTCAAGGGCACAGATACCTCCATCGGCATCGCCGACCTGTCGCTGGCGGCCTTCGCCGCACACAACCTGCCGGACGGGATGGAAGCCTCGCTGGACGCGGACGCCACCTTCGATCCGGTGAACTTCTCGTTCCCACACGGCACCCATCTGGCCGCGGTTGAGGTGGACACCGAGACCGGCATGGTGAAGCTGCGCAAGTACGTCGCAGTGGACGACATCGGCACCGTGGTGAATCCGATGATCGTCGAGGGACAGGTGCACGGCGGGCTCACCCAGGGCATCGCTCAGGCGATGTTCGAAGATGCCGTCTACGACGACCATGGCACGTTGGTGTCCGGATCGTTCGTCGACTACCTGGTGCCCAGCGCCGCGGACCTGCCGCACTACGACACCAGCATCCGCTCGACCCCTGCGACCAGCAACGAGCTGGGCGCCAAGGGGGTCGGCGAGGCCGGCACCATCGCCTCCACTCCGGCGATCGTCAACGGCGCGCTGGATGCCGTGCGACATCTCGGGGTGAGCGACCTGCCGATGCCGCTGTCGCCGTACGCGGTGTGGAAGGCGTTGCAGGGTAAGGGAATCGGTCCCACCGGCTCCAGCGCCGCCGCGGATAGGGGCACCGGCCTCGGCGGAAACGACCCCCGCGGGACCGAAACGTCGGCGATGGGCGCCGGCGGTGTCGCGGACGGCGGCGCCGGCGCCGGCACCGCCGATTCTGCCGGCACTGCCGATTCTTCCGGCACTGCCGATGATGCGGGCACCGCCGGTTCTGCCGGCACCGCCGATTCTGCCGGCACTGCCGTTGATGCGGGCACTGCCGTTGATGCGGGCACCGCCGATGATGCGGGCACCGCCGGTTCTGCCGGCACTGCCGATTCTGCCGGCACTGCCGATTCTGCCGGCACCACCGACCAGGACGGAGTTGACCGGACATGATCCCCTCGGCCTTCGACTATCAGGCACCGACATCAGTCGAAGAGGTGATCCGGCTGCTCGGCGAGGCCGGCGACTCCGAGACCAAGGTGCTGGCCGGCGGACAGTCGCTGTTGCCGGTGCTGCGGCTGCGGCTGGCCGCACCCGAGATGTTGCTCGACCTCGGCAGGATCGACTCGCTGCGGGGCGTTCGGCTAGACGGTGACACTGTCGTCATCGGCGCGATGACCACCCACCACGAACTGGAGACCGACGCGCTGGTGCGCGATCACCTGCTGCTGTTGCACGAGGCGGCGAAAACCGTTGCTGATCCTCAGGTCCGGCATCGCGGTACGTTCGGCGGAGCGTTGGTGCACGCCGACCCGGCGGGCGATCTGTTGGCTCCGGCACTGGCACTGGACGCCGAGATGGTGATTGCCGGGGCGGCCGGCACCCGCACGGTGCCGGCCGCCGAGTTCTTCCAGGGCATCTTCAGCACCGTGGTCGGCGAGGACGAGATCCTCACCGAGATCCGCATTCCCAGCCACGCCGGCTGGGAGGCGAGGTATGAGAAGTTCACCCGGGTGTCGCAGCAATGGTCGATAGTGGCGGTCGCCGCGACCGTCAGAATGGATCGCTCCGATAACGCGGCCGGCGCGTCGATTGCGGAGGCGGCTGTCGCGCTCACCAACATGGGGTCCACCCCGATCCGGGCGGCTGCCGTGGAGCAGGCGCTGGCTGGCTGCCCGGCGACGGACGACGCGGTGGCCGCAGCCGTGGCTTCGGTGGCCGACGGAACGAGCCCACCGACGGATCTCAACGGCGACGCCGACTACCGCCGCCACCTGGCGCGGGTGCTGGCCAGGCGGGCGGTCATGGCAGCCGCGGGCGGATCCTGATGGATCTGCACCACCACTTCACGGTGCCGGCCCCGATGGCCGATACCTGGGACGTGTTCAACGACCTGGACCGGATCGGCGGCTGCCTGCCTGGGGCGACGATCCAGAGCGTCGACGGGGACGACTTCACCGGATCGGTGAAGGTGAAGCTTGGACCCATCTCGTTGCAGTACAACGGTTCCGGCAATTACCGGGAGCGGGACCAGGCCGCCCACAAGGTGGTCATCGTGGCCAATGGCAAGGACAAGCGCGGCAACGGTACCGCGTCGGCCACAATTTCGGCGCAGCTGGCGGCGGACGGCTCCGGCACCGCGGTGAATGTCAGCACCGATCTGAGCATCACCGGCAAACCGGCGCAGTTCGGCCGCGGGGTCATCCAGGATGTGTCGGACAAGCTGATCGGGCAGTTCGTCGAGTGCATCAAGGCGAAGCTCGGCGGCGAGGGCAGTGGTGCCGGCTCTGCGGCCCTGGCCGCCGCCCAGGACCCGGGCCCGGCGGTCCGCGAGACGGCGCCGGATCCGGCCTCGCCCGCGGGGATCGCCGAGGTGACACCGTCGTTTCCGAAGGCGGATCCCGCGACCCCGCCGGTCGAGGCGGACCACCCGCCCGAGTCCGAGCGGCCCACTCCGAAGGCGCCCTCAGCCAAGGACGTGCCGTCGGGCGGGACGGCGCCCGGCGCCCGCACTGCGGCCACCGGAATCGCTCGGGACGACGGCGGGACTGCGGCCACCGGAACTGCTCGGATCGGCGGCACTGCGGCCACCGGAACTGCTCGGGCCGACGGCGGTGCTGTGCCGGCCACCGAAGCTCCGCCTACCACCGGCGAAGGGGTCGCGCCGGCCTCCGTGGAAGGGGTCGCGCCAGCCACCGGCGAAGCGGCCCGGCCGAAGCCGGCAAGGGCCGTGTCGCCGGCAGCGCCGGAACCCGCGGAGATCAACCTGCTCTCCACCATCGTTCCGGTGCTACTGAGGCGGTATGCGAAGCCGGCGGCGGCCGCGCTGGGACTCCTCGGTGTGCTGGCGCTGCTGCGCCAGTTGTCCTCCCGCAGCAGACGCTGAATCGGAAGCGGTTCGCCCGGCCTTGGATCCCAGCGGGATCCCGATGTCCGGGCGTCGTGCTGTGCCTGAACGACTGGGGCGGCGCCGCCGAGTGATCCTTTGTCTCTGCGCCGCTCACCGCACGAAAACGATGGGTGTCCGAGTGGATTCTCGCTGGTCAGCGCCCGTTTAACAGCGCACCGCCCTTCGGCGCGCAGGCGACGGCGGAGCTCGCTCTGGCACGTGTGGACCACGAACAGTTGAACCCACGACAGCCTGAGTTCGCCGGGGAGCACCACACCCCCTTCTCTGACCACAACGACCGAGCACGCCGCTGAACTGGTCGCCGGCGGCCGGGTGACCAAGAGTGGTCCCCAGATCACTTCGGCAGCCGATCTGAGCGCCTGAGACGGATCCAGAGGCCAGAATTGGTCGCTGCTCTCTCGGTACTGGCGATCCACACGGCGGCTGTTGTCCACAACCGGCGGCATTCGCCGGCCGGAGGATCGCGGAAATTGCCACCGTGTGCTGATGGATCGCCTCACCCACCTGTTGGAAGAGAACGACGGTGTGCTGCTACGCCGCGACATGCCCGAACTTTCCTCGATGCTCGGCCGCGGTTGCCGATCGAACCGGCTCTCGGCTGTCTTGCCCGGCGTCTATCTCGGCATCTCGGCTGCCACGGACTGGCGGGTCCGCGCGCTGGCGGTGCTGTTGCGCTATCCCGACGCGGTGCTCTGCGACCAGACCGCCGCCCGAATCACGTTCTGGCCCGAGCTCGACTCCGCCGTGGTGCATGCCGCGGGTATCCGCCGACGTTCTGAGGCCCCGGGATTCGCGTTCAGTCGACGGTGCATCCCGGTCGAGTCGGTCCACCGCGTTGGAGCGCTGCGCTTCACCTCGCCGGAACTGACCGCGGTAGACCTGGCGTGCCACACCGACGGGGAATCATTGGATCGCGTCCTGCGCGCCAGGCAGGGGACGATCGCCGGGTTGACGTCGGCGCTCAACGCATCGCCCGGACGCAACGGGAACTCGCGGCGCCGGCGACTTCTGCTCGATTCCCGTGCCGAGCCGTGGTCCACGGCAGAGCGGCTGGCACACAAGATCCTCCGAGCTGCCGGCATCCTTGGGTGGGTGGCGAATTATCGGATCCGCCGTCGCGGAAAGACGTACTACTTGGACATCGCCTTTCCCGGTCTCAAGGTGGTGATCGAGATCGACGGGCGCTCGCACCACCAGGACTCATCCGCATTCGAGAACGATCGGGATCGGCAGAACGAGCTGGTTCTCGACGGATGGTTGGTGATCCGGTTCACCTGGACAATGCTGATCGACGACCCGGCGACGGTCGTACGTAGGGTCAAGGACGCCCTGACGATGGCAGAGAACAGCAGACGTCGAGCTGCCCGGATGCCCAGCCGGCGATCGGCAGGTGCCACCAGGTAGAACAGACAGATGTCCGCTGCCGCATCACTGCCGTACGGCTCCTGGCCGTCGCCGATCAGTACCGACTTACTCACCGGCGGCTCGGTGGGGCTGTCCAGTCCCTATGCCGACGGTGGCAGCCTCTACTGGCTGGAGTCCCGGCCGAGCGAGCAGGGTCGCACGGTGCTGATCCGGTTCACCGATGGCGAGACGACGGAGCTGACCCCGCCGCCGTTCAACGTCAGAAGCAGCGTCCACGAGTACGGCGGCGGCGCCTACGCCGTCGCCGACGGCGTGGTCGTCTTCTCGAACTTCGCCGATGGCCGGCTGTACGTCATCGACGGTCAGCACACCGCAGCCCGGCCGATCACCCCGGACTTGCCGGACCGGGTTCTCCGGTACGCCGATCTGGAGATCGATCTACCACGCCGACGGGTTCTCGCGGTCCGCGAGGATCATCGGCGGCTCGGTGAGCCGGGTGGGCCCACCGAGTGTGCGAACACCATCGTCCGGGTCGATCTTGATGCGGGCCCCGGCGCGGAGACCGAGGGCGACATCCTCGTCGACGGCCACGATTTCGTGTCCTCCCCCCGACTTGCGGCCGATGGGCACCGGCTGGCCTGGTACACCTGGGAACACCCGGACATGCCGTGGGACAGCGGGGTGTTGTGGACCGGCGACGCGGATGCGGCAGGGGCGCTGCACGTCGATGGCGGTCCGGGGGTGTCCATCACCGACATCGGCTGGCTGGCCGATGGGCGGCTCGCCTGGTGCTCCGATCGGAGCGGGTACTGGAACCTGCACGTCGACGGAAGCAACGTCTATCCGGTGGACGCCGACTGTGCCGGGCCGGCCTGGGTTTTCGGCCAACGCGGGTGGACGGAGACGGCCGACGGGGCGCTTGTGATCGGCCGCAGCCAGCCGGACGGCGTGCGCCTGGTCCGGCTGAGCCCGACGCCGGCGCAGCTTTCCGGCGACAGTCCGCTGACCGGCGACCATGCGGACATCTCGCCGCCCGGCACCGACAACGCCTTCGAGCCGGCGGACATCGACATCGATCTGGCCTCAGTCGATCACCTCGCCGCGGACGGGGACGAAGTGCTGTCGGTGGCCTCCTTCCGCGATCGGCCGTCGGCACTTGTCCGGGTCGATCCGCGAACTGGCGGACTGGTCGAACTGAGGCGCAGCGTCTCGGAATCTGTTGATCCGGCGTACTTCTCGCTGGCGGAGCCGATCAGTTGGCCGTCTTCGGACGGTGCACAGACGCACGGATTCTTCTACCAGCCGACCAGCCCGGACGCGCAGGCTGTCGACGGTGAACTGCCGCCTCTGATCGTGCTGTCCCACGGGGGACCGACTGCTGCGGCATCCCCCGGGCTGTCGCTGGCAGTGCAGTACTGGACGACAAGAGGCCTGGCGGTGCTGGACGTCAATTACGGCGGCAGTACCGGCTATGGGCGCGAGTATCGAGATCGCCTTCGGGGGAACTGGGGCATCGTGGACGTCGACGACTGTTGTTCCGGTGCAGCGTTTCTGGTCGATCAGAGTCGAGTCGAGAAGCACCGGCTGGTGATCAAAGGCGGCAGCGCCGGCGGATACACCACCCTGGCGGCACTGGCCTTCCGCGACACCTTTGTCGCCGGAGTGAGCAGGTACGGCGTGGGTGATCTGGAAGCGTTGGCCACCGACACCCACAAGTTCGAATCCCGTTACCTGGAAGGCCTTGTCGGCAAGTATCCGCAGCAACGCGAGATCTATCTCGAACGTTCACCGGTCCGCCACACCGACCGCCTCGACTGCGCTCTGTTGTTGTTGCAGGGCGCCGACGACAAGGTGGTGCCGCCAAGGCAGTCCATCGAGATGGCCGACGCGGTGCGGGCCAAGGGCCGACCGGTCGCCCTGAAGATCTACCAGAATGAGGGACACGGCTTTCGGATGGCCGCCACCATCAAGGATGCCACCGAGAGCGAGCTGTCCTTCTACGGGAGGATCTTCGGCTTCACCCCGGACGACGAGCTACCCGATCTGCAGATCGACAACTTGCCAGCGGCAACCTGATGAGGATCAGCCGAGGCAGGGACGCAACACGGCAGCACGATCCCGATGGCGAACCACCGCCGCCGTCCACAATCCACCCCGCCCAGGTGGAACGGTCCTTCTGTGCGGCAAGCACTTTCGTCGCATCGGCTCCGGTGAGGGCGGCACGCCGCTTGCTCGCGGAGCCGCCGTCGATCACCGCGAAGACGTCAGCTGTGGGTGGTGTCGGCCACTTCGCCGGTCCGGCGCCGAATCGATCGGGTGGCTCGGCTGGCCCCCGCCGTGGTGATCACCACCCGGTCGGGTACCCAGCGCTCGCTCCCGGTGCGGCCATCATGATCGCAAGGGCGACTGTGACGAGGAGACGAAGAGCACCTGATCGGTGAGTGGGGTTGCTGTCATCGCGCGGGGAAGTCATGAGTGGACTGTCGAGTTGCAGTCGGCGGACAGGATGTCCGGTGCTCACCCAACACTCCCCATCGGGCGCTCAGCCGCCGGCAGCGACCCTGAGCGCCGGCTCGGCCGGTCCCAGGTATTTCGGATCCGGCTGCCAGATAGCGTCCCAGGCGGCCTTCACCGAGCCGGGTATCTCGCGCAGGACGAATTCGGGCCGCACCCCACTGGGACGAGGATCGGCGACGCCGTCGGCCGCGATCCCGGCCTGCCGGCACAGGAAAACTGCGCGCGGCAGGTGGAACTCCTGTGTCACGACCAGGGCTCTGGTCACTCCGAAGATCTTCTTCGCGCGCACGCACGAGTCGTAGGTGTCGAACCCGGCGTAGTCCCGGATAACCTGGGACGCCGGGATGTCTTGGGCCACAAGATATGTCATCATCGCGGTCGGTTCGTCATGATTGAGGGAGCCGTTGTCCCCTGACACCAGGAGCGCCCTGACCTTACCGGCCCGGTACAACGTGATCGCGTCGTCGAGTCGGTCCTGCAGATACTGGGATGGCGAACCGTCGACACGTAGGCCGGCGACCAGCACCAGTGCAACCGGTGCGGACGGGGCGTCGGCTGTCCGGTAGGAGTGCGAGGAGGCAGCAGCGCGCACCCAGATGTTGGCCGCCCCGAGTATCAGCACCGCTGTGATCACCGCCGCGACAACAACGGCGAGTACAGGATGCCTGCGTAACCGACCGGGCCGCCGGGTCTTGGTCGTCGATTCGCCCGCATCGGCCGTCCCTGCACCGGCATCGGCCGCATACGTGCCGGTTTCCGCGCTGCCGGTTTCTGCGCTGCCGGTTTCCGCGCTGCCGGTTTCCGCGCTGCCGGTTTCTGCGCTGCCGGTTTCTGCCCGGCCAGTTCCCGCCCTGCCGACACGCTCAGGGCCGGAACCGACTGAGTCGCGCGCCGCCTCCTGCCTGCCGTCGTTCACTTCGCCTGGTTGGTCCATCGCTCCCACGCTGTCGGATGCCGATCAGGATAGGCACCAATCCCCCAGGACGCGATGCGGCGTGCGAACTGACCATGGCTCGCTGCCGGACAACCGGATTCCGAACCGGCGTGTCGCGTGCATACGGACCATGATCTTCGGGCATTCAGACTGGCCGGCCATTGGATTCTCTAGGGTGGGCTCTGTGGCAACGACGACATCGGCGCCTCGGCGCCCCATCGATCCCGAGTTCCTCGCGCTCCCCATGCGCGATCTGGCCGACGCTGCCTTGTCCGCCGCCGGCTCGGCCGGCGCCCAGTTCTGCGACTTCCGTTGCGAACGGACGTGCGTCGGGAACCTGCTCGTTCGGGACACCGCGGTGCAGGACGCCTCCGAGTCCACGGGCACCGGTTACGCGGTGCGAGTGATCGTCGACGGGGTGTGGGGCTTCGCCTCCGGTTTCGTGTTCACCCCGGACGCAGTGGCCGCCACCGGCCGGCGGGCGGTCGAGGTCGCGAGGGCCCTTGCCGGCGTGGTTGCCGAGCGGCTGGAACGGGCGGCGGAGCCGGTACACACGGACGTCAGTTGGTCCTCGGAGTACCAGGTCGACCCGTTCCGGGTGCCAGTGTCCGAGCGACTGGCACTGCTGCTGGATCGATCCGAGCGACTGCTGGCGCAGGACGCGGTCGCGCACACCACCTCGAGCTTGTTGCAGATCAAGGAGAACAAGTTCTACGCCGATTCCGCCGGCACCCTGACCACCCAGCAGCGCATCCGGCTGCAGCCCGGTCTGGAAGCCGTCGCCGTCGACAGTGCGTCCGGTTCTTTCGAGACGATGCGTAGCCTGGTGCCCCCGGTCGGGCGCGGCTACGAATATCTGACCAGCAGCAGCGCGGACGCCGGCTGGGATTTCGACACCGAGATCGCAGTGATCGGGGAGGCTCTACCGGAGAAGCTCAAGGCGCCGTCCATCGATGCCGGCCGCTACGACCTGGTGATCGACCCGTCGAACCTCTGGCTCACCATTCACGAATCGATCGGTCACGCCACCGAGTACGACAGGGCTATCGGCTACGAGGCTGCTTACGCTGGAACGTCTTTCGCCACACCGGATCAGCTGGGCACGCTGCGCTACGGCTCGGAGGTGATGAACGTGACGGGCGACCGGACCGCGCCGCACGGGCTGGCTACCATCGGCTTCGACGACGACGGGGTCGCGGGACAGCAGTGGGATCTGATCTCAGGCGGCACGTTGGTCGGTTATCAGCTGGACAGGGTGTTCGCGCACAAGCTCGGGCTGGACCGATCGAACGGGTGCTCGTACGCCGACTCTCCGTCACACACGCCGATCCAGCGGATGGCCAACGTGTCGCTGCAGCCCGCACCCGACGGTGGTTCCACCGCCGATCTGATCTCGGGCGTCGAGGACGGCATCTACGTGGTAGGCGACAAGTCGTGGTCGATCGATATGCAGCGGTACAACTTCCAGTTCACCGGCCAGCGGTTCTATCGGATCCGTGCCGGTCAACTGGCCGGTCAGGTCCGTGACGTCGCCTACCAGGCGACGACCACCGACTTCTGGGGAGCGATGGACGCGGTCGGCGGAGCGGGGACCTTCGTCCTGGGCGGTGCCTTCAACTGCGGCAAGGGACAGCCGGGACAGGTCGCCGCGGTCTCGCACGGGTGCCCGTCCGCGCGGTTCCGCGGCATATCGATTCTGAACACCACCGAGCAGGGCGTGGCATGAACGTCCGGGACACGGCGGTGCTGGCGCCCCAGCAGATCGTCGAAACTGCGCTGGCCGCAGCGCATTCCGATGGCTGTGTGGTGGTTGTCAGGGCGATCGGCGAGGCGAATGTCCGGTGGGCCAACAACACTGTCACCACCTCGGGACTGGCTACCGCGTTGGACTGGTATGTGGTGGCGGTCCACGGGGACGCGGCCGGGACGGCCAGTGCGTCTGCGATCGACGCCACCTCCGCCGATCGGATAGCCACCGTGGTCCGGTCGGCGGAGGCAGCCGCCGAGTCGTCCGCCGAATCCGGCCCGGCTCGGGACGCCCGGCCACTGGTCGGCGTACAGGGGGCCGGCTCCGCCGCCGATGACGGGTTCGCGGCACCGCCGGCCGAAGAGTCGTTCGAGGTGTACTCGTCGCTGCTGCCCAGCCTGTCCGCCTCCTTCGAAGATGCCCGCTCGGGCGGCCGGATCCTGTACGGGTTCGCCAGGCACGAGTTGACGACTACGTATCTCGGTTCGTCCACCGGACAGCGGCGGCGCTGGGTGCAGCCCACCGGAACACTCGAAGTCAACGCCAAGTCCAAGGATCTCGGGCGTTCGTCGTGGGCCGGCAGCTCCACTGCGGACTTCACCGACGTCGATGTCCATGCGATGGCAACGGGTCTGGCCCAGCGGCTGGACTGGGCGCAACGGACCGTCGCCCTGGAACCGGGCCGCTACGACGCGGTGCTGCCCCCGACGGCGGTGGCAGACTTCATGATCTACCTGGCTTGGAGCGCCGGCGCCCGTCCTGCGCACGAGGGGCGCTCCGCGTTTTCCGCCCCGGGCGGCGGAACCAAGATCGGCGAGCGGGTTTCGGACCGGCCGCTGTCGCTGTACTGCGACCCCGCCGAACCAGGGATCGAATGCGCCCCGTTTCTGGCGACTCCCTCGTCCTCGGACGAGGCGTCGGTGTTCGATGACGGCGCAGAACTGGGCCGATCGGCGTTGATCGACGAAGGGGCGATCGCCGGCTTGATCCAGACCCGGGCGTCCGCCGCGGAGTACGGGGAGCCGTTTACGCCGGGCGCCGACAACCTGGTGCTGCGTGGCGGCGACCAGACCCGAAGCATCGACGACATCGTCGCGGACGTGCAGCGCGGCCTGCTCGTCACCTCGCAGTGGTACATCCGCGAGGTGGACCCGATGACGCTGCTGCTCACCGGCCTCACCAGGGACGGCGTTTACCTGGTGGAGAACGGCGAGGTGACGGCCGCGGTGAACAACTTCCGCTTCAACATGTCACCGCTGGACGTACTGCGCCGGGCCCGCGACATCGGCGCCACCGAACGCTGCCTGAGCCGCGAGTGGAGCGACTGGTTCACCCGCAGCGCCATGCCACCGATGCGCGTCGACGGGTTTCACATGTCTTCGGTGTCCACGGCGCAGTAGCCGGCGCGCTGGCGCAGCAGGTGGCTGGGGTGCACAGGTGGCCGGGGTGGCACAGGTGGCCGGGGACCTCAGAGCTGGACGCCGAAGTCCTGGGCGATGCCGGTCAGGCCGGAGGCGTATCCCTGGCCGACGGCGCGGAACTTCCACTCCTGGCCGTTGCGGTAGAGCTCGCCGAACACCATGGCGGTCTCGCCGGCGGCGTCCTCGGTGAGGTCATAGCGCGCCAGCTCGTCGCCACTGCCCTGGTCCACCACCCGGATGTAGGCGTTGCGGACCTGGCCGAAGCTCTGGCCCCTGGTATCCGCTTCGTAGATCGACGCGGCCACCACCACCTTGTCCACCTCCGGCGGCAGTGCGGTGACGTTCACCGTGACCGTCTCGTCGTCGCCGGCACCCTCGCCGGTCAGGTTGTCACCTGAGTGTTCGACAGCGCCGTCCGGACTCCGCTTGTTGTTGAAGAAGACGAAGTGGCCGTTGCTCAGGACCTTGCCGTCCACCCCGGTGACCAGCGCACTGGCATCAAGGTCGAAGTCGACACCGGTGGTGGTCCGCAGATCCCAGCCGAGGCCGAGGACCAGTGAGGACAGGCTCGGTGCCGCCTTGGTCAGCGAGATATTTCCGCCCTTGTTCAGACTGACGCCCATGCTTACGGTCTCCTTCGACTCGTGATCGCCGGCCACCGCGGCCGGCGCATGCCTGACGCCAATCTTGCCTGACCACCGCCACCGCGTCCCGGGGTTCGGATAGCCGGCGCCGACGCCGCTGTCGGGTAGCTTCACCGACAGTGGGATTCACCCGGGAGCAACTCGATGCGGCGCGGACGCGGCAGGTGGATGACCTGCTCGGCCCTGGCCTGCGTCTGCTATTCGTGGGCATCAACCCCGGGCTGTGGACGGCGGCCGTCAACGCACATTTCGCCCGCCCGGGGAACCGGTTCTACCCGGCGCTCCATGCCGCGCGAATCACCGACCACCTCATCGACGCGTCCGCCGGCATGTCGGTGGACGACGTCGCCCACCTGATCGCCCGGGGAATCGGTATCACCAACGTGGTCCGCCGGGCCACCGCTAGAGCCGATGAGCTGACCGTCGATGAGCTGCGCGACGGCGCCGAAAGGGTTGCCAGGCTGGCCGCGGCGCACCGTCCCCGGGTGGTGGCGGTGGCCGGGATCACCGCCTACCGCACGGCTTTCAGGCAGCCGCGCGCAAACGCAGGACGGCAACCGGACCTGCTCGCCGGCGCCCAGCTGTGGGTGGTGCCGAACCCCTCGGGTCTCAACGCCCACCAGACCGTCAGTTCGCTGGCCGCCGCCTACCGGCAGGTGGCTGTCGCCGCCGGTGTTGTTGAGTAGGCCGATCAGCCGTTGAGCTGGGCCGCCAGCCCGTCAGGCATCTGTAGAACGGTTCCAGTCGATGGCACGCCCCCGGATCGTTGGTATCCACTGAAATCGTTCTGCACAGTTCCAATGGCCAGCGCCGCGGTGGTCCCGGTGGTCCCGTTGGTTCCATTGGTCCCGTTAGTCCCGTTAGTCCCGCGCCCCGATGGCCCGTGGCCGGATGGTCCCGTTGGTCCCGTCCCGTTGGCCCGCGCCTGCGGTGCGTCTTTGGGTACGGACAACCCCCGGGCCTGCGGCACGTGCTGAGAACAGCACGAACTGCGAGCCGACCTGGACTAAGGATCGGCGGCCCGGGGGTCGGGTGACTGTCCGGTTCTGGCCCGGCCGCTGTGGCAAACCTCTGCCTCGATCTCCCGATCGACCGGCACCTGGCGGGCGGTTGACGGCCTAGCGGCCAGTCACCTCACGCGTCCGATAGGAATTCAACTTCCGGACCACCTCCTCTCATGTGTACCTCGAAGGTACGAGCGTTTCGGCAGGTGTGCAACGACTTTCTCCGGCGCGGTGATGACGATGTTCGGCGGCCGGGCTCAGAGAGCAGGAGCGATGTCCGTGTTCCGGAGTAATGTCCGCAGGGTGCGTCAGGGCAGCTGCCGTGCATCCGCGCACGCGTGAGCACCCAAGGGCGACCACCAACGCGACCAGGGTTCTGAGCGGAGGCCGATGAGCACCACCGTGCATTCCGCTGACCGTCTCCGTGGGGCCCGCCGTGCTGACGGTACTGGGAGGGCGATCTCGTGACGTCCATCAGCCCGACCGATGTCGCCCGCGTTGCCGGGCCGACACTGTTCGTCCGGTACGCGTTTCCGCCGAACTATCACGGCTCCTGCGGGCCGCCGGACTCTCAGGCACTGTTCCAGTACGGCGCGACGGCCACCGTGGACAACGGCCTGCGCGACCTGGCGCGTCAGTTCAACGGTGCCTGGCCCTATCTGGAACTGATAGCCCACGCCACAGGTGTGGGTGATCCGCTGGACCGGCGGGTGGTGGAGGCGTACTGGGTGGGCAACCCTCTGCTGGACCGGGTCGGGGTCCGCCCGCTCGCCCAATCCATGGAGGATCGCTTCCGGTTCACCACCGGTTCGCAGTTCGGCAAGCTGGCCGACGCGGCGCTGGTCGGCGGGATGCCGCACCACAGTTACCACGTGTTCTGCATCTACCCGTGGGTCGGTCTGCTCGGCAACGATCGGCGCTACGAGCAGGCGCTGATGGTGCTGGATCGCTGCCGGATCAGGTGGGGCCAGGTGCAGCAGGTCGGCGCCGACCGTCTGGTCGTCAAGTCGCAGCCGCTGCTGTACGACGAGGGCAAACTGTTCCTCGGTCAGCCGATCCTGGAAACGGTGGAGCGGACGTTGAACGGCGTCGGGCTGGTGCCGGAATTTCACGTCGGTGACTGGGTGTCGATGCATTGGGAGTGGGTGTGCGATCGGCTCGACGTGCGCCAGCTGGCCGCGCTGCGCCACTACACCCGCCTGCACCTGGACGTCGTCAACGAACGTCTCGATCACTCGGGTGCCATCACTGCGCTCGGCTGACGAAGACCGCCGGTGACCGGCTCGGGTCCATCGAGCACCCAGGCGCGTTCCACGGTGAAGGACAGCACCTCGCCCGGGACATGCCGGGGCGCACCCGGCTGGTGGACAAGGATCAGGCCTGCAGCCGTCTCGAGGTGGTAGTCGGTGTGCGGCCCCCGGAAGCCGACCTCGGTGATCCGCCCGCGGAGCGGTCCACCCTCGCGGACCCAGTCCGGGCGCAGCAGAAGACTCCGCGGTGCAGGTTTACTGGAGTCGGTTCCGCCGCCGGGCACCGGCATCGTTCCGGCACCGAGGTCGACCGACAGCACGCCGTCATGGGTTGCGCAGACGACGGCCGAGAGCACCGAGCACGGTCCGGTCAGCGCGGCGGTTGCGGCACTGAGCGGCTCCGCATAGACGGTCGACGGCGACGCGACCTGGATCAGCCTGCCGTCAACGACGAGCGCGACCCGATCGGCCAGCGCGAGTGCCTCGGCGGCATCGTGGGTCGCATAGACGACGGCGGCACCGGTGTCACGCCGGCGAGCCACGACGGAGTCCTGGAATGCTGCCCGCAGGTGGGTGTCCAGGTGCGCTGTTGGCTCGTCGAGCAGGTAGAGGCGCGCATCCCGAGCCAGGGCTCGCGCCAGACCCACCCGCTGTTGCTCGCCGCCGGACAGTTCGGCAGGTCGCCGCCGGGCCAGGTGGTCGATGTCCAGTCTTGACAGGAGGTCGGTAGCGACGCGAGCGGCGTCGCGTCGCGACCGGCCGGCCCGGCGCAGCGGATAAGCCACCGTGTCCAGCACCGACAGGTGTGGCCACAGCGCGAAGTTCTGGAACACCATGCCCACCTCCCGCCGTTCGGGTGGCGTGCTGTGACCTGGTGCAGCGACCCGTCTGCCGGCCACCCAGATCTCGCCCCGTGCCGGAGACACCAGGCCGGCAACCGCGTGCAGCAGTGTCGACTTACCGGAGCCGGACGCACCGAGCAGAGCGACGACCTCCCCCTCTCCGACCGACAGATCGACCTCTGCCAGCGCCGGCACACCGTCGTACTCGACGCAGACACCGCGGCAGCGAAGCGCGTCGGCGCGCTGCCCGTTCTCCGAGCCGTCGTCAGCCGGCACCGGCCACCGCCGACGTCGGGGTGGCCGGCGGAAGCAGCCCGCTCGGTCGGCCGCCGCGCCTGCGGGTGAACAGGCGTAGCGCGAGCCAGCCGGGCAGCGCGACGGCAAGGAGCAGCGTGGTCAGCGATACCGACAGGGCAGCCGTCGACCCGATGTCGCCGAGCTCCTGACGGTTCAGCACGACCACCGCCAGTGTCTGGTTGCCGAAGGAATACAACAGGCTGGACATGGTGACCTCATGCAGGGCACTGAGAAAGACCAGCACCCACGCCCCGAGCAGCGCCGGCGCGAGCGACGGCAGCCAGATCGTGCCGACCGCGACAGCCGGCTTCGCCCCGCTGACGCGGGCGGCCTGCCATTCGGCCGGCGGAAGCCGATCGACGGCGCCGGACAGCGTCCGATGGGCCACTGCCCAGAACTTCGCGAGGTAGGCCAGCAAGATCAGCGCCAGGCTGCCACCGAACCAGCGGCCGTAGGCGATGAGCAGGCCGACCGCGAGTGCCGAGCCGGGGATCGCGAACGCCAGCATCGCCAGCGTGCCCAGTGGGCGGCCGGCTCGCCGCCGCTCGAGGGCGGCCACCACTGCCCCGAACGCAGTGAGCGCGAACGCTGCCGCGGCGGCCAGTTGGACACTGTTCCAGACGGCGTCGACGGTCGGACGGTTCAGGGCCGCCCGGAAGTTGTCCAGCGTCCAGTTCGACGGGGTCGGCGGCAGGCCGACCGACCTGGTGATGGAGGCGGCGAGCAGAGCGAGGGTGGGCAGGCCGACGGCCAGGACGGTGTAGCCGAGGATGCCGACCGCCGGAACCGCGGCGCGCCAGCTTCGCCCACCGGACGATGCCGCTGGGGCCGGCTGCGCGATGCGGGTGGCCCGCAGCTTCGGACTCAGCAGGAGATCGGTCGGGAGCAGCACGACCGCAGCCAGCACCACCAGCCCGAGGGAGAGCGTCACCGCGTCCAGGAACGAGTCCGGATCGCTGGCCAGCGAGAGGTCGGCGTAGATGCGGGTGGTCAATGTCGAGTACCCGCTCGGCGTCCCGAGCACCTGCGGCGCGGCGAAACTCTCCATGGTGGCGACGAACACCAGCACCAGCTCTGCCGCCAGCACCGGGCGCAGCAGGGGCAGCGTCACCGTCCGCAGCGTCGTCCAGCCACCGGCACCCGAAAGGTGCGCCGCCCGCTCCAGTTCCGGCTGGGCCCGGGTGGCAAGGCCGACCGTGGTGAGCAGATAGCACAGCGGCGCGGCATCGACGACCAGCACCACCGCGATGCCCGCCGGTCCGGTGAGGCCGCGCCAGTGCAGGCCGATCAGACTGTCGGTGAACCCCGCGCGTCCGTACGCCTGCGTCCAGCTGTAACCCAGGACGAATTGCGGGATGATCAGCGGCAGCACGACCACGATCCGCAGCAGACCGCGGCCCGGAACGTCGCTGCGCCGCAGGAAAAGTGCCACCGCCGAGCCGAGGGGGACCGCGAGCAGGGGGACGACGCACGCGAGCAGCAGCGTGTGCAGCGCCGCGGTACCCAGCCCGGGAGCCCGCAGCACCCGGACGATCGACGACCCGCCCTCCTCGAACATCACCTGCCCGAGCTTCACCAGAGGGACAACCACCAGCCCGCAGGCAGCCCCCGCGGCGGCTACCACGACCAGACGGTCACCCACCTTCAGCGACCCCCGCATCTCGGCTCAGCTGCCGAAGATCGCGACATAATCGGCCAGCACCGACTTGTACTGCGTGGACAGCCCCGCCCAGTCCGGTGAGACGGTCGGGCTGCCCGCCGGAATCGGCGGCCCGCCAAGGCCGGGGATCGTCACGTAGGTGTCCTGCCCGGCCATCACCTGCTGCCCCGCACGACTGGCCGCATACGCGGCGAACTGCTCGGCGAGCGGCGATGCCTGCTTCTTGGTGGTCAGCCCGATCGGCCCGTAGATGGCGATGCCGCCCGGCTTCGGCCACACCACCTGGACCGGCGAACCCTTGCGCTGAGCGGTGTATGCCGCATTGGCCAGCGTGACGCCCACCTGGTAGCTGCCCTGCTCGACGCCGGTCAGCGCGTCACCGGGCGCATTGACCTGCACGGCTCCATTGCTCTTGAGCTTGCGGTAGTAGTCCATGCCGTAGCCGGGTGCGGATGCGAAGTAGCCGAGGGTGCCGAGCGCCGACGCCGCGAAGCTGGGGCTGGGCAGCGCGACCTTGCCTGCGTAGGCGGGGGTGGCCAGATCGGCCCAGGCGGCCGGTGCCGGCGTTCCCTTGCGCACCACCGGGACCACGTACAGCACAGCGATGCCGACGAAATGCGGTGTGCGGTAGGAGCTGGGAATCTCCGACGCGTTCGGCGGGCTCCACTCGCGGAGCAGCTGCTGGCTGTCGTAGCCGTACATGGTGAGCGGATCGCAGGCCCAGATGACGTCGGCCTGGATGCCGCCGGAACGCTGATCCGCTGCCACCCGCGCATTCAACTGGCCGGTCGGGGCACGGAAGACGTTCACCGTGGTACCGGCATGGGCTGCTTCGAAGCCCTTGACGATCGCCTCCTCGACGTTGGCACTCGCGCAGGTGTACAGCGTCATCGACTGAGCCGACCCACTCGAACCGGTGCCCGCGCAGCCGACCGTGCTGGCGACCAGTAACCCCATGACCCCGATGACGCGGGCAATCCTCATCGTGCCCCTCCCCCTTCGCACCGGCGGTCGGAAGTATCCAGGCCCGCAAGATACCGCAGGCTTGCGGGGCAGCGGATCGGAGATGTTCAGGTGCCGGTGAGTTCGGTGAGTTCGAGCCCGCGGACCGCGGCCAATCGTCGTGCCTGCTCGGCGATCTCGGCGCGGCGAGCCTTGCTGGTCGGCAGCCACGGCTCGAATCGGACGGTCAGGTTGGTCCCCGAAGACTTCGGGCGCCAGGTTCCGATGATCTCGCCGTCCAGCGCCACCGCGCCTGGCCGGCCGAGTACCCGCCAGAGGTCCTTGGCGTGGGCGTTGTCCCCCACCAGCATCGGCCGATCCCTGAGCTGCAGATAGCCATCGAACGGTCCGAGAATCCTGACGGCACCGGGCTTCTCGGGTGTGCTGCCGGCGATCTGGAGGTCGTCGGCGAGCATCGAACGTTCGCCCGACACCCCTGGGGCACCGGTCACCGCCACCGGCACGGCGTCGGCCGGCCAACGCGCCGCCATCTCCTTCACCGGTGCGTCCAGAAAGGCGGCCACATCCTTGGGTCCGGCCGGCCCGTAGAACCGGAGGTAGTTGCGGATCACGTCGAACCGAGAGTCCGCTCTACTGCTGGTCCGGGCGAACAGCGGCGGGTCGAACCCGGAGATCCGTTGCAGGACAGGAGGAGAGCTGCCCGGCTGCAGTTCGAGCCCGGCCTGCAACGCGGCCATCCGGAAGGGCGACTCCCAGGCATGGATGGCATCGCACGGATTGCAGCGTCGCAGATATGGCGGGTCGAGAACGGCGGTGAGCGCTGTGGACAGTTCACCTTTCACGGTGGGTTTCTTGACGATTGCCCGTTCCCCCTTCGCCACCACGGCGAGGGAGTCGAGGACTCCGAGTCCGGCTGCTCGCAGCGGCTTGGCAGCGTCGTAGATGCGTCGTGCGGCGTCTGCCTCGGACAGCGGCGCAGTTGCGCGGGCGACCGGTGATGTGTCCGTCCTGCGGTACAGGTGCGGCGACACCCTGATGGTCCAGCCGAGCAGGGTGTCCACATCCCGGTAGCTCTCCAGGCCTCGATTGGTCAGCGCCCAACGTGCCGCCTGCTGACCGGTGTCTTGTATCCCGAAGTCCAGCAGCGCCACATCGTCCAGACCGGCGGCTGATCCCGGCGGCCGGTCGAGTTGATGGGCGTGCCAGCGGAAGGCGATCACCTGAGCGCGGGTCAACGTTGCCTGGGCTGCTGATCCGGACTCGGGCATCCCAGCACCATAGGTCGCGACCCCGACAATTTCTCCTGGATCGCCGACGGGCTCTGCGACCGCCGACAGCTCCGCCACCGCCGATGCACCCGGCAGCGCGGGGGTGATCGGGCCGAGTTTCCCGGTATTCACTCCCGACCGACGCACAGGCTCGGACAGCCCTCAACAGGGCCGAACAATGGTGGTGCGACTCACGCAACTGAATCGATCTCTTTCACGATTCTGAGACTTGTCCTACATCGTGGAACACCGATTGTTCCGGAACTTGACGCTAACGTTGTGCATTACTCGCTCCTCCGCCGGAGACCGAAGATGTGTCGGCCATGGCGGCGTTCGGTGGCAGCGTCGCCATCACGCCGATCGCGGGCCATAGGAGAATCCGGCCGGACCCGTCCACCAGCTCGTCAGCTCGAGCACACCTGGAGAATTGCACATGACCGCTGTTGCCGAGAATCCCGTCGCCGAGAACGCCAGCGCCGAGAACGCCACCACCAGACACCCGGACAACGATGCGGCGACCGGTGCCACGCGCTCGACCGCCGGCTACGATCCCGGTCTGCTGGAGTGGGTCCGCGAGGTCGCGGCGCTGACCACGCCGGACCGGATCGTCTTCACCGACGGCTCCGAGCAGGAGTGGACCACATTGACGGATGGATTGGTGGACTCCGGCACCTTCACCCGGCTCACCGCCAAGCCCAACTCGTTCCACTGCAATTCCGACCCGTCCGACGTGGCCAGGGTCGAGGACCGCACCTTCATCTGTTCGGTCGACGAGCGCGATGCGGGACCCACCAACAACTGGATGGCGCCGGCCGAGATGAAGGCCACCATGACGGAGCTGTACCGCGGCAGCATGAGGGGCCGCACCTTGTACGTGGTGCCGTTCTGCATGGGTCCCTACGACGGACCGACCTCGATGCTGGGCGTGGAGATCACCGACTCCGAGTATGTGGTCACATCCATGCGGGTGATGACCCGGATGGGAAGGCGGGCACTGGATCTGATCAACAACGGGAAGCGGTGGGTGAAGGCGCTGCACTCGGTTGGCTCTCCCCTGCGGCCCGGCCAGCAGGACGTCGCCTGGCCCTGCAACGACACCAAGTACATCGTGCATTTCCCCGAGGAGCGGACGATCTGGTCGTTCGGCTCCGGCTATGGCGGAAACGCCTTGCTGGGCAAGAAGTGCTACTCGCTGCGGATCGCGTCGGCCATCGCCCGCGACGAGGGCTGGCTCGCCGAACACATGCTGATCCTGAAGCTGACCTCGCCGGCGAACTCGGTGCACTTTGTGGCCGCTGCGTTCCCGAGTGCTTGTGGGAAAACGAACCTGGCGATGCTGCAGCCCACCGTTCCGGGCTGGAAGGTGGAGACGCTGGGCGACGACATCGCCTGGATGACGTTCGGTGCCGACGGCCGGCTGTACGCCGTGAACCCCGAGTCCGGGTTGTTCGGTGTCGCCCCCGGCACCGGCTGGAAGACCAATCCCCATGCCATGCGCACGATCGAGCCGGGCAACTCGGTGTTCACCAATGTGGCGCTCACCGACGACGGCGACGTGTGGTGGGAAGGTATGACGGAGGAACCCCCCGCCCACCTCATCGATTGGAAGGGCCGGGACTGGACGCCGGCGAGCAAAGAGCCGGCTGCTCACCCGAACTCACGGTTCTGTACTCCGATCACCCAGTGCCCGATCATCGCCGACGAGTACTTCGAGCCGGTCGGGGTTCCGATCTCGGCGATCATCTTCGGCGGCCGCCGCAAGACGACTATCCCGCTGGTGACGCAGGCCCGCGACTGGGAGCACGGCGTCTTCATGGGAGCCACGCTGTCGAGCGAAACCACCGCCGCCGCAACGGGTGCGGTCGGGATCGTTCGCCGCGACCCGATGGCGATGTTGCCATTCATCGGCTACGACGCCGGCGACTACCTTGCGCACTGGCTCGCGGTCGGCAGGACCGCCGGCGCCGAGAAGCTCCCGAAGATCTTCTACGTCAACTGGTTCCGCCGGGACTCAGGCGGCGGTTACCTCTGGCCAGGTTTCGGAGAGAACTCCCGAGTGCTGAAGTGGATCGTCGACCGACTGGACGGAAATGTGGATGCGGTGGAAACCGTGATCGGGCTGGTGCCGACTCCCGACGGTCTGGACGTGGGGGGTCTGGATCTGTCCCGGGAGGCCCTCGACGCCGCCCTGGCGGTCGACCCGGAGGAGTGGAGGGCGGAGATCCCGCTCATTCAGGAGTGGTTCGCGCGTCTGGGCAACACCGTGCCGCGCCGCCTGCACGCGGAGTTGGCGTCACTGAAGACGAGACTGGACGTCCAGGGCGCCCGGAGGTAGCCATACCAGCAGCCGTCGGCCTGGGTGCGATGCCGTCCTGCGGTTGGGAGGCTGTGCTGCGCGGTGGCGGGCCGCGACGCGGGGCTGGCGCGATCCGCCATGCACCGGCTGCTCGAGGACGCCGCGGGGTGACGTGCGCCGGGTCCGTCGGACCAACCCGCGCTGCCGGACTCAGCTGATCACCAGGCGCCAGGCCAGTTCCCCCGAGGCCGGAACCAGCGCCGCCTCACCCGACGTCGCCGGGAGCACTGTCGGTGCGCGGCCCAGCATCGGCTCGATCCCGAAGGAGCGGTACCGCAGCCCCGATGCGGGAAAACCACCGAGGTTCCGCCAGATCCCGAAGGACACCGGGGCCTCGTCGCAGTCCAGCCGCAGCCGCGCGTCCCCCTGTTGGACGGACACCCCGTGCAGCTGTGGCAGCACGCAGAACACGGCGCTGCCGTCGTCCGGTCCCAGCACATCGCCCCCCGGGCGGCCGGCGATGACGGGCCAGTGGTCGTCGACCGGTTGTCCATCCTCGGCCCAGATCCGCGACAGCGTGGCGTCCGCGACTATCCGGGATCCGACGTCCGGACGCAGCAACGCGTGGAACGCCCACACGAACGCCGCCCCCGGCGGCCCGGTCAGCCGGTAGTCGACGGTGATGTCCGTACCGACGCTCAGTCGCCGGTGCAGTGTGAAAGCACCTGTCTTGACTGTCATCCCGCCGCCGTCGGCGGCCCAGGCTCGCGTCCAGACATCGCTGTGATCGGGCACGCCGGTGACAGTCGGAAAGCACTCCTCGACTCCGCCCGCATCGACGAACGCGTCTCCGGGCAGTACCTGTGAGCGGGCCGGGCAAGGCCGGGACCACAACCATTCTCGACCCGCACGATCAATCAGAGAGGTCCACCGGCCGCCGTGATCGGCGTCGATCTCGACGCGGAAAGTGCCGGTAGGCAGCGGATTTACGGTCACCACTCGGCGAACGACCCGTCTTCGCGGCGCCAGACCTCGTTGCGCCAGCGGTGTCCCGTCCGCGCAGCAGCCGCTACCGCCGCCTCGTCCACCTCGATGCCCAGACCGGGGCCGGTGGGCCGGGCGACGAATCCGTCGCGGTACTCGAAGACCGAACGGTCGACCAGGTAGTCGAGCAGGTCGGAGCCGGCGTGGTAGTGGATGCCCAGGCTCTGCTCCCGTATCACGCCTCCGCCGAACAGCGTGGCTCCGCCGTACACGCGCTGAGCGTGCCCGGACTCGATCAGGCCGTCGAGGTCACGGCGGATCGTCATGTCGGACACGCCGAGTTCCTTCACCAGTGCGCTCACCCGGACCATGCCGGACCGGCGCAGGCGCTCCAGGATGGCGATCTGTCGCGGGCTCATCGGCATCCGTCCATTATCCCGGACCGCGCACACCAGCCAGAGGTATCGAGCATGACGTGACTTCTGTTCAGCTGCATGCCTTCGGCGGCGTCTGATACGTACGCCACGGACATCCACGTCCTCGGCTTCTCCGCGGAAAGTATGATGGGAGGCAGTCTTCAGACGGCTGGGGTGACCGATGCGGTTCGCGATCCGTTACCGCGTCGTCTGCAGATTGCTCGTAGGGAAGCCGTGCGATGGCCTTCCGGGTTTTCGCTCGGGATTGGTTATGGCTCGATCCTCCTGACAGTGCCAACCCTGGATATCTGCTTGTCGAACGAGACCACCGCGAGAATGCCGGAGCGCTCCGCGCAAGCGACCAAGTAGGAATCGGCGAACGCCAGTCGGTGTCGCTGGTAGACCTCGATGGTGCGCAGCAGCAGTGGCAGGTCGGCCACTTGGAGTCGATCGCTGGTCACCATCGAGCGGATCGACACGGCGATCTGATCGCGCGGAACCCGATATACCGATTCCAACACGTATACGGTTTCGGCGACGATCAGGTCGGGGAGCTGCAGCGACGCGGTCTCGGCAAGAAATCTGGTTGCCCGCTCGGCTTGTTCCGGCGGTTCTCCGGTGAGATGACGGATCAACACGTTGGTGTCGATGAATCCCGCCACGGGTCAGGCGGGTGAGCCGGCGACGATCGCGGCACTGCGAGCCTGCCACGCGCGACGACGCACCTCGTCCCACGGCACGCCCCTGGCATCAACCGGGACGCTGACGCTGCCGGCCAGGTCGAGCAGGTCGGGGGTGCCGGCGACGGTGGCATGGCCGTCCTCGACGCGGAACACCAGCGTGTCGCCCTGCTTGACGCCGAGCGCGTCCCGGATCGCCTTGGGCACGGTGATCTGCCCCTTGCCGGTGATCTTCGCGGTGGCCTCCATCGCGACCTCCTTACTTCTCGCTTGCAGTAAGGATACGCGTTGTCACACTCGGGGCTCGGAGCGGAGCACCGCGGCCGGCAGGCGTGGTGGCTGTTGAGATCGGCGGCTGGCGGTCGACCGCCGTTTCCCAGGACGTCGGTGAAGAGCCGCTCGGGAAGGCGGGCTTCGGTGCGCCGGCCCGGCAGATCCGGCGCGGCGGTGTGTCAGGCGGCCCCGCGGCCGGATCTGACAACACCGAATTCGCCCCGGTCAGCCGGGGCCTGATAGCGGTTCCCCCGTCTCCGGACACCCCGCTGGTACCGGACACCGTCCTGACCGGATCAGAGTGAGCCCGTTCGCGTCCGCCGACCCCGATGTCAGTGCGGGCCGGCGCCCCGGCGGACACCGACCTGGACCGGAGGATCGATGAAGCTAACGAGGACCCGTCCCGCTCTTCTCACTGTGGCGCTTGTGCTGGTCCCGGTGGTCGTGTCGGGTGCGTGGCTGTCGCCGGCCGCCGGTGCGCCGGCCACCGGGAGCCAGGCGTCGGTGTTGCCGGAGGTGAACATGCAGGCCACGGTCAAGGCCGCGCAGATCGACCCGCGGCGGGCCGACCACACCTTCACCGCCGGCGCGAAGGCCAGCGTGCTGCTCGTCGAGCAGGCGCTGCAGGCCAAGCACCTGCTCGACCCGACCTGGGTCGACGGCTACTTCGGCACCACGACGGTCACCGCATACGCGGCGTACCAGCGATCGCTGGGCTACTCCGGCCTGGATGCCACCGGCCTGCCGGGCAAGACCTCCCTCACCAAGCTCGGTGAGGGGCGTTTTTACGTCACGAGCATCGTCGGTCCGGGTAGCCGCATCGACCTGGGCGGCGGCATCGTGATCAACACGCGGACGAAGGCCATGCTGGACGAGGCGCAGCGGCTTCTTGGCCGCACGTTGGTGCTGACCCAGGGCTCCTACAACCCCGGCGGCGATCCCACGTCGGCAGGCACACACGACGGTGGCGGAGTCGTCGACATCTCGGTGCAGGGAATGGCCGCGGCAACTCGTACGTCGATCGCCCGCGGGTTGCGCCGTGTCGGTTTCGCCGCGTGGGTGCGCGACCCGAGCCAGGGGGACTGGCCGTGGCACATCCACGCCGTCGCCATCAGCGACACCGACCTCTCCGGCCCGGCGCAGCACCAGGTCGGCGACTACTACCTCGGCATGAACGGCCTCGCCAACCGCGGCCCCGACGACGGGCCGAAGGTCACGATCCGCACGTGGGAGGAGTACCAGCGCCTCTGACGGCCCGCAGGCGCAGCAGCACCGCTAG
>JAABUS010002891.1_pt1 | contig 30099 bp, 24 predicted proteins | sample 5560161 | NCBI WGS metagenome assembly JAABUS01 (sample SAMN10711885, study PRJNA513376) | rock metagenome | isolation source: Antarctica rocks | place: Antarctica: Victoria Land, Trio Nunatak nord | collected 2016-01-04
TTTTCCACTTTCTTTCAACCTTTCTTTCTTTTTCCCGCTTTGTCTTGAAGGAAGAGAGAGAAAAAAAAAAGAAAGAAAAAAAGGGTAATAAAAGCATTCTATATTGAAACTTGCTTTCCCGCCGGAAAATGCAGAATATCGCTCTACTCCCATCTCTTTTGACCGATCACGCACGCACGCACGCACGGCATGCTCTACCCGGTCGATGATTGCGCGTTCTTATTGCTCCCCACCCCCCCCAGCAGTAGCAGCAGTAGCAGCAGTAGCAGCAGTAGCAGCGAACACCGCCATGAAGCTTCGCTCTGGGGAAAAAGTCTGAAAGCTGTTTGCGTGGTTCGATGGCAGCTGGTTGAGTTAGCATCAAGCCCCCCCCGCCTTTTTCATCCAAAAATCTAATCATTTCGCCCCCATGAATAAAAGATTTCTCTATTCACCCCCTCTGTGCCGGGGGCGGAACCTGCAATTTCCCGTGCCGGTGATGAATTCAACAGTATTTGCACATATCGTTGTATTCGAAAGTCTAGTTCAGTTTTCGGGTTTTAGCGAATTTGGCGGGGAAAACTCACAAATCAGCCTCAAATTTGGTGCAAATAGAGCAAATATCTAGATATCATTCTCACATTCTCAAAACATTTCAAAGCTTCATTTTTGAAGCTATACAAACCTCAGCCTCACACGAGAGCAATTCTATTCTATCTATCATGCCTCAAGCTCTTATTCAGAATCTTAGAGATGAGATTCAGTTTCATCTAGCTCGTGATGATAGCACAACGTTCATACACAAAGTCACTCATGTTATCAGACAGCAAATCAATCGTATGCGTAAAAAACATCTTCATTTCAGCGATGTGACATTTACATTTGATACAATTGATAGATCGAGACTTTTGAGTGAATATCATGCTCAGAAGCTTCTTGACTTTCTCAGTCAACGATTCATCATTTATCAGAATGACATGATCTGATTTCTGTACGACGAGTTTGACATTGTCATCAGTCAAAGCACAATCAGCAAACTGCTCAAAGAAGCTAAATACAGCAGAAAGATCATTCAAAGAATCATTGCTGAACATGATAAAAAGTTTTGCAATGAATGAAAACAACAACTTATGAACTGAACATCTGATCAGCTAATCTTTCTCGATGAAAGCGTTGCTTGTGAGTGAATAAATAGATTCAACTTTCTTCTCTTCTTTACTCTTTCTAATCATGCTAATGCTTACTTATTAACTGATCGAAAGTATGACTGAGTCTTGATTGATTTATCTCTGCACATCACTCAAAATTTAAAATGATTGAAGAAATGAAGCATTTTATCAGCATTTTTCATTGATGAATACATTGCATGAAAGATGCATTACAATTTCATAATAAAAGAAATCTTTTTGAACTTCATGCAATTACAGATGCTTTTTATATGCAATTCTGAAGAGATAAAATTGCATTCAATAATGATCATGAATAATGCTAGAATTTATCAATCAGCAGAACTCAATGAATTATATGAAAGCTTTGAGATGCATCTTGTCAAATTATCATTCTACTCATCTGATTATAATTTTATAGAAAGTTCATTTTCAGTATTGAAAGTTTAAATTAAAAGAAATGATCAACTTGTTCAATGATATGATGAATTTAACAAGAAATTTGATGAATTTCTAAAAATAGCAGTCAAATCACAAAGAAAGTGAGTTAATGATTCTGAAGCACTTTTTCATCTGATTGATATAGTTCATATATTCAAATGATATTTAAATATAAATAGATTTATCATAGTTAAACTCATTATGCTTCTTCATTATCTTTGAATAATCATTTAAAGTTTTCTTCATCTTCTTCATCTTTTTTATCTTCTTCATCTTTTTCATCTTTTTCAAACTTTCATCTTTGATTAATATTTGCAAGACTGAAATCTTGACTTAAGATTCTAGAACAGATTTTTGAGCTTAAAAATTATATAAATGATTTCATGTTTACATTATCAAAGTATGAGTTTGCTGAGTTGATGTAAAAGATGTAAAGTGTGCTGTTGATGTATCTTTAATTGTTGATTCAAATAATAATTTGTTATTTGAATCAGAATTTCTAAAGTGAGCATACTTACTGACATCACAAGTCAGCTGTATATCAATGTCAGCAAATATATTTAAGCTCTTTCAATGATTTTCATCATGCTCTTTTCAACTTTGTATTGTTTGTAGATCATAATATTGAACATTCAGCTCATTAAAGACATGTCAAAAAGAACATGCTTAAGTATTATTAATTCTGAAAACATGTCAGAAAATATAATCATGAAAATCATTGCTCTGAACAAAACTGTTAGAATGAATAAACAATGTATATCAATGTCAATTGAACATAAAAGAAGTTTTAATCTTCTTGAGCATCTTCAGCTTATTGCAACTATTCATCTGCTTTTGTTGATTCTTTCTCTTTTGTTTAATTCTTCACTCTTCAATCTTTCTTTCTTCTTCAACTATTGTTCATTGTATCATTTGCAGCATTAATACATCTGTTATGCTGATTAATTCATTGATAATCTGCAATAATTATATAAAAGTAAACAATGATGTAATGATTGAAGAAAATGTTGAAAAAGAATTGACATGCTTGACTTAAGATTTTGCTATCATCAAAACTTCAATCAACATTCTTGAAGATTTAGTAAATGATGCAGACTCATCATTTTTATTGATTGCTTCTGATCAGCATATTATATGATCAGCAGTCAATTGATGATGAATGTCTGACTCGTTGATTCAGTAATACTTTTTCTTATTGTGACAGTTTTCTTTGCAAATTCAACTCATTTGAAGAACTTTCATCTGTTTTACAATGTCTGCATGAAGTTAATCATGCTCATTGACTTTCTTCTTCAGCTTTGCTGTTTGAGTGAGTGATATCTTCATTACTGAAAGTTTAGCTATAAGCGTTGAAGATGCAATATCAATTTTATCGCGATCAAAGATGAGTTTTAAATTAATGTTTACATTCTTTTTGTCTGCTGAGTACTTCTGTTGAATGTTCGAAGTTACTTTCTTTCAAAAATCATGCAGTGTCAGAATCATTCATTCATTCTTTTTTATTAAATATCAGATGATGATGACTTTTATAAATATTAACATACACTTTAAATCAATGAAATCAACATGCTTAAAGCATTTATGCATCTGTTCTTGATGTAGATCTTGAAGATTGACATCATTTTCATCATTTATAGTAATTTGCAAAATGTCATTGATGATGAGAGTGACTTCATATTTAACTGTCATGTTCATAAATGATCTGAGTGATTCTAGCAATAATAATGACTTTGACTTCGTTGATTTTCATCTTTTCATTAATGCAGTGAGCTTCGTGAATTGCTTTAAAGCTGCTTGAGTCTGAGATTGATTATCATTTAGATTCTTCTCATTCTCATTCTCATCTTCAAATCAATCAAGCTTTGCTGATGATGATATTGATGATAACATATGCACTCTTTAAGTGACAAGAGTAGCAGCAGTCTTAGCGTCAAAGATGATAAGCTCGCTTAAGATGAATGCATTTACATTGACAGCTTGAAAGATCTGAAAGATCTTGAAAGAATTAAGCTGAGAAATCTTGTTAGAAATCGATCTAGAGCGAGTCATAGAAATGTCATTTAACTAATAAATAAATGCTAAGAAAGAAAAGTATCTACAGAAAAGAACTCGATTCTTATATGTGTATTTCTCAGCTCTGTGCTAGACTCGATTAAGTTGATGTCTTACACATATGATGCAGAGTTTCAATGATATCATTTCTAGATCAGATTTTCGCTAGACTCGATTAGAATGAAATCAGGCGAAGACTAGACAAAGAATAAACGAAGACTAGAATCGTAACATTATCTTTTCTTCTTGACTATTCATGTTTGCATGAATGTTGTTTCTTAGTGCGCTTTTCTTGAATATTTAATATGAAAGTCATCAATCATCTCTTGAGCGTTCATAAATTCGTCATCGTCAGCGTTATATCAGTTGAGATCGTTGTCATAGCTCTTTCATTTGACTTGATATTGAAGTTGTCTTTGATATTGTCGAAAGTTCAATATATCGTCGATTTTTCATTCGTTTTCATCGTTTATCACTATTGATCTTGAAGATTCATTCTTTTGATCAGACAGAGAATCATTGACGACAGAATGAAAAAGCTCTGAATGAAATACATCATGTATATGCATAGTCTCTGATAGTTTCAACTTATAGAATGAGTCAACAGACTCAGTGATCTGAAATGAATCGAGCATCTTGTCATTCAATTTTTTGAAAGATTTCGCTGTAACGATGTTTCGTTCATTCAGAAACATCTTTGATTCAATCTTGTAATTGACTTTCTTTCTATGCTTATTAGCTTGATTCATCATTTGTTTCTGTGTTTTGATCAGAGCTTCACGAGCGAAGATCAATGTTTTGTTCATTTGTTCAGATATATTCTTGACTCGATCGATCTGCAGACGTTCGCGAATGCTTTCATACTCGATGATGTCAGAGTCGAAGCTCATACGAGAATGAAAGTTCTTGTTCATGAAGAAGAGAGTCAAGAAGATGACTGAAGACAAAACGTTATTGTTGACAAACTCAATCATGAGTAGTCACTTGAATCAGTCGTTCTGCATATACGAACAGAAGAATCGAAGATATTGCTCAACATTCTGATTGACTCGTTTGCTTTGATCATCGATCTGAGAATGATAGACGATGAACAATTGAAGAGAAATGCTCAGTCGTTTGCAAAGAAACTTTCATAGTATAGAGATGAATTGCGAATCTCGATCAGATACTATGAAGCTTGATAAATCATGAGTTTGATATACTTATTGAATCAGCATTTCAGCTGTCTTTTTGACAGTGATATCTTCATCGTCAATGATGCAAGAAATATAATGTCTTTTCTTTGACAATCTACAGATGATTGTCAGAATAGCGTTGTACTCGCTTGAATCAAATAGATCGATAATGAAGTTCATTGCTATGTCTTGTCATCGCTGTTCAAATATCAATAGAGATTGAAGCAAGTCATTTGATTTATTTCTAGATGTCTTTGAGCGTTGACAGATATAGCAGTTTCGAATATATCGATCTATCGTTTTCCGCATGAATGATCAATAGTAGTTTCGCTTTATGACTTTCACAGTTCTAAGAATATTAGAATGATCAACTGATGATTGATCGTGTATCTCACGAATCAGATTCATTTGTAGAAGCTCATTGAACGAAACTCATAGCTGACTGTCTTTGTATAAGATTTCATTCTGAACTCGACAATTCTTCAGCTTGATGTCTTCATATTGTGTCTCGTCTCTTGCTATTGCTTCGCGAAGTAGCGTACAATTCTTGTCGATTTCATTAGTCTCAAGAATCTGTTTATAGATTAATTCACTGATGTTCTTCTCTAGATCAGCAATTTTCATTCGATTCGAAGTCAGAATAGTAATTCATTGATAACAAACGCGCTCATCTTCTGAATCTCTGAGCACAACGTCAGCTCGACGAGTTAATGCATTGATCTTGATGTTCTGTTTGTCAGATCGATACATTATCTTGAAGTTGAAATCAGCGAGCTTCTGAACTCAGCGCATCTGACGTCTGCTCAGCTCTTTATCTTTCATCAACGAGATGAGTGCTTGATGATCGATGAACATCTTGATAGAAATGTCAGTTAGTTTCAGTTTGAATCATCAGTGTTCAAATGCTCAAATGATGATCAGAAGTTCTTTATCATATATCTCGTAGTTGCATTCAGCAGAAGACATGTTCTTGCTATAGAAGACAATCGAATGTAGTACTTCTTCGTCATCATATTGAGAAAGAACTTCATTGTTGACGTAGTTGAATGAGTTGATTTCAAGAATAGTCTCACGAGTTTGATCAAAGTGACGTAGTATAGAAGTCTCGATTATACATCTCTTCATATGATCGAAGATGATCTGACAGACTTCATTTCATTCAAATATGATCTTCTTTTGAGTGAGTCAAATCATTGAACGAACAATCTTTGAAAAGTTCTTGACGAAGCATCGACAAAAGTTGCAGAAGTCAATGAAGAACTGCATCTGAGTGAGATTATTGAGTGTAGATCAATCAACGACTGCTTGCATCTTTCGCGAGTTCATCTTCAATTCTTCAATTGATATCAAAAGTTCTAAAAAGATGATTTTCTGAACATGAAACTCGCATTTATCAATGTTTATCTGTAGATCAGCTTCTCGTAGTCTATTCAAGATCAATCGTACATGCTGCTTATGTTTCTTCAAGATCTTGCTGTAAATGATAATGTCATCTAGATAGATTTGACAAAACTGATGTAGATATTTGAACAACACGTCGTTCATATAGTGTTGATAGAACGTCGATTCGTTGATTAATTCAAAGAACATTACATGATATTTGTATGAGTCGAAGAAGATAATAAAGATAGTCAAATCTTCGTTATCTGAGTGCATGCGTAGTTTATTGAACGCGACAATGATGTTCAATTGAGTCAGATATTTGCTTTCTTGTATACGAGCGAAAGTCTCATCTATCAATGACAAAGAATAGCGATTTCGTTTGATCAAAGCATTGAGCTTTCTGTAATCGACGCAGAAACGCAGACTATCGTCTTTCTTTTCAATGAACAAGATGAGCGAGACGTATGATGCGAAGCTGAAGAAAATGAACTCTTTGTTCAGATGTTTGATCAGATACTTCTTTATCTTCTGAAGCTTGTGATTGAACATCTGATATAGTCTGCTTCAAGAAAACGTTTCTTCATCGATCAACTCAATTTTGTGATCATAGAAACGATGCAATGATAGCTGATTGATCATTGCTCGATCGAAGATATTTAAATAGTCGTGATATTCAGAGAGAAGCTTGACTTTGACTTGCTTGAGAGCTTCAGCGTGAGAAAGCTCATGCAGATTCACTTCTTCAGACTTGTTTTCAACTGTAGTTATGAGTCGATCGATTTTCAAGATGATAACAGCAAAGATCTTGACATCTGATCGTTTGACTAACATTCTATATGTCGCTGTCTCTATCATTGCTATGTTCGTTGAACTAAAAGAGAATGAATTCAGACTGAACGTTGATTTAGAATTTTTGACGTTAGTTAAAGTCGCGTCACGCGATTTTAACTGTTCAATTAGTTTAACTGACTTCTCATTGAACTGACTGAAAGAGAGTGATTTCAGACTGAGTTGAGAGATAGTGAAAGATCTCTTCAGTATATGAGTAGAAGTCAAACTCTTTTGCTTCGTGATTATCTTGTTGCTTGTGAGTAGAACAATTGATTTCAAATTGAGAATGAAATTCGAAAATCGAAGAAAATCGATTCGCATGTCAATTACTAGATCAATTTTGTTCATTCATGTTTTTTCAAGAATCATTTGATGTTGATCTAATCGAGTGATCAACATAGAAGCTGTGTCAATCGTATGATCTTGAACAGTCAGATTTGAATAGATGGCATGAGTAATGAGTTTTTTAGCATAATGATCGTCAAATTCTCGAATTGACTTCGCTTTAATCAAAGTCAGAGACTCGATTTGCAACTAATCACAAACAATCTGTGTCATCACTTCATCAATAAACGAATAGTCAGCAGCTTCGATGTCAATCAATGACTTCAATGAGTAACTAATTTCATTGCTAGAAAGTACACATTCAGTAGTCAAAGATTCAGAAGCAAAAGAATCATCTGACATGCTTGTTGTTGAAGAAATTAACATCTTTTTCATTGCGTCTTTGATGAAAGTCTTTAGTTTTTTGCCTCACTATTCTCAGAAGACATTTTCTCATTCTCTTTATTCTTCGAAATGATGATTTCATGTAAATGAAGAGTGAAAACATGAAATGCAGAAGTGTTGATCTTGTTTTGAGAGTAATTCTTGAACAAATGACTTGAAATCTTGCAAGTATAGCAGATGATAGACGATCTTGCTGACTCAGAGATAGAAGAGAAGATAAACTTAACATAATCGATTATTGAAGTCGTTACTGACAATGAAGTAGCAGCATGTTTATCAGGTACAATCGTGACTTTGACAATGACAGTGCGAAGCTGACTGCATAGCTGATAGTTGACTCGCTGTTTATTATTCACATCTTGAAGAAAGATTCTTAAGCAAGTGAGTGAAGTAAAATTCTCTGAACAGACTGATAGAGCATTCTGCAAGCGATTATTGATTTTATTCTGAAGATCATTCATCAGAGTGCAATCGTTGTAGTCTAGATAGCTGAATAGCTTCATAAAGTTGAAGTAGAAAACATTGAAAGACTTGTCTGTTTATCTCAGAGTGTTGTACTTGCAATGACACTTTCGATTTCTATTCAGTTCATCGTATATTTCTTTCAGATGCTCAAATAGCTTGTAAATCAAGATGTAAGAATGCGAAGCATCATGATGATGTTGAGCGAAAATATGTTCAGCAGCATCATCTTCTAGTCTAGATATCACATAGACAATACAGATGTTCTCATTATCGAAGTAATCGACATTAGTCTGAAGCTTGTCGTTCATCTTGACTCTTCAGCTATCTCATGTTGATTCATCTTCATCAATGAATACAGAAAGATTCAAAAACTTGAAAGACTTGTGATGATCATTATTGAATAAAGTGAACGACTCACGTCGAGTATGATTCTCGATAGATTGACGAGGTAGAAATTTCGTAGAAACTCGAGATTCAGTAAACTGATGAGATCGAGACTGATTCGCTGAACACTGTCTCTTTTTTAGACTCAAGACTTTCTCTCGTAGTTCGACGATAGTCTCTTCTTGAGTGTCTATTGTCATTTGATTGATCTCTAGCTCATCAAGTCTCTTGATGTGATCGACTTGAACATCGATTCATTGCTCATTGAGTTTCAAAGTCATGTCTCGTTGATCTTTTAGCTCGATCAGCATCTTGATGATCTCGTCTGACTGATCAATAGCTCATTGACGAAGTTGTTGATTCATGTTGATGTCTCATGAGATAGCGACATTCTGAGATCTCGCTGAAGCATCGAAAGAAATAAAAGAAACTTGTTTACTAGCAGTGCTTCTAAGCAGACGAGCTGTTCATGACTCGACTGATTCAGAGTCGCGTGTCATTGTGAGAAAGATAAGAATAGATTTGATTTGATAAATTTGAATAAATTTGCAGATGTGTTTTGATGAAAGTAATTCAAAGAATCTCTTGCAAATTTTCTGAATAAACGAAGTAGATTATTTCATATTATCTACACGTCGATAGCAGAGTAGTTGATTAGCATTTATCTACTGTTAGAAATCGATCTAGAGCGAGTCATAGAAGTGTCATTTAACTAATAGATAAATGCTAAGAAAGAAAAGTATCTACAGAAAAGAACTCGATTCTTATATGTGTGTTTCTCAGCTCTGTGCTAGACTCAATTGAGTTGACGTCTTACACATATGATGCAGAGTTTCAATGATATCATCTCTAGATCAGATTTTCGCTAGACTCGATTAGAATGAAATCAGGCGAAGACTAGACGAAGAATAGGCGAAGACTAGAATCATAACAAATCTTGAGAAAATTAAATCTGAACAAAGAAAGATCTTTTACATTTGAAAGCATTGAAGATGAGAAAATCTCTGTTTCTGAAGAAAGTATGATAGAATTCTTAAATATGAAAACAATTTTGTGTGTCTTAAAAGTCTTGAATGCATCTAGATGAAGCAGAGTCTTGAAGAGAGTTCTTTTGCATTTGATACATCTGAGAGATATTCTGACTATTTAGAATTGCTCTCGTGTAAGACTGAGATTTGTATAGCTTCAAAAATGAAGCTTTGAGATGTTTTGAGAGTGTGAGAATGATATCTAGATATTTGCTCTATTTGCATCAAATTTGAGGCTGATTTGTGAGTTTTTCCCGCCAAATTCGCTAAAACTCGAAAACTGAACTAGACTTTCAAATACAACGATACATACACTTCTCTCGACTCATGTTCTAATTTACAAAATGGAAAATTGAAGGTACAAAGTCTGTTTTCTGTGATTTAATGATGCCAGTTTGGGGGGGGGGGAAGGGAAGCTGGCTGATGAATCTTTTGTTGTTGCGATCGATCTGCTGCTCGATTACAGTAGCTGCTGCTCATGCTTTACGATGTTTGAAAAACTCGCGCTGAAGCGGAAGGAAGTGAGGTTTTGAGAGTACTGTTGTTTGAGCACGGGGGTAGATGATTGAAAAAGAAGCAACGGCAAACTTTTCGGTTGGTTCAGCGTGTGTGTGATGAAGAAAAGCCGGGGAAGATGTGATTCTCATTGTAGAAACGTGTACCGAAAGAAAGGGGTGAATGGTCTTGAACTTCAAACTGGCAGCTACACTGATTAGGTCATCAAGTGGAAGGTTGCAGTGGTGCGTCGATGACTCCAAGATCTTGTGTGTGTGTGTGTATGTCAATCTCGACCTTTCGATGTAGAACTACTCAGATGACGTAGTCGTGAAAGGAGAATAAGGGGGTTAGATATAAATCCCAAGCTAGAAAATGATTAGAATATGCTGACTCTACGATTCTACCATGCCGCCAAGAAGATCCAAGAAGGCCGAGCCAAGACCTCTTTGAGCGTTCGAATGACGCCTTCATCCAGAATACCCCTTCTATCGACGGCTGTGAGTCAATACAAAATATTCGATTCTATACCCACCATTTGTCTCGCTTGTGTTTATTGGCTTTGCCGTTGCACACGGGTTTCTACGCCCCGTGCGCTATCGAGAGAACGATGTTGTGTCGTGGTGCTTTGAAGTGTTTGTAGCATTTCGGCAAGTTATTCTGGAGAGAGACGGTCAATCCACATCCGAGGAAAGGCGTTATTCGGAACCCGGGAAGCCTGAATCGAAGCGACAGTTGAAGCTTCAAAGAGCGTTAATCTTCTACCTCGTTGAAGAAGATAGACCCCCGAACATATCATCGATATAATGCTATCCTCACAGCCATTCTTAGTGAATCACGATCGCGATGGTCGGTCCGGAACTTTGCAAAGGGCTTCGGAGATCTTCTTCCTTCCATGGTAGTTGCTCGTAAAGCCCACCTCAAGAACAGTCTGTCAGTTTATGCCACCGAGTGTGCTGCGCATGTCACGGTTTCCACTCTGAACATACGAGTCGTACGGACGAGTTTGCTCTCCGCGCATCTAGCCTACGACAACCGGACCAATATCTGATACATCGCCAAGTGTCCGACTTTTCTGTCACGCAAGTAGGTTTTCAAAAACGACGGGTTGGAAACACGGAACCTTCGTTCGCAGGCAGGTTAAATCGTTTTACAGCCTTGCCTCTGTGCTACATAGCTGCGTTCAGCAGGCCGCTACACCGGGGCGACTTCCAAAGAACTCCTCATCCGGGAGATACTTGTTCTCGATTCGCTTGAATATTGCAATCAAACCAAAAAAACGCGCGCTGGCAAATGTTCTGTCCACGTGTGACGCCTTCCCTGGCACGTGAGCATGATCCCTTGCTCCATCAACAACTCTGTCACCGACCCCTTGTTCGTTCCAAGACTTCTTTCCCAAAATCCCCAAGCATGTCTACCAGCGTCGAAGCAGATTTCCCCAAAGCTGCGTGCTAATCATCCGAATCATCTACAGTAGCTGCGCAAACCCGGGGGGGCTTACGCACTTGCAGAGGGTTTACCGGCGCAACACTCTTCAGTGGTACTGTAATACGTTTTGCACGGCTATTTTTGGTTGAGGGGGATGGGAATCCTTTTTGAGCATTGCGCAGGTTGGTCATTGCAGCAACTAGCAACTGCATTAGAGTGTTTGGAAGAGGAAATCGAGATGCGGTTTCTTGCAGCATTGGTCCACACACATCCCTTTCATGGATACAAAAGTACCCGACGGAACGAGTTTTTCGAGGCTTCGAGATTGGAAATCTAGGTTTGGGACAGATCTCGATTTTTAATTAATGGCTGGGATCCATGGTTTGTATATACGCCATGATGAGGGATTTTGAAACATGTTCAAACATTTAAAAAGAGTCTATGTACTAAATTGTTTATCTTTTCCTTCCCTTGGAGTAATTAAAGCTTCCCCCTTCTGATTCGTACGCTTTATGTACCTATCACTTTCTATATGGAGATTTTACGTCTTATCGTCAAGTAAATGAACTTGTGAGATGAGAGTTGATTGGTTGTATTCTGTTTTCAAAATAGCCAGATCAGGAAAGCATTCAATGGTTTCAAGCTCAATTATCGTTCTTTTTTCTGCATATCTTTCATGTCGTCGAGAGAACTGAATACCAACCTGATTCAATTTTTGGATTCCGGCTTTCCAAGTGAAGAAGTCGAAAAGGTCTTGCAAATAGCAGACCTGATCGCTTAGCCTTGCTTTCCCATTCCATAATTGGCATGTCATCGCAATAGATCATCTGCTATTGACCAGGTCCAATATCACCAGGAAGAAAGTATTACCCTCATTAGGCGAGAATGAGAATTGGTAGGGTTTCGTAGCCATGAAACATTCATCCGCACCACGTCTGCAATCGCATATCTACCAACCATCATCCTCTTCATCTTCAATACCAGGCTCAACCCAAAAGTCCCATTTCGCGAACCATTTCATAGCCCTCGTATACCGCTCACGGAACGCCTCTCTCTCTTCCTTGAAGCTCTGTCGCATCCTCTCACCCTCTTTAGTCGAAAGGGGATAGTCCTCAACCTCCTCAATGATTTGGCTAAAATTTTCTTCTGGCAGCCACAGCCTTGCGCAACTGGTGCGAATAGATTTGGCCCACAATCGCGACGCTGACATGGTACCATCGAGGTTCTCAAAATACGCCGGTTCGGATCGATTGGGTGTAAGAGTAGGATCCTGCAGTGACCTGGCTTCGAAGGGTTTGAGACGCTTTTGAAATACATTGGGCCACATTACTACTCTTGAACCCCGCAAAATTACATTGCTAAGATTTTGCATAATAGGGTCACCGTGTTTTACACCATACATCTCTTACGAGAAGGGTGGCTTAGCGACATTGCCTCTGGCAGCGCTCGCCTGTTCAGTGTTAACCCAAGGCGAGTGTCGGCGGCTCTGTCAAGGAGAGATTAGAGGTCGAGTAGATGTATGCTGCAGTTGCGCAGACGCGCTCGTTCGACTGTCCTTGAACATGCCAGTCTTTGCCCTCGTATATGGGGTTATCGGTCGACAGATTGATCTCCCTGATCTGCAGCACAAACTGACAGCCAATGTTCCAGAATTCTTTCCTGAGGTCAACGAATGTGGAGTCTTGATAGCGCTCATGATGGCCAAGGTATCTCCTACGTTTGTATCGCTGCTCTGGTGATTGAAAAGGACCTGGGTCAAGGTCTATTATCGAACTTCTGGTGTAGTCCAGGAGACGTATCCGTTGACCCTGGTAACCTGGCGCCTTCAAGTCAACGAGGGTCCGGTTGAAAAAGGAGATTTGGGTATCAATGAGCCTTTCTACCGCGCCACATAGTGTGAAATGGTCTGAATGGACGTTGTTTACGTAGCTCTTGATCCTAAGAAGTGTTAAGCGCTGACCCTAAACATTTGGGGAAGGATCTGATGTTCACTGAGGTCCTTCACCATTTTCTCTAAAAACAATATCGAAAGGGAGCTACTGGTAGCGCCTTGACTATGCTATATCATTACGATACTTGGCGAAACCATCCTGCGCACATTTGTTACTCGATGGTGTCACGACGAAAAGCCCATCTCCGCACCTCGATATACAGTCAGTACGATGTACTGGACGACTTGGTAAGACCTTCGTCTTTTCCCAAGTAAAAGGAAATAGGTATGGATCCACCAGATCGACAGTTTGTTCTGTGGAGCTTGTGCGGTTGAGAAAGCAATCCTCCTTGAGCGACGCCACAGCTCTCTGTAGATCGGCGTCCAAGAGAGAATTTACAGAACCATATGATTTGATAACGCCACCGTCTACTGCTGGTATGATAAGACTATCTGTGAAGTCTTGAACATAGTATCTGACCACATCCACGCACTGCAGAATCTTTAGCCATTTCGTACGTTCTTCTCCTTCCTACTGGATTTACCCAGTCTGCCATTGAGCGGGTAACATCCTCGCCTGCCATGACCTTCGCGCTCTTCCATTCAAACACAAAATCTGCTTCCCAGATATTGCGATCCTAATCAGGCATATCAGTCAGTTCATTAGTTCAGCATATCATTGTACGTTCGCAAACTGTATAGCAATATCGGCTGTATTGTCAAACAAGCCTATGGAACGGTCATGGAGAAAGTCGAACTCACGGTTTCCCAGTGCCATCTAGGGCCGATGCTAGGAGTGTTTTGTTCACCCCGGGGAGATAATGGGCTTCATCTGGCCACCTGATGGGGAGCCCACAACCTGGAACCATCCAACCTTGTTGCATTCGAGAAGCCATGAACTTATGAGAATGCCTTGGCCACTCTATCTTAGATCATGTACAACAAGCTGTAAGAACTGAAGCTTGATGACGACTAAGCTGGTCATTGCCAGAACCGTGGCCGCGTGTACAACCGCTGCATAACCGACTTCGGAGCGTTGTAGCCTGGAAGCACAATAGCCAGCAATACTGATATGCATTCGTCCCATCAACAGGAGACACGCCGGGCTGTAAAAGAGTGATTTGGAAAGCTTGTGAGGTTCGAGATCAACTTGATCAACAATCGCGGCGGTGTTGTCAGGTTTTCGTTACAGCTACTGTGTAGTAGTTGTGGTTATAGAGAGCATATTGCTTGATGATGCCGCCTTCGTATGGGGTTTGCATACTGATACTGGCGATTGGTTATGGCAGGATCAAGCTCAGTCTCTCTGAACCATCATGACTGCCAGAATTAAGTATCATAGATAATAGATTGAAGGGTTTCTCAGACTCCAAGCAAACATGCAAGCCGCATTGGGCGAGACCGTCGTCCATCAGTAATCTATCACATCTACCTTGAAGTAGAAGAGATTTGACAGAACCTCCTTATCTTCAACTCGGTATACAATACTGAAAACCTACAAATAGATAGCCATGAAGATTTCTGGGAAACGCAAGTGAATCCTGACATATTGCTCACGAACCATTCGTTCTTGACACGTCTGAGATATCGTTGTATTCGAAAGTCTAGTTCAGTTTTCGAGTTTTAGCGAATTTGGCGGGGAAAACTCACAAATCAGCCTCAAATTTGGTGCAAATAGAGCAAATACCTAGATATCATCCTCACATTTTCAAAACATCTCAAAGCTTCATTTTTGAAGCTATACAAATCTCAATCTCACACGAGAACAATTTTAGATAGTCAGAATGTCTCTCAAACATATTGAATGCAAAAGAACTCTCTTCAAGACTTTGCTTCATCTAGATGCTGTTACGATTCTAGCCTTCGCCTATTCTTCGCCTAGTCTTCGCCTGATTTCATTCTAATCGAGCCTAGCGAGAATCTGATCTATAGATGATGTCATGAAAATTCTGCATCATATGTGTAAGACGTCAACTCAATCGAGTCTAGCACAGAGCTGAGAAACACACATATAAGTCGAGTTCTTTCCTGTAGATACTTTTCTTCCTTAGCATTTATCTATTAGTTAAATGACACTTTTATGACTCGCTCTAGATCGATTTCTAACAGTAGATAAATGCTAATCAACTACTCTACTATCGACGTGTAGACGATACGAAATAACCTACTTCGTTTATTCAGAAAATTCGCAAGAAATTCTTTGAATTACTTTCATCAAAATACATCTGCAAATTTACTCAAATTTATCAAATCAATCACTCAATCTTACTACAATCAAATCTATTCTTATCTTTCTTACAATGACACGCGACTCTGAATCAATCGAGTCACGAACAGCTCATCTGCTTAGAAGCACTGCTAGTAGACGAGTTTTTCTTATTTCTTTCGATGCTTCAGCGAAATCTCAGAATGTCGCTATCTCATGAAACATCAACATAAGTCAACAACTTCATCAATGAACTATTGATCAGTCAGACGAGATCATCAAGATGCTAATCGAGCTAAAAGATCAACGAAACATGACTTTGAAACTCAACGAGCAATGAATCGATGTTCAAGTCGATCACATCAAGAGACTTAATGAGTTAGAGAACAATCAAATGACAATAAATACTCAAGAAAAAACTATCATCGATCTACGAGAGAAAGTCTTGAGTCTAAAAAAGAAACAGCGTTCAGCGAATCAGTCTCGATGTCGTCAGTCTACGAAATCTCTATCTCGTCAATCTATCGAGAATCATACTTGACGTGAGTCGTTCACTCTATTCAATAATGATCATCACAAGTTCTTCAAGTTTTTGAACTCATCTATATTCACTGATGAAGATGAATCAACATGAGACAGCTGAAGAATCAAGATAGATGACAAGCTTCAGACTAATGTCGATCACTTCGATAATGAGAATATCTGTATTGTCTATGTGATATCTAGACTAGAAGATGATGCTGCTGAGCACATCTTCGCTTAACATTGACATAATGCTTCGCATTCATACATCTCGATCGACAAGCTATTTGAGCATCTGAAAAAGATATACGATGAACTGAATAGAAATCGAAAGTGTTGTCACGAGTACAACGCTCTGAGACAAACAGACAAGTCTTTCAATGTCTTCTACTTCGACTTTATGAAGCTATTCAACTATTTAGACTACGATGATTGCACTCTGATGAATGATCTTCAGAATAAAATTAATAATCGCTTGCAGAATGCTCTATCAGTCTGTTCAGAGAATTTTACTTCGCTCATTCACTTAAGAATCTTTCTTCAAGATGTGAATAATAAACAGCGAGTCAACTATCAGCTACGCAGTCAGCTTCGCACTGTCATCATCAAAGTCACTGTTGTATCTGATAAATGCGCTGCTACTTCATTGTCAGCAGTGACAACTTTGATAATTGAATATGTCAAGTTGACTATCTTTTCTATCTCTGAGTCAGTCAAATCGTCTATCGTCTGCTATATCTGCAAAATCTCAGATCACTTATTCAAGAACTGCTCTCAGAACAAGATCAACATCTTGACATTTCATGCATTCATTCTTCGTCTACATGAAATCATCATTTCGAAGAATAAAGAGAATGAGAAAATGTCTTCTTTTTCGAAGAATAGCGAGGCAAAAAACTAGAGACTTTCATCAAAGATGCAATGAAAGATGTGTTAATTTCTTCAACAATGAGCATGTCAGATGATTTTTTTGCTTTTGAATCTTTGACTATTGAATGTATACTTTCTAGCAATGAAATTAGTTACTCATTGAAGTCATTGATTGACATCAAAGCTGCTGACTATTCGTTCATTGATGAAGTGATCGCGCAGATTGTTTGTGATCAGTTGCAAATTGAGTTTCTGACTTTGATCAAAGCGAAGTCAATTCGAGAATTTGATGATCATTATGCTAAGAAACTCATTACTCATGTCATCTATTCAAACCTGACTGTTCAAGATCATATGATTGACACGACTTCTATATTGATCACTCGATTAAATCAACATCAAATGATTCTCGAAAAAACATGAATGAACAAAATCAATCTAGTAATAGATATGCAAATCGATTTTCTTTGATTTTCGAATTTCACTTCTAGTCAGAAACTGATTGTTCTACTCTCAAGTCATAGAACAATCATGAAACAGAAGAGCTTGACTTCTACTCATATACTGAGAAGATCGTTCACTTTCGCTATTTTTCAACTCAGTCAGAAATCACTCTCTTTTGATCAGTCAAAAGAGAAGTTCGTTAAATTGATCAAACAGTCAAAATCGCTCAAAGCAGTTTTGTCTAGCGTCAATTCTAAATCGACGTTCAGTCTGAAATCAGCTTTCAGTTCAATCAACATATTCATGATAGAGACAGTCGTTTATAGAATGTTAGTCAAATGATTAGACGTCAAGATCTTTGCTGTTATTGTCTTGAAAATCGATCGACTCATAACTACAGTTGAAAACAAGTCTGAAGAAGTGAATCTACATGAGCTTTCACACGTCAAGATTCTCAAGCAAGTCAAAGTCAAGCTTCTCTCTGAATATCACGACTATCTAGACGTGTTCGATCGAACAATGATTGATCAGCTATCATCTCATCATTTCTACGATCACAAGATTGAGTTGATCGACGAGAGAATGCTTTCTTGAAGCAGACTGTATCAGATGTTCAATCACAAGCTTCAGAAGATAAAGAAGTATCTGATCAAACATCTGAACAAAGAATTCATTTTCTCTAGCTTCGCTTCATACGTCTCGCTCATCTTGTTCGTCGAAAAGAAAGACGATAGTCTGTGTTTCTGCGTTGATTATAGAAAGCTCAATGCTTTGATCAAACGAAATCGCTATTCTTTGTCATTGATCGACGAGATTCTCGCTTGAATACAAGAAAGCAAATATTTGACTTGATTGAACATCATTGTCACGTTCAATAAACTGCGAATGCACTCAGGTAGCGAAGATTTGACTATCTTTATCACTTTCTTTGATTCATACAAATATCATGTAATGCTCTTTGAATTAATCAACGAATCGACGTTCTATCAACACTATATGAACGACGTGCTGTTCAAATATCTTCATCAGTTTTGTCAAATCTATCTAGATGACATTATCATCTACAGCAAGATCTTGAAGAAACACAAGCAACATGTACGATTGATCTTGAATAGACTACGAGAAGCTGATCTACAGATGAACATAAACAAATACAAGTTTCATGTTCAAGAGATCATCTTTCTAGAACTATTGATATTCATTGAAGAACTGAAGATGAACTCACGAAAGATACAAGCAGTAGTGAAATGATCTACACTCAATAATCTCACTCAGATGCAATTCTTCATTGATTTCTGCAACTTCTATCAACGCTTCATCAAGAACTTTTCAAAGATTGTTCATTCAATGATTTGACTCATTCAAAAGAAGATCATATTTGAATGAAATAAAGTCTGTCAGATCGTCTTCGATCATATGAAGAGATGTATGATCGAGACTTTTATACTACGTCACTTTGATCAAACTCATGAAGCTATTCTTGAAATCGACTCATTTGACTACGTCAACGATGAAGTTCTGTCTCAATATGATGACGAAGATGTTCTACATTCGATTGTCTTCTATAGCAAGAACATGTCTTCTGCTGAATGCAACTACGAGATATACGATAAGAAACTGCTGATCATAATTCAAGCTTTTGAACATTGATGATTTGAACTGAAGCTGATCGACATTTCTATCAAGATGTTCATCAATCATCAAGCGCTCATCTCATTAATGAAAGATAAGAAGCTGAGTCAACGACAGATGCGCTGAGTTCAGAAGTTAGCTGACTTCAACTTCAAGATAATGTATCGATCTGACAAACAGAACATTAAGATTGATGCATTAACTCGTCAAGCTGACTTCGTGTCTAGAGATTTCGACGATGAACGCATTCAATATCAAAGAACTACTATTCTGACATCGAATTGAATGAAGATCGCTGATCTAAAGAAGAATAATGATCAATCAATCTATAAACAGATTCTTGAGATTAATGAGATCGACGAGAATTGTACGCTACTTCGCGAAGCAATAGCAAGAGACGGAGCACAATGCAAAGACATCAAGCTGAAGAATTGTTGAATTCAGAATGAAATCTTATACAAAGACAGTCAGCTATGAATTTCGTTCAATGAACTTCTGCAAATGAATCTGATTCGTGAGATGCACGATCAATTCTCAATAGATCATCTCAATATTCTTCGAATGATGAAGATCATCAAACGAAACTACTATTGATTGTCTATGCGAAAAACGATAGATCGATATATTCAAAACTGCTATGTATGTCAATGTTCAAAAACATCAAGAAATAAATCAAATGACTTGCTTCAATCTCTATCTATATCTGAACAGCGATGACAGAACATAGTCATGAACTTCATTATCAATCTATCTGATTCGTACGACTACAACGCTATTCTGACTGTCATCTGCAGATTGTTGAAAGAAAGACATTATATTTCTTGCATCACTGATGATGAAAATATCACAGTCAAAAAGACAGCTGAAATGTTGCTTCAATGAGTATATTGAACTCATGATCTATCAAGCTTCATTGTATTCAATCGAGATTCTCAGTTCATCTTCATTCTTTGAAAGTTTCTTTGCAAACGACTGAGCATTTCTCTTCGATTGTTCATTGTCTATCACTCTCAGATCGACGATCAAAGCGAACAAGTCAATCAGAATGTCGAGCGATATCTTCGTTCTTTCTGTTCATATATGCAGAATGACTGATCTAAGTGACTACTCATGATTGAGTTTGTCGACAATAACGTCTTGTTCTCAGTCATCTTCTTGATCTTCTTCTTCATGAACAAGAACTTTCATTCTCGTATGAGCTTCGACTCTGACATCATCGAGTATGAAAGCATTCGCGAACGACTGCAGATTGCTTGAATCGAAAATATATTCAATCACATGAATAAGACACTGATCTTCGCTCGCGAAGCTCTGATCAAAACACGAAAACAAATGATGAATCAAGCTAACAAGCATAGAAAGAAGATCAATTATGAGATTGAATCAAAAATGTTTCTGAACGAACGAAACATCATTACAGCGAGACTCTTCAAAAAATTGAATGACAAGATGCTTGATTCTTTTCAGATCATCAATCTTGTTGACTCATACTATAAATTGAAATTATCTGAGACTATGCGTATACATGATGTATTTCATTCAGAACTTCTTTGTCTCGTCGTCAATGACTCTTTGTCTGATCAGAAGAATGAATCTTCGAGATCAATAGTGATAAATGATGAAAATGAATGAGAAATCAACGATATATTGAACTTTCGACGATATCGAAGACGACTTCAATATCAAGTCAAATGAAAGAGCTATGACAACGATCTCAACTGATATAACGCTGACGACGACGAGTTTATGAACGCTCAAGAGATGATTGATGACTTTCATATCAAATATTCAAGAAAAGCGCACTAAGAAATAACATTCATGCGAACATGAATAGTCAAAGAAAGAGAGTAATGTTACGATTCTAGCCTTCGTCTATTCTTCATCTAGTCTTCGCCTGATTTCATTCTAATCGAGGCTAGCGAGAATCTGATCTATAGATGATGTCATGAAGATTCTGCATCATATGTGTAAGACGTCAACTCAATCGAGTCTAGCACAGAGCTGAGAAACACACATATAAGTCGAGTTCTTTTCTGTAGATACTTTTCTTTCTTAGCATTTATCTATTAGTTAAATAACATCTCTATGACTCGCTTTAGATCAATTTCTAACAGATGCATTCAAGACTTTTAAGACATGCAAAATCATCTTCATATTTAAGAATTCTATTATACTTCTTCAGAGACAGAGATTTTCTCACTCTTGATGCTTTCAGATGTAGAAGATCTTTCTTTGTTCAGACTTAATTCTTTCAAGATTTCTCAGCTTAACTTTCTTAAAACTTTTCAGATTTTTCAAGCTGTTAATGTAAATGCATTTATCTTGAGTGAGCTTGTCATTTTTGTCACTAAGACTGCTGCTACTCTTGTCACTTGAAGAGCATATGTATCATCATCAATGTCATCATCAGCGAAGCTTGATTGATTTGAAGATGAGAATGAGAATAAGAAAAATCTAAATAATAATCAGTCTCAGACTCAAGCAGCTTCAAAGCAATTTACAAAGCTCACTGCATTGATGAAAAGATAAAAATCAATGAAGTCAAAGTCATGTTGAAATCATGTTTAGAATCTAATCATACTGCAGCGAGATAATGCATAGTTGAATAAAATGTTTGATCAATAAAGATAGTTATAACTAAAAAACTAAGAATACAGAAGAAAGAAGACAGTTTTGAGCTGTATTTATAATAAAGTAAACAAAGAAGCAAAGTAGTTGATTTGTTAAAACTTAAATAAATGAAATGTTTTCGCATATTTTAATTTGAAACATTGTTGTTTCTTGTTTACTGTTATGAGTTTGCATAAAGTGAATCATATGAGTGTATTCTAAATAGAAGTTCAAAGCTGAAGAAGAAAGAAGATGCAACACGTCATGAGTTTTACTCACGAAGACACGCTAGATCGCTAGCGTGTCAATCTCAGCTTTATACTAGTCTATGATAGTCTGACATGATTTATGTTAGATTAACTTGAAGTGCACGATTGCAACATTACTTTTCTTCTTCATTTAACAATGTTCTCATTGTTGCAGTTCAATCAATCTTTCTTAAGTTGATTTCTATCTTGACTTGTTCAAATATCGTTCATGAAAGTTGTTTACAATCTTCAAGCATTCTTCAAATTCACTTTCATCGACGTTGTATCAATGCAGATCGACGTTGTATTCTTTTCAATTGACATGATATTGTAGTCGTTTATCTCATTTGTAGTGTCTGAAGTTCAGTATGTTCTTCATCTTTCATTCATCTTCGTTGTTAATCACTATAGAGTCAGACGATTCATTTCATTGTTCATTCAGAAAATTCTTTGAATCTAGTTGCAGCAGATTTAATGCGAACTTCAAATGTATCTTCATAGTCAATGATAGTTTCAGTCAATATACATGTTCAATCTCAATCAGAATCTTGAAGAGTTTTAGCATTTTATCGTTTAGCTTCTTTGATGATCATGAGATCATTATGTTTCTAGAATTCAGAAACATCATGTCATCTATCTTGTAAATCATTTTCTTTCGATGCTTGTCAATCTGTTTCTTCATTGTGACTCTGACTCTTGTCAAGACTTGTTTGATCAATGCTAGTGATCATTTCATGTGTTCAAATATATTCTTTGCTTTGTCTGCTTCAATTTTAGCTCAAGTGATCTCATATTCAATTGAGTTTGAATCAAAGTTCATATGAGAATGAAAGTTCTTATTAAGAAAGAACGTTGACTGTTCAATTGACGACGAAATAGCATTATTATCGACGAATTCAATCATGAATAATCAGATGAATCAATCATCTTGCATATATGAGTAGTAGCTTCGTAGATATCATTTCACATTCTGATTCGCTCTTTCTGTTTGATCATCGATCTGCAAATAATAGTCTGTGAATAGTTTTATCTTGATGTCAAGTCTCAAATATAAAGACTTTCAGATAATTGATATGAATTGTGAATCACGATTGAATACTATTGATCTGAGTAGTTCATGAGTTCTGAAGACTCATATCAACAGTAGTTTGACTGTTTGTTCTGCGAAGATTTCTTTATCATCTGATCAACACAATATATAATGTCGTTTCTTAGACAATCGATCTATGACTGTCAGAATCGCGTTGTTTTCATCACTTTCTGATAGATCAATAATGAAGTTTAATGATATATCTTGTCATTGCTGCTCTGATATGAGCAATGACTTCAGCAGTTCATTGATTCGATCTCTCGATGCTTTTGATCTACAACAAACGTAACAGTTTTGAATGTAGCGCTTGATCATTGTTCTCATCTTTGATCAGCAATATGATCATCTCAGCAAGTTCAACGTTCAATTCATGTCAGAATAATTATTGATCGAAAGATCATATGCTTCTTTTATCAATTGAATGATCATTGACTGAGAAACTCATAGTCTATCATCTTTTCAGAGTACTTCATCAAGTACTTTGCAATTGTCTAGATTAATATCTTGACAAGTTCTTCTGTTCTGTTTCATGATTATTTGAATATTGAAGCACAGTTGATTCGTTTGATTTTCAACTATAATTTGATTCTGAATAGAAATCATCTCTGCGATCGAATTTTCATTAGCATTTGATTCATATTTCGAATCTGAGTCAGATTCTGAGTCAAATCTGAGCAAAATCTGAGTCAGATCTTACTCAGCTTTCTAATCATCTTCTTGATCAGCTTTTATTGACTGCAGTTCAAATCTGTCTTCTGACAATAGCATCTGATGCTGATATAACTTTTGATCATCATTTGCTTCAACTGACTTGACGTCTGACATTCTGATCAGCACGTCGACTTTCAGATTCTGTTTTCTCGACTGATATATGATCTTGAAGTTATATTCAAATAACTTCTCAGCTCATTTAGTTTGTCGTCTGATCAGTTCTTTGATCATCATGAAGTACTTCAAATTCAGATGATTGATGAAGATCTTGATTGAAATATCTGTACATTTCAATTCAGAGCGTCAATGCTTCAAGCAGCGAATAATGATCAGCAGTTTCTTGTCATAGATCTCGTAGTTGCATTCTGTGAAAATCATGTTCTTGCTGTAAAAGATCACTGAATGTAGAATGTTTTCATCGTCATACTGAGACAATACTTCGTCGTTCACGTAGTTCAAGAAGTTCGTTTTCAGAATAGCTTTTCTGATCGAGTTGAAATGCTTCAAAACGAGAACTGTTGTCATCTGCTGCTTTAGTTCTTCAAAGATCATCTGACAGATCTTTGTTCATTCAAAAAGATGATTTTTTCAAGTCAGCTTTATCATGAGTTGAATGATCTTTGAGAAGTTTTTTATGAATCGTCGATAGAAGTTGCAGAAGTCAATGAAGATCTGCACATGAGTCAACGATCGAAGCACTTCTCAGCTTCGAATCACATCTACTTTTCTAGAATTCATTCGCAGATCATTGATGAATATCAATAGTTCAAGAAACGAGATTTTCTGAATCTTGAATTTGCACTTGTCAATGTTTATCTGCAAGTCGACTTTGCGAAGCTTGTCTAGCACTTCTTTCACATGAGTTCTATGTTCTTTCAAGATCTTACTATAGATGAGAATATCATTCAAGTATGTCTGACAGAACTTGTGCAGACAGTCAAACAACACATCGTTGATATAGTGCTGAAAAGACGCAAGTTCATTAATCAATTCAAAGAGCATTACTTTATACTTGTAGACATCAAAAAAGTAACAAAAGTAGTCAAATTCTCGCTTTTCAAACTCATGCGCAGTTTATTGAACGTGATGATAATGTTGAGTTGAGTCAGATACTTACTGTCTTGAATTCAAGCTAGTACTTCGTCTATCAAGAGTATTGAATAATGATCTCTTTTGATTAGAGCATTCAGTTTTCAATAATTCACGCAAAAGCAAAGACTATCATCTTTCTTTTTGATAAATAGTATTGACGAAGCGAAGAGAGCTTTGCTGAAAGTAATGAACTTCTTCTTCAAGTTCTCTTCTAGATACTTCTTGATCTTCTGCAACTTGTGATTCAACATGAAATACAATCGACTTCTAGAAGACTGACTCTCATCTTTTAATTCAATCTTATGATCATATGATCAATGTGAGAACAACTGCGTTATCTTTTCTCTATCAAAAACATTCAGAAAGTCGTGATAAACTATTGAAAGCTTCTTCTTCAGTTCATTTAATGACATGACAGAGATCATTTCATTCAGTTTCGTGAAATCTTCAACTGAGTTAAGTGCTTTGTTGATTTCACTAATGATCAAGAAGAAGATCTTGATCTTCTTATTCTTGACTAGAGTTCGATACACAGCGACTTCGATCATGACAATATTGATGAGTTTCTTTGTCTCAGTTGACTGAAATGAACGAAGTTGATCGAAATCAACTTGAGTGCTTTGCTTTGCTATGAGAGCAGATTCAATGAATCTATTCACTGATTTCTGATTCATGAGTCTCTTCAAGATGATCGTTGATGTAACAATCAAGTTCAAGTTCTTTTGTTTCATTTTGCAGATCTTGTTTGATTCAGATCTGTGAAATGCTGATTGACTGCTTGCTTTTGAAACAACAGATTTCAATGTTCGAATCTTCAACGATGATATTAATCGATCGTTTGCAGAATCTATCAACATTTGATTTCTTTTCAATCAAAGATTTTCAATGATTATCTTATGTTGATCTAGACAAGTTATCAATAAAGACATCATTTCATTCTTGTGTTCTTGTATCATGATCGATGTATACAAAGCGTGTGTAATTGACTTTCGATCAGAGATTTCATCATACGATTGAATCAACTTTGATTTTGACAGCGATATTGACTGAATATCAAAGCATTCACATAGCTTTGACATCAAAGATTCATCAATGAAAATCATGTCAGTGACTTCAGTATTTATCAGAGTGAGAAATCTGAACTTCTTTTCTAGACTATTCAAGATGATGTCAACAGTGAACGACTTGAAATCAAATGAGTCATCAGACATGCTGATGAAGCAGAATATAAGTATATTGCTCTCAGTCACTACTTTGACGAAAGTAAGTCATTTTTTGAATTCGCTGTGATTTCGTGCATCTGAGCTGATTCAAGACAGTCACATGCTTTATGTTCTGACTTCTTGCATTTGAAGCAGAGTTCTTTTTTAAACAACTTCTCTCTAGCAGAATCAACATTCAATATTCTGAGTTTCTTTCATGTAAAGATTGAAGCTGAAGTTGCAGTAGTGATTGTTGTCAAAATGCTAGCGATAAAGCGAGCGACTTGAGTCGTTGATATCTTGAAGATTGATCGAGCATTCAATTTCATCAATCGAACATCGACTTGCATGCAAATGTCGACGAATTCATTCAAATTCATAGTTTGTTCATTAATCGTGACTCGCTGAAGATCTGAGCTAATCTTATGCTGAAAATCATCTAGTAGAGTTTCGTTATTGTATTCTAGTTTCATACTAAGTCTCTGAAATTTCATTCAAAATTCATGAAAGAAGATCTTGTTTTGATACAGCTTCAAGAACTGTCGTTGAGTCGTGTGACGTCGATTGAAATCGTCATACATTTTATTTATGATCGACAATATCTCTTCTGCTTCAAGAAACAAGTTCGTAATCATGTTTCTCATTCTGAATGCTATGTGTTTGATTATTGTTTCACTGACTCGACTTTTCACATATGCAATCTTCATTTCTTCAATAGAAAAATGATTTTTGTTTGTCTTCAGCTTGTTTTGCATTCAAAACAATCAATTATTCACATTTTGTCTTGAATCTTTGAACAGAGATGAGTCAGATAGCTTGATCAACTTCAAGAATCAATCTTTTGAAATCAAAGTGCTTAGTTGACTTGATGTTGCTTCTAGATGATGTATAATCATGTTCTTTTTCTTCATCTCTTTCTATAAATGCATTCAAACAACGTTCAACATTGTCTGCGTAACTTTCAACTTGATGTTGATAGCTTTCAATTCAATGTTGATCTTGTTGATGTCATTCAACATTTGAATCATGTCATTGTGAATCTTGATTTCAATGTCATACTGTTGACATATGTACTTGATAAAGACAACGAGATCATCTGCTTCATGAGTGCTTATTCAAGCATTCAGTTCAGTGCTGATGCTGATCTTAATCATTTTGTGATCAAAGAGCAACGCGTTCATGTTCTCTTCTTTGATATTTGATGATGCATTCGTGTCTTCTTCTTCTGATGCTGTTCAATTCTGTGATAGAAGTGATTCTCTTTCAGCATCTCAAGTTTCATAATGAGTTGTGCTCATTGATTCTGATTCTAATTCTGTGCTTCTAGTCATTGTGTGAGTAGAAAATTGCTGATCGAAATTCAACTGAAATTTCTGATTTCAGTTCTAGAACAACACATTCATGTTCTTCTGTTCTTCTGTTCTAACGACAAGCTCAGTAAAGAATTAGTCTAAAGCAACATGTTCATGTTCTTCTGTTTCGTTCTAGAAATTTCTTGATTTCTAACAAGTCTTCTGAGTTCAATTTTCTGATTTCAATTCTGATTCAAGTTTGAATGATGTAGCTTGTTTTTATATCGTCTACACATCAATAGCAAGATTAATGAGCTTTGAACTAATGTTATGAGTCTGCATAAAGCGAATCATATGAGTGTATTCTAACTAGAAGTTCAAAGCTGAAGAAGAAAGAAGATGCAACACGTCGTGAGTTTTACTCATGAAGACACGCTAGATCGCTAGCGTGTCAATCTCAGCTTTATACTAGTCTATGATAGTCTGACATGATCTATGTTAGACTAATTTGAAGTGCACGATTGCAACATTTACATATTGAAATTTCTAAAGTCTATTGACTAAACTTTATTCAATGTTGACATGCTTCATAACATTACTTTCTTCTCTTTAAAAATCATGTTTCTATGACTTGTAATGTAATTCATAGCATTAACATAGAGTTTGATGCTCATCTTTCTATCAATCTTTCTATTGATCTTTCAAATCAACTCGTCAAATGTCTATTATAACAGACTCATTATATGAGATAAAATGATCATTAAAGCAGACTCACTAATTGCATGTGAACACAAGATACATTGATTCATTGATAAATTGAGTGATAAAAGTAGATAAATCATTGCATTGATGAAGAATGTCATTGAAGCAGATTCACTAGTTGACTTGTGTTATGATTCTAGCTACACATCTATGTTGATAGTTATGTTAATGACTATGTTGATGACTATGTTTCTGACTATCGTTGATCGCTCGTCACTAGGCTATAAAGTTGTTTCAAAGTCAATTCTATTCAGAGTTAGCTTATGTTCTTCTGAGTCATATAGATAGTCGATTCTTCTCTTCTAGATACTTTTCTTTCTTAGCATTTATATACTCGTTACATTACATTCATATGACTCGCTCTATGCTGACTTCTAACAACTTGCTCATTGAAAAGATCAACTTTCAACTTGTCATTGTAGCAAACTCATTATTTGCATGTGAATGTAAAATCAGATTCACTGATAGATAAGATGATGAAAGTAGATAAATCATTGCATTGATAACATCTTTGTAGCAGATTCACTAAATTGATCTGAATTTGAATCAAGTTGAATCAAATTTGATGATACAAATTATTTTGACTCAACTGATTCACAAGCTTTTTAAGAAGAAAAGAAGAGTTTGTAATTCTTTAGCAATCAATGATCATATGTTTTCATTGATTTTATTGATTGAGTGAATTGATGCTATTGAATGAGCAATAGATTCTCTAGCAATTCAATGATCATATGTTCTCATTAATTCTATTGATTTTTTGATGTTATTCTGTCTTTCAAAGTCATTGATCATCAGATAAACAAATTTCTTTATACTCAATTCATCTGTATGAGTATCTTGAATGAATATTGATACTTGTATTGTAGAATTAACAAATTCTTAGTTTAATGTTGAGATCATGTCTAGAATTTAATCACACTGCAGCGAGATAATGCATAACTGAATAGAATGTTTGATCAATAAAGATAGTTATAACTAGAAAACTAAAAATACAGAAGAAAGAAGACAGTTTCAAGCTGTATTTATAGTAAAGCGAATAAAGAGACGAAGTAGTCAATTTGCTAAAACTCAAATAAATGAAATGTTTCAGCATATTTCAATTCAAAACATCATTGTTTCTTGTTCACATATTGAAATCTCTAGAATTTATTGACTAGACTTTATTCAATGTTGACACACTTTGTAACAAGTCATTGCTATCACTAGAATCACTCAGATCATTTATGAACATAACAATCAAGTATGAAGTCACTCTCATCATCAATGATGTTTTGCAAATTACTATAAATGATGAAAACAACGTCAATCTTCAAGATCTGCATCAAAAGCAGATGCATAAATGCTCTGAGCATGTTGATTTCATTAATTTAAAGTGTGTATTAATATTTATAAAAATCATCATTGTCTGATATTTAATAAAAAAGAATGAGTGAATGATTCTGACATTGCATAATTTTTGAAAAAGAGTAGCTTTGAACATTCAACAGAAGTACTCAACAAACAAAAAGAATGTAAACATTAATTTAAAACTCATCTTTGATCACAATAAGATTAATATCACGTCTTCAACATTTGTAGCTGAACTTTCAGCGATGAAAATATCATTCACTCAAACAGTGAAGCTGAAGAAGAAAGTCAATGAGCATGATTGACTTTGTGCAAACATTGTAAAACAAATGAAAGTTCTTCAGTGTTATGAACATGTCTGAATCGATCAGAGTTCAGATCTAATTCTAATCAATTTGATTAAAGCAAGTCATGACGCTATGTCTAGTTTGAACCTAGCGCATTTCTTTGAGTCATCTTCAGCACTTCTTCTCGTTGTTCAGCACTTTCTTCATTCATTTCTTTCATCATTCTTTTAGACAAACACATCTGATCTATTACATCACATCTGTATCGAGTCTAGCGCAGTCTCAAGCCATTATTTAT
>JAABUS010002892.1_pt1 | contig 30096 bp, 23 predicted proteins | sample 5560161 | NCBI WGS metagenome assembly JAABUS01 (sample SAMN10711885, study PRJNA513376) | rock metagenome | isolation source: Antarctica rocks | place: Antarctica: Victoria Land, Trio Nunatak nord | collected 2016-01-04
TTATATTAATTTTTAGATATATTTCTATTTTTTATTTTTATTTATATTAATATATTATTATAATTTAGATTATATATATTATATAGATTAATAATTATTTTTATTAAATTAATATTATTCAAAATTAAATTTAAAATTTAAAAGGGAGGTTCGGTTTTTTCGAAAGAATACTTAATTTTTTTTAATTAAATTAGAGAAAAAAAAAACTTACCCGCCTACCTAGACCTTCGAAACTCTCGAAACTAAAAGACCGAAGCCTCGGCGTCGTATACCGTATCGGCCGTAATTTTCGAAAAATTCGAGTTAGTATATTAATCGAAAATCTCGGGATTCGAAAAATACGAATTAATTCTTTCTCGATAATAGTAAATTTAAAGATATCTAGCGGCCTTAAAGACTTTATTTATTAATAATTAATTTAAAAATCTCGAACTTCGAAAAGCTCGAAGTATATAATACGGAGATTTAACGCCCCGCCGGAACCTATAATTATTATAATAATTTTAAAAGACTCGAATTAACCTAATCCTCGAAATATTCGAGGTTCGAAAAATACGAATTTAATATATTACGAATTAATAGCTCTACTTTATTATCCGTTATCTTAAACTTCCTCTTTAAAAATATTAATTCGGAAGAATCGAAGTCTCGAAAAAATCGAACCGGCGCCCGATCTTCGTCTAATTTATCTACGAAATTATATATAAATATTTATACTTTAATATAAGTATCCTTCGAAAATTTCGAATTAACTTTAAATATTCGATGAATTCGATCTTCGAAAAATACGAACCTAGAACCGATAATTATAAAGTAGGACATCGTCCGCCTCCGAGTCGTTATACGGGATACGGGGTATCACCTTCGAAAATTTCGAATTAATTTCTAAATTTCGAAAAAATCGAGTTTTGAAAGTTATAAACTAGCCGGCTCTTTTTATAAGTAATATATTTATAAGAACGAGTTTTATTATTTTAAAATTTTTTCCTAAATAAATTAATTCGAAAAATTCGAAGGTTCGAATATATCGAAGTTTACTACTAAATCGTATCGGTTTATTTATTATTATTACACTTCGAAAGATTCGAATTAATATTTCTTCGAATATTTCGAATTTCGAGAAGCTCGAACTTATAGGAGTTGTTAATTAACGCGCGATATATTCCGGGGTAAGTACTTTTCGAAAAAATCGAATATTAACCTCTACGCGAATATTAACTTCGAAAATCTCGAAGCTCGAAAAACTCGAAAGGGATTATCTTATATTACTTTAATAAATTTAAATTAAATTATTAAAGAAAAATTCTTTTTCGAAAAAATCGAATATTAACTCTAACTCGAATATTATACTCGAAATCTTCGAAGCTCGAAATATTCGAAACGGGCCGATTTATAGTATTTCGATAAAATTAATTTAATAAAAAGAGGATCTACTTCGAAAAAATCGAATTAATATAAAATTCTTTATTCGATTACTTCGAAAACCTCGAAATAACATAAACGATTACAGGTACTCTACGCGTAGAATATATTATCTTCGAAAAATATAAAATAATAATATAGATTCGAAAAAAACGAAGGGGATTTAAAAGTAGGGTAAAGGTATATATTAATAAAAAGATTATTAAAAAGAAAAAAGGAAAGTTCGAAAATTTCGTCGAAAATTTTTATATAAACTACCTACCCGCCGCGCTAAACCCGAACCGATATAATAATATTATTATTTAGGAATATAAAAAGCGGAATCCCCGCCGCGCCCGAAGACCGACGCTAGCCCCGTCTCGCCTAGCGCGTAGTCGCGGTCCCGGAGGGACCGTTACCATCTCACGGGAATATAAAGTATTTTATAAATGATTTATGAATTTTATGAATTTTATGCAAACTGTTTAACTATTAGTTTAACTAGCGCAGAACTGCTAAGAACTAGCGTTAACAGTTGGTAGTTAGTTTAATTATATAACTGAACTAGTTACGCTAAAAATTAGCGTAGTTAGTTGGTTTGGGGTCAAAAATCGAACTAGTTAACTATTGCGAACACTGCTCAGACTCACCCGCAAGGCTACCTACAATAGAGCAAAGTCAGAAGCGTATTATCTCAAGCTCACTTTCTTGATCAATAGGCCCTATTTTGTCACACAACATTGCAAATCTCGAAATACAGCCAAGCCATCCTGTCTCAACCATCCACATTCCAGCCATCCACCAAAACCACCCACAAAAAAGCCTACGAAGCAATCTCCTCAACTCAGCCCACCCTCTCCCGGTAAGGCAAAATTTTATTTATCACCGGTGGTTCTCAAGGCATAGGCTTAGCCATATGCAAAGCCTTCGCGGCCGCAGGAGCCTCAGTAATCATCATCGTGGCCCAGAATCTCGAGCGAAGCGATTGGCTACAGCAAAAAAGACGCTCGAGGAAGCACACTTCTCTACCAAAGTCTACACTTTTTCCACAGCCATTGCTGATGCAGAGAAGGTGAAGTCCATGTTTGCTGAAGTCCGCGAGCAGGTGGAACTAGATGTCCTTGTCCTCAACGCGGGAATGGGCAACAAGCCCAGCCCGACTTTGGACATTCCCGTCGACGAATTCTGGAAAAAGATTGAGATTAATGTAAGAGCGAATATGAGCTTTGTAACCGAGTTCCTCAAGCCAAAGACTATTCTGAACGTCTCAACTACAATCGCTCACATCCGCCTACCTAGCTTGGCGCCTTATGGGGCTAGCAAGGAGGCTTTCGTGGCTCTGCTGGATCATGTGCAGGCCGAATATAAGGATAAGGGCATCAAGATTGTTAGCTTTCATCCTAGTGTGGTCTACACGTCTATGGCGAAGAGTGCAGGGTTTGATGAGAAGACGTTTGATTATGATCAAGGTAGTGATCCCTGGCCTTTGATTCGTTCCTCAGGATGCTGAACATATTTTTTGTAGTCGATATGCCAGGCCAGTTCGCGCTCTGGCTTGCGTCAGAGGATGCAGACTTCCTCGGGGGGAAATTTGTTTACGCCGGGTGGGATGTTGAGGAACTAAAGGCGAGGGCGAAGGAGATTGAAGGTAGTGAGTTATTGAGGGTAGGACTCATTGGCGAACCTGCCGTGTGAACCGTGAGCCACAAAACGCTGAGGGCCAGCGATGGGCAGAAGTGCGTAGTTTGATTTGAGTGTTTTGGTGCCCTTTCGTACCGCTCGTTGGATGGAGAAGGGGGGGGAGAAAGATTTATCATAGGGGACCATTCAATTGGCTTCGTGATGAGTATAGAAGACAGGAAGTAAAAAAAATCTGTTGGTCAGAAGGCCGAATTGATAGGACTCAGCAGTATGCTTTAGTCGTTGGACCTGAAGAAGGTTTGGATTACTTCCGTAGCAGGTCCCAGTATTGTGCAAGGGAAGCTGTGTGTATGATTTGCAATTCATTTGAACAACGCGAGTGCTCATCAGTAAATAGTCGTCAAGATTATCACCTAACAATGGAACGTCACACTGACGCTGCAACGAGATTCAGTTGTTTTTGAATATTCAAGATCGCTGCGTCCATCCTCCACGTACTTCAATGACATTTGCACCTCTTCCACGGTCTACCAATCCAAGGGGCCTCCAGAGCTAGCCTTCTGCATGAGCTATCCAATAAGCCATCGCTAGAAAGAAAGCCAAGAAAATTGCAATGAATAGGAAAAAAGCGAAAGTCTTTAGGCAATGTTGCCACGCTGTGTCAGCTGCTGAGGGGCGAAGGCGCGGTCGCAAAAGCTGGTGATGCTCAGCGAATATCCGCTGCTCGTCTCTAGTGAATGGAGTCGTGCTATTTGACCAGGCTGCGGATTCTTGTTCTGGACGGGCTGTTGCATTGGGAACTAATCTGGCAGCGACCGAAACAGATGTGGTTCTGAATGGGGTTGGAGGTGGGGTACTCCGGAGTGGCGATCTTGATGGCTGAGCTATGCTTCCGTAGCGCGAGACATTTTCGGGAGGATAAAGTGCAGAGAAGTCGTGAATTGCGTGGTTCGCTGGCGCCCCGATTGGCGGCGGTGTTACGATTGGTACTTCAAAATCCACAGACTGGATGACGGCGTTGAGAGAGTCGATTCGTAGCCTGTACTTCTTGCCATTGCGATCATAGAGATCGATCAGTGATAGTGAAATACAATATCTTTTTCCCGTCTTGATGTAGCTCTTCTCACGTAATTTCATATCGTCGTGAAGGAATAGCAGCTCACTGGTATCAGGATGGGGGGGAGATGGATGTATTGGGAGATGCGCCGAGCGAACAGCGCGATCACTGTTGTGTCGATCTTTTAGGTCTTTTCCACCAAACGATGTAAGCTTGGAGGATCAGCAAAGTAATACTAAGTGCTGGATGTTTCACCTACAATGAGTACGCAGGCACTGTGTGCGCCAAGGTCCAAGGACAAGATCATTATTGGGTGGTTAAAGATATCTTTGGCCGGCTTCGTACTTGTTAGGTACTCGATCTCGCTCGGGGGTCGCTTTCGTAGCCAGAGGATGTCGCCGGCAGACGCATTTCGAGGCTCAAATGTTGCACGAGACCCTGGCATCGCTCAATTGGGAGGCGATTTCGAGGTTTGGATTGTCAACGCGAGCTGCTCGAAAGTTTTCCTATAGCGCTTTGACGGTTACAAGCCTGAAGGCGTCCATGGGTTGCAAAAGTATTCATAAAGACTTCAATAATACATGTCGTGGAGCAGCATGCGAGCAGCCTTGTTGTCATGCAAGCCCCGCACCAGCCGCATTTGGTGGCACGCAACCACATCCAATCGTTCCGATCCTGCTTGGCTCTACAAGGCACCTTCGCACTATCACCACCTTTGACTGTATATGCCCGGTATATTTGTGCCATGATGGACGGCCACCTTTCACAAATCCATCATTACGCTGATTCCAATCAGGAGCTTTGAGCACCAGGAATATGACATTGCAGGCTTTCGTGGATACTTAATTACACTCGTTGACCGAAGAACTTCATGAAGTCCCTAGCTTCACCTTCAAGATACTCTTTCATAACGATGCCTGCATTCAGTCCCTCGATGTCATCTCTCAAGTCAATGGTCTCCGTGGCACCAATTCCCAGAGCTCGGCCTATCATGATAGCGTCAGTCGTAAGAAAGGACAAGCTGTAGACCAGTGGGCCGTACCGCAAATAGAATCATCTGCTGCACATCTTATTACAGCGGCTGCGACGTTCTTTGCATCGCCAACAGGGAAGCCGTTCTGTCGACACACGTCTGCCAGAGGTTTTGACATGGGTGTGTCCATTACCCACGGAGCTATCAGATTCATTCGATATCCGAGGTCCTCCATCTTCGACCTTGCTGAGCGGAAAAGCCCCCGCACTGCCCATTTTGAGGCTGTGTAATCAACGTTGTTCAGCTCGAGGTAGCCTGCTAATGAGCTTATGACTACCAGTGATTTGCGAAAAGGCTGGTTCGATTGATTTGGCGACGAAGATGGAAGAGCAAAGTAGTGCTGTGCGAGCTTACTGGTGTAGTAGACTCCTTTCGCATTCACATCAAAAGCAGCACTGGAGTGTAGTGGCGGCGGCGGGTCCTTATCGAGGGTCGGTGCTTCATCCTCTGATGGCCCGAACCATGAGCCGCCCACTCCAGCAGCCGCAACAACAACATCGATGCTGTTAGTATTCGAGGAGCGTATCGCCAGCTTGAAGGCTCTGACTTGGTCTTCCCAGTTGCTTACGTCGGTGTCCGCGTACTCTACACGACTTCCTGACATCCTCATCTCCTGAGCAAATGTATTACCTTGCTGCGCATTGATGTCTGCAATTGTGACAATTGCGCCATGGTGTGCGAATTGGTTGGCTATTAGAGCCCCAATACCTGAGGCGCCGCCAGTAATTAGTATAGATTTATGCAACAATATAGAAGGATCAAAAGCCTTTCTGAGGTCTGCAGTGACGGTCATCATTATACATGCGTGTAAAAGAAAGATCGAGTTGACTCTCAGAATCGTACAGGAAAATAAGAAGCAAAATGTGACGTAACCTGGAATAACTTCTACCCGGCTCCGCTGCGGCGTATCTTGAGGCGCTAACCTAAAGCGGAATGGCCTTCCTCAGAGATTCGCCCTCGGCCCCACCGTTTACAACTACTTCACGCCTCCTCGTCTTATCGCCTATTCACTTCCATTCGATCTCATCGCTCTTCATCGTTAGCACTCAAGAGGTCACTGGGACTGGATCAGTAACAAGTTGGCTGAATCATAACCCCATCTCCTAATTGTGAAACTTTAACAAGAGGGCACTAATAGGATTCTTATTCCTGCAGCTTAAGACTAAGATCTTGGGCGCTTTCGTCCATCTTACCCCCGAAGCCTACAGCATGCGATTACACACAGCAGTTGAGAGGTAACATGCGGAGTGTAGATACTAACGGGGAGGAGCAGCCCCTGCTTGCCGATGAGGAGCGCTCGGGCCAAAATATACCGTGTCCCCCGAACCCATACGCTCAACTGCCTGTTTACACTAATATCCACCGTATCCGCCATGAAGTTGTCGTCAGCATCGAAGATCCTTACAGTCAAGAGCAGCTGCGAGCGCCAAGGATCAATGTCGCCGTGGTTCGACCTCTTGTCAACCGGCTATGGGATCATGAGGATATCTCTATTGTCTACTGTCTGCTCGTCAACCGGCTTCAATTTCTCCGAGAACAGGCGTTTCAGGCCCATCAAACCATAAATACGACCCGTGCAAACCTTTGCGAGCTGGTCGCCCTGAAGATTCTCCGCAAATTTGACGAAGAACATCCTGAGCGCGACGGTTTACTCCTGCTTGCAAAGATACTTGTTGCTGGCTTTGAGCCATTTCAAAAGGCTCCGGAAGATGTCATGAAAGCGAGCAGCCACGCTGTGCACTGGACCTTGCAGGATGCTGGTGGCTATGAGCGCAAGTCGACCGCGCTCGAGGTTGCCATCATATCCGAGAGCAAGATGTTCCTCTCCATGCCAGCATGCCAGAGAGTGATGGAGGCTATTTACGTAGGGCAAATTGTCTACACGCCGTCATCTTTCATCGACATATTGCCCGATCATTACAAGCACAAGCCAATCACACTCTACCACCCCAAGAAGGCTGTTTGGCTGAACCAGTACCGGCTTATGGTTCCTCGAACGAGAAACATCATGGATATTGGACAGTTCGTTTTATTGCTCATCCTGTATGTCTTGACAATGAGGCATCGCAATAGGGGAACGTACACCGAAGAATTCACCAACTACGAGCTGGTGTTCAGTATCTACGCTCTCGGATGGGTTCTCGATGAGTTTGCTTCCATACTTGAGCATGGCTGGCAGTGCTACACTCAGAATCTATGGGCATTTCTTGACACCATCTTCGCTGCGATCTATCTTATTTACTTCATCCTTCGCATCCACAACCTTGCGACGGGGGATATTCGGTCGGGTACCCCAGCCCTGGACATATTGTCAGCAGGCGCCCCTGTTTTAATCCCCCGGCTAGCATTCAATCTACTTTCCGAGAACATGCTCTTCGTTTCTCTACGTGCCATGATGGCAGACTTTACTGTCCTCACCCTTCTCGCAGTCTGGTGCTTTGCGGGCTTCCTGCTCAGTATGGTGTGGCTTAGCGAAGGCGAACACTCACCAATTACGATTTCGAAGTGGATGTTATGGGTCTGGTTTGGCCTGGATGGAACTGGCATCCAGAAATCCGTGACATTCCATTGGCTAATCGGGCCAATCCTTATGGTTACATTCGCATTTCTGGGCAATACGCTGTTTCTCACGATCTTAGTGTCTATGCTAAGCAACACCTTCAGCAAGATTGCTGGCAATGCAGCCGCCGAGATACAGTTTCGGAGGGCGGTACTGACATTCGAGGGAGTCAAAAGTGACGCCATATTCGCGTACCAGCCGCCATTCAACTTACTGGCTCTCGTTGCCATGTTGCCCCTTAAATTCATTCTTTCGCCGAGGTGGTTTCACAAAATCAACGTCGCTACTATTCGCGTGCTCAATGCACCACTGCTGTTAGCGGTTAGCTTGTAAGAGATTGTCGCATTCAAAGTGCCACTGGACTGACTTTACTACCAGGTATGAGCGGAGATATCTGTGGATATCACCAGCAGCTAGAGTCAAAAATCTGCTGGCATTTTGGGATTTTGCCCGCTTCTCCGTACATGGTGACACGCAGGCGGTGTTTGAGTTCGCTACACCTCAGTCAGTGCTGGACGATATGGAAGAGACTGATGATGGGACCCCATCTTTAGGCCATGTGTCCGTCGATATGATTGGAAAGGCTGGAGCTAGGCCTCTTCTGAAGAGAGTAAAGACTCGAAAAGACTCTTTTGGAGCGGTTGCTGGCCTAACCGAGCACCTATCCGACTTCTTGCATGAACATGGGGGCGGCGATATTCCGAGCAGGCTGGAATCCTTGGAGGAGGCAACAAAGCGGATCGAGGTTCTTTTGGCTAAGATCAGCCAGAATCTAGGTGGTGATTCCAGTGACAGCGATACACCACTTCCTCGAGTCGGAAGACACGATGCAGATGAGGAGGGGTAAGAAACGAGATCGCAAATCATAGTAGGCATGGTTGCGTGCGCTCGGGCCGTTATAACCAATAAGATAGTCACCCACCCATAGGGAAGTGAGTGTTTTGGCCTTTCCATTTTTTTGTGTACCGTGACAACAAAGGAAAGAAAAGCGCTGCTGATCTTTCCCATATACTAAAAGCAGCTTCCGAAGTTATCCTCTAACTCCCGAAGCTAATCCGATTTGGCCGGAATTTTGAGGAGGTAGAGCATCAATACCCACCCCAGAAGGCTTACTGAGTCGCCATGATCTCTGGACGGCTTTTTAAAGGCGTCATATCCCTTGGTTCTATGGTGTACGGAGAATGTGCCCCCAACTTTGGGTATCGTAATATGTGGATCAAACTTCGGGGCTACAAAAAGATCAAGTCGTTTACCAATTTTGTTGAGAACTAGGTTGTTGAGCAGGTTGACCGGCCCTTTTTTTTACGAGGATATCCCGTTGGCAAATCTGGAGTAGCTTGCATTCACTCTCTTATCATCAGGTCCTGTTCTCTAACGAGATGACGATGCTTCCGACTTCGCTCTGTAGGGCACGAATTGCAGAATTGGAAAAACATCCCCTGGATCTCCAACGTTAAAATGCACCAGCGGCTTTCTAAGTTTCCTAATGCTATTTGGCTTGCGCCCCCCACCAATTTAACATGCGAATGCTATGCTAGGACGAATTTAATTACAAACAATCAAATCATTGTCAGTCATTGTGTCCAATTTCCCCAAATAAGCTGCAGGAACCTTGACTGTTGTCACACCCCCGTCACCTCCACATCCGTCCCCCAGATACTGCTCCTGTGGTTTGCAAATTTCTGTTCCATACTCGCCCGTGAACTCACAATTTTGATCGGTGAGCTCGCAACTCTTGTCCCACACGCAGACTTGGATGTTGCTGAGACATCTTGGAACAAGGGGGTTGGGATCGAGGGCGGGACTGTTTGATCCTCCGCCCGCTGCGACATAGTCCGCGCGGGCTTTGGCTCCGAGAAATAAATCGGCGCCGGTTGTCCAGCCCTCGGAGAATATGGCCTGCATCAGGTCATAGTAGTTGGTTGCCGGATGCGCCATATTTGCAAGTGCGTAGGCAGTGTTCGTACCTGGATCGTACGACCATGCACTGCAAACACCGTACTGGTCGTAGGATGCACAAGAGATGAGGTTCGGGGTGGTCATGGAGCCATTGTTGGCGAGAACGTAGGGGCTGGTGTCTCGGGCGAGAGTGACGACGATATTATTCGCGGTCAAGCATTGGGAGACGATGTACGTCTCGAGAGCTGCTGTAAGGTTTCGAGTGTCTGCTTGTAATGAAGAGCGGGGGGCTATGAAGGAGCCGTTGGCTGCAAGATTGTTAAAAGTTTCGAAATTCTGTTGTACCATAGCAAGAGCTGTCGAGACATTCTGTTGGTAAGTGGTCTTGATCGTACCGAGACCGTCATAGAGGTCGTTGATTTGGACTACTTCTGAGTCTAGGGTTCCAGTTGGATTGAGCTGCTTGAGAACACCTGGCGATTGCCGCATAGCCGTTTCAGCAAGAGATGTTACTGCCTTTCCAAATGATGCGGGCAAAACAAGGAGAGGTGTCATTGCTGTCAGGGCTTGCAGCAAATCGCCAAGGGGCTGCTTCTCAGGTATTTCGGGATTAATGGCCTTGACGATCTTGCCAACGGGACCTGTAGCCGACATGTCGGCACTCTCGATTCCCTCGTAGATGGACTCGAACCATTGCCAGATGGCGAAGATGGTGTACAGGGTGTTGGCTTGTTGTGCGGTATAATTGGCAAAGCTGGTGGGGAAGTCGCACATGCTGGGTCCTGTGGTGTCACATTGTTGCTGCTCAACTCCAGCCATTTGCTGGTAACAGGATACGAAGCCGGCATTTTGTTGAGTACATGCTGGTCCGTTTGTATGCCACCAGTCTTCCAGATAGGAAGACATGTTCAGTTGATTCCAACATGGTACGGTCAAGTTTTGCTTCAAATCGTTACAGTCGCCTAGGACTCGCTCGCTCAATGGGGCAAATGGGGGCTCCAGGACGAGTGGTGAGGCCAATAGTGGATGGATGTTCAGGAAACTAGCGAGGGCAATGACTAATTGAATCGAGTACATCTTCGAGATTGGAGAATGATGGGAAAGCTTCGAATCGGGATGATGGATGTATAGTAAAGCTTTGGTAGTGGGGTTTCAATCGTGACAAGCGCCCACAGGCGGGAGGTATGTAAACGACAATAGAGAAGTGAAAACAGTCGCTGGATGGAAAAAACAGAGATCTTGTTGCTTTCTTATATAAAATCGAAGCCTCCGACGCGTTTAGTATCACTGAAACTTTGTAGGTCCACTACTCTCAGCTCACCGCCGATTAGTCTGCCGTATATCCACTGAGCAAATTGAGGCTTCCGTCCGGTTTTCGTTGCTTTTCTGAAAAGCTTCATCTATTCTAGCGATAAAGTTGCATTGTAGGTTCCCACGTGTGAGCTTGGATTGGGCTCTGTATAAACTTCGGCAGCGCGTGCTCCCTTCGAAGCAAACGGCGTACCAAGCATGACGAAATAATGGCGCATGGCTCAAGGAGAATTTCAGTGGGATGGGAGGGATCCCATTAGAGTGGGCGCCCAACGATTCTTCGAATACGAACTCAAAGTATTAATGTCGAATGCTTTGTCAATTTCAATCCACGAGGCCTTCGTGAGGTGCATGAGAGGTGGGTCCTATAAGCGCAAAGAAGCGACTGGAGTCGCGCCTATGCAATGTGAATCCTCTTCGTTATCTGGCGGTGTTTCAAATGATAGATCCCGTTCGAAAATCTTGTTCCTGAGCTTAGTGCTATGAAGGAGTCAATCACGGCTTTGGATACGCGTGATGATGCAACACAACACGGGTAGATCATCTCCTTGTGTTGATCATAGGGGCATGAGACGGACGAAGCGCGGCTGTCGTGGGGGTCTGTCGCGCTATAATAGACCTTACGGAGGCAGTCAGTAGGAAACGATTGGCTTTGAGGGTCAGTGCCACCGCTGCAAGGTAGATGACATATGTAGCTCCGTCAACCCAGCACTGTGCCATGAGCCTTCGAGCAGGCCGCATTAACAAGCATCGGGGACCAGCTAGTAAGTCTCATGTCCAAAAAGTCTGTTTTTTCTTCCTAGATCATTGGAAAAGGGGAAGTATGGAGTTTCTGTTGATCGACGACAAGGATCTTGTGTTGTGGTTCCTTTTGCATTTGGAGGTCGTCAGCGGTGATGTGATAGAACTAGGTGATGACGGGTAGCTGCAGGATAGAAACGGAAAGCCACCGCGACAGTGCCCGTAATGCTGCGACTATACAGTGGTGGAGTGGTCAAAGGATGTACTCTAGCTAAAAGAGTAGACTGGAGGAGATCTGCAGTGCGAATATTTGATCACGCTTTCACTTCCTGGCGCAATTTCCCGGAGAAAGAGAACCTCATGTCTTGAGCCTTTTCTTTGCAAGTAACTCTTGCTCTTCACTAACCTTGTGATAGCTGTGGGGTGGAAGTATCCGCTCCAACTTAGTTCTTGCATGGGATGGAAACATCTTTGTAGAAGCGCAGTCGTGGTGTTCTCGAAGGCGTGGAATTGATGCTATCTTTCCAGGCAGTCTACGCAACTGATCTTCAGGTCCCTTGTAGGAAAAACCCAGGAAAGGATACTGTGTATGACGACTGTCTGCACTGAGATACCTATCATTGCCGCTACAACAAGTGGTCCAGTCTAGACATGGGCGAAGTGGCTCAACCAGCCCCTTCCATCATCAGGTCTTCCCTCATCTTCACAGATCCGAACAGGACGATACCTCTCCAGGCTGGTGAGGCGTCTATGGCAACTATCATACCGATGGCGATCCACGCGGTAGCGTTTGCCATCAAGGTACATGGCAATCTTTCGATCCTGCAGTGATACTCAGGAGCATTGCTTGACAACCAAGAGGGATTATCACAATGTGGTCGTTTTCTTTCCCTTTGCCGTAGAATGCAGGCTTTGCACCTTACTGCGTGTCTGTATTCCCATGTAACTAACCCTACATGTTCACTCATTCTCGCGGGAAGGAGCTGTCTTGCATGATTTCGATGCGACATGGAATGCTCTTGATCATAAAACGAGACTGCTTGAGCTGTGACCCTTCACCCGGCTACCTACCTCCTATGACGGAAGCATATCGCGCTAAGTACCCCTGCTACCGCGCGCTAGCCAGCGCGTCCTCTGGTAATTTTCTGTGTAATTTTCACAAACACATCTTCCCTCCTCCCACTGCCGTTCGATCTCCTTTTTCCACCAGCATGACTACAGTATCTCAAGTGAGCTGCATTTGATACCGCTCAGCGCATCGAGAGGCATTCTCACAGCACCTTGATAGGCACAGGCATCCTCTCTTCAAATTCCCACGATCCCACACCGAAATTCGACCTAGATGGCCCTCTCACCAGATGAATCCCGCTGAAATTCTCGATCCCTAGAGTGTCACCCCAGCTCTCTCAAGAATGGCGGACCGTGCTCTCGATTACCTCTTCCATCATGTCTTTCTACCGCCGCGAGTACCACATACCAGCGATGCTTACCTTCTTGGTGATCGAGCTCTCCTGGAGCGTCTGGTACAATCTGCCGCTCAATTTCGGGACCTCAACGACTCTCAGTTCTACTCTCGATGGTCTACGGTATGCCGAACAATACGAACGTTCGCGGCAATGCACCGCAACGGCTCTCTGTCGAAGCTAGCCGTCAGAAGTTCTTTTCATGATCTCAAAGACGGCGACATTGTGATACTACATATCTCCATCCAAAATTCTGGACTCATCCTTCGAAAGGATACAGACGAGTATATCATTGAGTCTTTTGAGGCATCACCGCCAGCTGCGAAGGTCCTCGAAGCTGACACCGCTCTACAATGGGATTTTCCCAGCCGGGCTATGACTGTTCTTTCCCCTAATTTCGAAGATCCGCTCTTTCAAGATAGCCTCGCCGAATTCATTGAACAGGCTACTGTGGAGGCTGTCAAGCAGTTTGCAGCAACCTCTTTCAAAGCTGGCGGCATGGCCTTCGAAAGCAGGGACACGGCTTCTCCGGCTATCATCGGGCAATTGCTGATGGCGATATTGGAAGCCAATGGTCACAAGCATAATGCCAAGCTGACTCGGAAACGCATACATGATGAGGTCTGTTGGGGCGATGGGGCGGAGATACCTTGGCGACGGAGTGCGACGTGGCTGGTCTTGCGTGTGGGCCTGCAACGGTACGTACCATTGCGTTGGAATACCAGATCCTTATGAAGCACCCAATGGGCGCTATGCTCGTTAACTGCTCTACTTATCTCTCCGCCATCCCTCGACATTTAGCTAACTCCCATTCACAGGTCTCTATGCTTTCTCCTCGGGGGTACCCTTGGTACCCTTCACTACAAGTTCTTCATTTGCTTCTTTCTTGCATCGATTGTAAAGGACCTTTCCATCCAGGGTTCATGTCCTCCTGACCGGCTCGCCTTTGCGAGGACTAAGCTTGCTCGTCGAGTGGCAAAGCTGCAACAACAGAAGGAATTAGCTACTTCGCAGGTCGCTAAAGCAATGGATGTCTTATTCCGTACATACGGCAAAGTATTCAGCGACACGTTGGAAGCCGCCAACGCCAAGCTGGCGGAGATGTGGGTATCCATCCAAACAAGAGTCACGAAGCGAATTCTACCATTGCCGAGACGCGCTGATCCAGACAGTACGGTACTTTCGTTGGTTCATAGTGTAAGTCGCTTTTCCCTCTACTGGGGCTTCATCAGTCCATGAGTTTTGCTTTCTTATTGCCAGTGTTACTTCGCAACGAATTCACCGGGTTGTATCCATGCTTTGCCACCCTAGTAGATGACTGCTGACACCAAACTCTGCTAGCGAGCTACTCTCTACCGGATTCTCGACGAAGCGCTCTACGGCAGGCACCCCGCTCAAGCGCAACTGCAACAACGTCAGCGACATGTCTATAAATACTCGACATGGGTACATAAACAAGATACCCGCTCCGTATCCGACTACATTCATCTCACTGATGGAGAACTCAAACTCCAGGCTGATGCCCGTGACTCAGCCACAATCCCACTGGGCGTGGATTTGGAACAACATTCTCTGGCACTCCTGCGCAATATGCAACAATACCAAGGTACTGCGCTAGCTGCATATAAGCAAAATGCGGAACAACTGTCTCTGGTGCGTCTTTCCCCAAAGGTTGTTTCCCATTTTGTATCGCTTTTCAAGCGTGGCAATGTCTTGAACGGTTCATGAATACCGCCCAAATTCGGCTCGGGATGACGTTGCTGATTCAACAGTACTAGATGCTGCTCACGCTAATGGAGCTTTGGCTAGCATTGGACGCGATAACAGTGGCCTTGTACCCACTTTTGGCCAAGTTCGATCCTGGAATTCCGCAGAACTTGTTGTATACATTTCAGCTATCAGATCGTGCAGACATGTGCCGGCTCCAAAAGATCGAAAAGTATCTCGAAAAACGTCGCAGCTCAGCAGAATATCCCCTGTCCTTTGTTCTCGGAGAACTGTCCCACGATTACTTTGCAGCGCGGTACTTCGATCAATGCGAAGAGATGCAAGATCTCTACAGCGTAATTACCGCTGCAGATGGAGCAATGAAGGGTCGCAAAGAGCTTGAATGGATAGAGAAAACCTCTGAGTATGATGAGATACTGAAAGGGGCTGCAGAGACAGCCTGCATGTTCATGGAAGACGAGTTTGACCCTCTGAAACGCCAACACGACGACCGGCGCTGCCGGAAGCATTTCCTTGAACGAAGAGCGGCAAAGATGAGAATTCAAATTCACGAGGCCCTATTGCCGGCAGACTTCACCGCAGCTAAAGCCGTTGTATTCGAACTTCTCATCCCTCCAGGCTTTGCTGCGTGGCGGGACGGTACATGGCAATTACTCCAGCTGGGACGATTGCGACAAGTTCCTGATAGATCTCCACATGTATTCCTCTATGATTACCCAGGCCTTAGACCTTTCATGGAGCCTACTGGTTGTGGCATTACGCTTGCCTCCCGTACAAAGTACGTTCATCTTCTTTGAGGTCATCCCACTCTCGCGTGGCATATAGGAGGAGTCCCCTTGACGGACCTGCTTTTCAAATTTCCGGACGAAAAGACTTCGCGAAAGTTGCTAACACTGAACTCCACAGATCTTTCCAAGATACTCACTACGCACGAGTTCCCTTTCCTACGAACCTTGACCAGGTTTGCCTCCCACATGGCCTGAAGTACGGACTATTTGACCACCAATCTAGTCTTTGGACTTCGCGGCACCTAGCAAACCCAAGCTTCGCAGATCTTTGCAGTCAATCCTTGCCAGCGAAATCGGTATATGGCTCGCTGCGGAAATACCTACATCCTATCTTCGAGGGGACGAATCCATCCGCGAACGATGTTGTAGCAAGCCAGACCCGGTGTCCGAATACCCTTGCCATAGCTGAATTTACTGCGTTCCAGGATCTGCGTCTTGGAAGTAGTGTTCAGTGGATTCGGCTTCTGCGCGAGCTGGCCTCCTCGAACCTAAATTTGGGGACGGTCGAGGTTGGCACTCTCGTCGCGGAACTTGCTCTTATGGCAGGGCCTCGTGAAGGTGACAATGTTCTGCGTGCTAACCATTGGATCTTTCAGGACACGATGTTCTGCAAAGCTTTAGCTGCGCAAGTCAAGAAACGACTGAATGGTATTGTGGCCAACTGGCGTGAAGGCCAGACAGCTGAGTGTTTGATACTTCTCACGCAACGTCTTTGGTCCCTGGCTTCTTCCGCCGAGTCTGTGGAAGAAGCCAAAGACCTCCTGCTACAGGCACGCACTATGACACATAGTTGGGTACGTACCTTTTTTTTGCTGGACCCAAAATCACCTCAAACCTGAATCACAGATAACCTGTGGGAGCAAACACTTGCAATTGTCCTCCGCGAGCTCCCAGAACGCATCTATCCGGAGATGGGACTCTTGAGAGATATCGCTAATTCAGGATGCATACAGGTTAGACATCTACGTCAAGAAATCTGCAACGCAAGGGACGTCGATACAGCACAGAAGAGATCAGCCGATACGTTGCTTGCTGCACTGCTATGTCGGAAAACTTTCATAGTCGAAGCGGCTAATGCCCACGAAACCCTTCAAGCGGACGCACTTGCCTGCTTCCTCGAATGTGCCTTCACCCTCAAAGACAATCTACCCAAGAACGACGCTGCATACATTTCTATGATGCCTATACCTATTAGAAAGTTATTCATCAGTGATGTTAAGCTTATACATCGCCTAGAGAGCAAATTACGCTCATCAATCCAAACGCTCCCACGCGCTGTCGCACAGGCTGTCAACAGTGTCTGGGCAGAGGCTGAAGGCGCGTCATCCAGAGACTTCACGACCTGGACTTTTCTCTCGGGTGGGTTTGATAGCTGGGTTGTCGCCAATTCGATTGCTGTTAACGGCCTCCGTGAGCAGAGAGTAGAATTCGACATTTTTGAGGGTACGCTGTTCATAGATGGCCAGAGTCTTGGGCGACTTCCGGACGAATATACAAAACAAGAATTCTTTCGGCAGATCTTTGGAAATCGCGTCTTCCTAACGTATCCTTCATCCATCCCGGGTATGTCCTACATGCTCGCAAGCCAATATGAGCAACACCAAATCCACTTTGGCTTTCGAGACGGCGTTCCGATATTGCGGGCTCGGAATGCAGATAAAGTACTTGAATACATTCCACCCGGTATTTTTCAGGACAGTGTTGGAGCCGATGCCCCGGACCTACCATTCCCACTGATCAAAGGCTACGTACATTGGCTGGACTTGTACGGCCGCAGCCTCGAGATAAGACCGGAGGCTACAAGGTGGCGAAGTAAACCTAGTAACTGGACTATTGATCTTCGCTCTCATTCCGCTTACCGAAGGCAAAGCTTGCTCATCGACCCTCGGAGCCCAATCTTCAATCGTGTCGCCATGATGATAGAACCATTCGAGCATCGAAAGAGTATGATCATCTTCCAGCCTCAGAATTGGAACATCTCCTTGCATTTGCCTGAATTGGAGTTACTCTTTGCGGTCAATCGCGAAGGCCTGCTGGAGTCTCGCCAGTTGCGTGCAGTCATTGACAACGATCAAGATGCCGGAACATTATACGGTATGGGAAGCAGCCTAGTCTTACGCGATAGCGCTGTACCATCAGATCGGAGTATTATCGTTGCAATGGGCCCAGCGAATGTTGATCGATTCGCCGGCCATACCAGGATCCACATCAACCACACAGGATACTATGCCCGCTTCTTCATCAATAAAGTCCTCGGACGTCTAGAGTGTCCCCCTGAGCCTCGGCTGATATACTTTAAGGCCTACTGCCACGCCGTCACGGCGTTCGTCTTACCTGATCCGCTCACTGGGAGGACTGGAACAGACGAAGCAATCCATTGCCTCCAAGCAGGTAACGCACAACCCTGGGCTCCTGTGGACATAGTAGCATACCGTATTTTAGCTTCAATCGACGAGCTCACTCCCAAGAGAACATACTATCCAGAAACGCTCAAGGTGCTCCAAAAGGTCGTCTGGAGAGAGGATCTCTTACCGGCAGTCCAACACGATAGCTTTCAACCAACGGTATGTATGATGTTGAATCGCTTTGCCTCGACACTACACCAACCATGATGCGAGTGGCCAGTTGCTCGAGATATCGACGGGCTTAGCGTCCTACTTCGTTTCCCTCGCAGCTGAAATTTGCGACTACTCTGCTGACTCCTGGTGTGTTACAGGTCAAAGAGATCATTCGCCAATGCAATCTACTCCATCCCTTTCACACAGGCAGTGAAAAGCCTCCACCGTCAATTCGAACTAGTGAAGATCACCTACTCAATCGCGCGGTAATACGAAACAGTGCATTCCGTGCAACCCAAGTTGAACAGACAACGTCAAAATCTGATCTGAAATACTTCCCACGGGATTGCACACAGTTGAAGAGCAGTAAGTGATTATCTCTACCAAAAACCTTTCTTGACCATTCTTCCTATGTAGCATCAGAGACTATTCTCTAGAGCGGCCCATCTGAGGTTCACTCAACACCTCTACCTTATTGTGCGAAATCCTATCCCGCTCATCGATGCTGATCTAGATTTGCGCAGATGTGAATGCCTTTGAGGCTGCCCTTCTTCTGAAGAAGTGGTCCCCCCGAATCGCCGTAAGCAATGATCTGAGTTCTCTCCTTAAGGAGTGGGCGATGATCCAGGGCTATGAGAATGACTTCAAGCTCCATTTGTTTGCAGATCTGATCAACATTAACCTCGCTGCCAATTGGGGATCCCTCTTCAAGCTTTGCCAAGAATCGTTTGAGGCTCGAGACAGAACCAAGCTCATGTTTCTCTTTGCAACGATTTCTTTCGATGGGACTATTGATATGTCGATTGTGCGGACGCTGATTGCAGTCTCCATTGTGGAGCACTTTCAGAGGCTGCAGCTTCCTCGAGGTACCAACTTCGCCTACTTCAGCCCAGGTCAGGTACCTACAATGGACTACTTGATGCAGTATATGAAGCCGCACCGAGTCCCATATCCTGAGGATGAACGAGCACTCCTCGCTGTTGCGATGCATAGTAAGCAGCGGCGGAAGTTACAACTAGCTCAAAGCAAGCACGAGGAACAGTCCGAGGATAGCTGCAAAGTACTCGCTCGTTACCTGCTTTCCCAATGGCCCTGCCAAGAAATGGTTCTTGGCGAGTTAGAAGACCTACCGCTCCTAGACTCTGGCGGAGCACTTCTGGCGATTACATCAGAATGGAAGCGCTTGACGGACAATTATGGACTTACCGACCATCTGAATGCTGTTCAACACATACTTGATACGCTTGAGCCTGCTGAAGCCTTCGAGAGTGTGTCTACTATCGAGAAAGAACAGGAACTCTTCTCAACTGCATTCCCCTCTGGAGCCCCACCCACGATGCAAGACTTATTGGGCAAGTTGAAGCGACCCACAATCGTACCCAATGGTGCTCCGTTGCTGAATTCGGCAAAACCTACGTCGGATAAGGCATACAACGGGCAAGATACAACCTCTACTAGGGAAGTTGGCCCGCCAATGGGAATTGCATTGATGGGAAAAACCCCAACGACCACATCGGTCCGCGCACGTTCTCAGTCGCTGAGTGGTACTTCTGTACTGGTGTCTGAGCTGCGGGACCTTGTACGACCTTTCTCCGATAGTACGGACCAAGTAAGACGTGCGTATGGACTTGATTTGGAGAGAAGCATCTGTGCTCTTGAGCGACCGGAGACGGTCACCACCCAGCTTCCTCTAGGAACATCAAACCAGAACGACGTTTCAGATCTTGCTTCACTTATCTCATCGTCTCGAGCATCAGCTGACAAACAATTTAAGTCCATGCGTGCAGCGATGACGGAAGCCGACCAGTGGCTGGATGCAGGGAGACTGCTACCCGATATTACCCCAATCACATTGCTCAGTTCTTTACCAATTATCGCTGCCGTTAAAAACTTCCGAGCTGCGAGAGACATCACTATCAGCTACGGATACTTGATTATGGCCCTACAGCATTTACTGCGTGTACAAGGCGCTCGGCAACGCAATGATGCTATCCAGCTGGCACATGAGGTTCGCCACGTCAATCACGCAGACTGGAAAGCCAGAGATCACATTGACTGGTTTCTGCTCGAGATAGACTTCGATCTTCGCATCCGACCAGATCAGCATGAGGTTGCAAAGGCAATGATAGCCCCCGGCACCAATACTAACTTCGTTCTGCAGATGAACATGGGCCAAGGAAAATCGAGCGTGGTCATTCCAATGGTTGTAGCTCAACTAGCCAATGCGAAACACTTGGTCAGAGTCGTCGTACCCAGACCACTTTTGCAACAAACTGCACAATTGCTCCAAGCAAGACTTGGAGGTTTGATTGGGCGAAAGACTAAGCATGTGCCTTTTTCTCGAAGATCCTCGACCGAAATCAGCAATCTCAAGGCATATCATAACATCCACGTTGACATGCTACAGAGTCGAGGAGTCATGCTGACGCTACCTGAGCATATGCTCTCATTCCAACTTAGTGGTTTGCAGGAGCTATCTAATGGTCACATACAGCAGGCTGATTCGATGATGAGGCTCCAAGACTGGCTTACGAGAAAGTGTAGAGATATCTTGGACGAATGTGACCATATGCTGGCGGTAAAGACGCAGCTGATATTCCCGAGCGGAAGCCAAGCAATGGTTGATGGCCATCCGACTCGATGGAAGGTTGTAGAAGACTTACTAAAGCTGGTCAAGATACATCTTGGACAGTTGCGACGGGCATTCCCAAAGAGTATCGAAGTCATAGAGCGAGCCCCTGGAACCTTCCCCACCGTCTATCTCCTCAACAGTGATGTCAAGGAGGCTTTAATACATCGGTTGACAGAGAGTGTACTTGGGGGCGAGAACGGTATCTTTCCGATTGATGGCTGTTCGCAGGACGAACTTGAGTCTATGAGAGTATTCCTTCGTAACGCGCAGTTTTCTCAAGACGTCGCAACAAATGTGGCTGGAGTCCTCAAAGACAAGACCGATGCGCGCCAGCGCCTGCTCCTGTTGCGCGGTTTCCTCATCCACAGAATACTCTTGATGGGCCTCGCCAAGCGCTGGAACGTACAGTATGGTATTGACCCTCGTCGAGACCCCATCGCAGTCCCTTTCCGTAGCAAGGGGATCCCGTCTGATCAAGCAGAATTTGGACACCCAGATGTCAGTATCATGTTGACATGCCTGAGTTTCTACTACTGCGGGCTTACTGCGCCCCAATTTCGGCAAAATCTGAACCAACTTTTAAAGTCGGATGAGCCTGGCGCGGAGTTCGAATGCTGGATACGAGATGTCCCTGCTTTCCCAGACTCATTGCGTTCCTGGAGCTCCCTCAATATCGACGATGAGATGCAGTGTACACAGCTCTGGAGCCTTTTACGCCAGCAAATGACCGTCATCAATTATTTCCTAAATCATTTTGTTTTCCCACGTCATGCGAGGACCTTCGAACGAAAGCTCGTTAGCTCAGGCTGGGATCTTGCTACCCAAGGAACTTCGCCCACGACTATCTCCGCAGCAGGCCACTCGGCCAATACGAAAGAGAATCTCAAGCCTGGAGTAGAACCTGCCAATCTGTCAGTAATCGGATCAACACCGCTCACGGTCGGTTTCAGTGGGACAAACGACAACAAGACACTTTTACCACTGAACGTACTGCAGAACGATCTGCCCGGGTTAGCCCACACAAACGCCGAGGTTTTAACTTACTTGCTACAGCCCAGGAATAGAAGATACTATCCCGCCTCGGATAAGCGGGGGAGGCGTATCACCGAGAGAGCATTTCTGCAGATGCTCAAAGACATCGGAGTTCGGATGTTGCTTGATGCGGGAGCACAGATCTTGGAGTTGGATAATGTCTCCCTCGTTCGTACATGGTTAGAGGTGGATCATGACGCAGAAGCAGGAGGTATGTTCGTATTCTTGCTTTATTTTCTTTGGGTTCTCATTGCGTTTCGGACAATCGGATCACTTCAAGGCTTCTTGAGGTCTTAGGCCGCTCTGCTAATTTTCGATTTCCGTAGTATTTTTCGGAGAAGACGGTCGAGCTCGAGTCCTTTACAAAGATGGTAAATCACAGCCACTCTCGGCTTCCCCATTCCTTAACAACCTTGGAGCTTGTGTAGTCTATCTAGATGAAGCCCACGTAAGAGGAGTCGATCTCAAAATGCCGGCAGATTCGAAAGCGGCATTGACTCTTGGAATTATGCAAACGAAAGATCATACCGTACAGGGTAAGCCACCTTAACCTCGTGACGAGCGTCATTCCCTCTCTCGATATGCTGACTCATCGGTAGCTGCAATGAGGCTCCGGCAGCTGGCAATCTCCCAGTCCGTCATTTTCTTTGCGCCTCCTGAAGTGCATCAAAGTATTCTCAATCTCCGAGGCAAAACAGGCCTTGATCATATCGACTCCCATGACGTGATTATCTGGCTTCTAGAGCAGACTTGCTGCAATATCGAACAGCTCTAACCACTCTACATATCTCAAGGGATGGAGTATTGCCGGCGCCGTATCGCCGCCCACCGCTTTCCAGAAGCCGCTTCCGATAAAGAGCAGCGTAAAGCTTATCTCAAAGTACTGGAACAGCCAGAGCAATACTCCCTGGAGAAGCTCTATGCCCCAGATCAGAAAATCAAAGGTCGACCAATCGATGCCGGCGAGTGCTCTGAGATCGCCAAATACGTGGAAAAGCTTAATGCCGTAAAAAAGGGATTGCGCAACACAGAGGATACGGTCCAAGCACTGGCGCACCAGGAGGTCGAACAGGAGCGCGAAGTTCAGATCGAAACGGAAACAGTGCGCGAGGTGAAGAAGCCAAGCCATGCTCAAGGACTTCCACAGCCGCCTCTTGCAAAAGACATTCGTTCATTTGCAGAAACTGGGAGGCTCGCTGCAGGCTCCCAAGCCTATCAGCAAGTATTCGTAGCACTCAGACACACTGCCTTAGGGCGGCGCCTGAATATCTCGGACGGTGTGACAAAATCCAGGCTTCTGGTAACAAAAGACTTCAACAACACAGTTGTTACTCAATGGGGAAAGCCTCTCGATGAATACTCACGCTCCGTGCATTGGATATTGTGGAGCAGTCTCACCGACACGGCGTTGATCCTGAGCGACTATGAAGCTGATGGCGTATTGCCCTTCATCCGTCACAAAGCTCCGCCTTGCACACATCTGATCACATATGCGGCACCTGTCAATAGGACCATGGTCGTATTTGACAGCCTCAAATACTTCTCCCTTCCGCATCTGCCAGATTCTTGGCGTGCTCCTACCTGGCTTGTACGAGACCCTGGCATCTTTGCCGGACGTCTGTACTTCGATTATGACTCGCAGTGTAATGCTGTCTATCAAATCCTTGGCTTACCTTCGCCTGTGGCTACGGTAACAGCGCCTGCTACGGAACTCACAGAAATGGATCTCTGGAGGGAGCTTCCATACGAGGAAACGACAAATGAGGAACAGAAGCAGCAACCGTTCTCGCCAAACGCAATTGTATTCATGCAAGAGTGGTTAGCTATACGGAGGAAGGGTCAGGACTTCTCTCAGACAATGATGGGCGAGGTGTGCCGTGGCAGAAAGCTAGAGCGCGAGGAGGCCGGAAGGGTCGAAGGAAATGTAGGGGCTGGGTCGGAGGGAGTGATGTAGGAGGAGGCAGTGTACCCAAGATATGATGATGGCAAAGAGAAGATGTGCAAGAATGTCTAGACCGAATGTCTAGACCCGTGGTAAAATCCTACGCCATAGGAATCCCAGCGCGAGGATATTTCATCACGCGATTACTTCTTAGCATCCGCATAAGATTGCGTAGTAGTAACAAAGGGAGCATGCAATGGCAGTTATTCCCAAGACCTGCCATGAGCTTCTCTTGTTCTGTACGCGGCAAATTAAATCGTCGCAAAGCGCATGGAGGCTAGCTGTGGATAATTGAGCTGATGTGATAGAAGCGCAAATCGAAGCGCATATACCCGTGGAAATGCGCAGACTGTAACCAGGGGTCGATGTGCTGGCAGCTATGAGAGGTCTACATACCATTGACATACTCATAATGCTCAGGACACTATTCTTCTTTGGAGTCCTTTACTACTTATCAGGTGCAGTTTTTGCGGCCACTTCTATCATACAGCCGGACGTACCATCTTCAAACCCATTCGAGGATGTATTCCCCCCACTCGACGTGGACAACAACAACACAGACCTCAACATCACCGCCTCTCTCGATGCCTACGCTTTACGCATCGCTTGTTTCAAGCAACCGCGGCCTCTGATTTATGGTCGCGTGATGACCAACGAGTACTATCAAGCTGTCGACAAGATCTTGGCTTTAGACAATGCGATGACTTTCAAGCAATGGAATCTAGGATCTGGAAGGACTACAGGGTGGAGTGCGGGTAAATGCGTCGTCGGTGTGCGTGTGCCGTGGCCGCCTGTTGCTGAGAAGTTTCCTCCTGTGATGATCGCACACGCTGCGGCTATGATTGCCAAAACCTGTGTGAATGCGGCGAATGGGTATCTTGGCGGATGGACACAGTTTGGGGCGGGTGGGCAATTTGCTGTCAACGTGGGATCGAGGCTTTAGGATTGTCTTTTTAAAGTTGGGGTTAACGGAAATACACCAAGGCTCTTGACTGATTCAGTGCGCATTCAAGACCTCTATTCAACCCAATAGGCCACGCTTGAATGTACCTGTTCCTTGGACTACTAGACTCACTCAAAGCTGCAAAGAATGATGTTCATCTGCTGTGCCAAAGTCCTCCATTTGACAATGACCACTCGCTGAAGGTTTGAGAAAAGCCGGTCTATTCTTTGAGCGCGTACGTTTTGCGGGTTCGGATGGAGAAGTATCTCCCTGCCTCTATATTACGCTATTAGCTAGCACTATTAAGAGTCTCTTGATAGAGGTCTTCATTAAGATTTGAGAAAGGAATACGGCGATGGAAGAGATTTCAAGAGCATAGTTACCTACTAGAATTATAGAAATTAGTAGGTTGTGTTAGAGATAAGGGGAGTTTAATCCTCTATGGCAAAAAACCTTTACGCGCTCAGAGCTCCTATTCGCTCAATCTCCAGCGCGCCCAAAGTTTGTACTCTACAGATTTTGTGCCCTCTCAAAGTCCCTACTCGATGAAAATTTGTACTCTATCAAATTGATCATGAATTTATATCGTATCAGCTTTATTGCTAGCTTAAAACTCAAAGCGGTGACTTTATTCGTAGAAGAAGATACCCAGGGCGAATGGAATTATTGAGAATGAAACATAGTCCCACTTAGCGCCAGAAGTGATACCAAATCCTCACAACCCAAATTGACCGACTTCCCTGTCCCAATTCTCCGGATCTCCCAGCCACTGCAGCATCTTCATAAAGGCCGTGGTCCACCCCACCACCTCTGCTTTCCCAGCCTGACATCCATCCCACTGCACAATCAACCTGGCCGTTTGCGCGTCCAACATACCACGGTGCTAAATCAGTATCGCGTCCCCATGCGCTTCGATCTGGACAAGCTGCAATTCAGCCTTTGCCTCCCGCGCTGCTACCAAAAGTATGAGGACCCCAATTAAGCAGCTGCCTCTTAGCCGCTTTGAATGCGGCAGCATCAGTGGGGTTGAGTTGCGCGAGGATGGACTCAATTAGGGCGTGGGCATATACTGTTAGAAGGCGCTGTTCACATTCCAGGCTCTGAAGGAATAAGCCGACCTTTTCTTTGGGTCCGATGTGGATACGATTGAGAACGACGGTCAGGGTACATCCAGCGATGGAGATGGTTTGGGCAGATGTTTGGCGACGTTTTCATCCATGAAGGGCCATTGGCGGCGGGCTTGGGTGTTGATAAAGAGGACGTCGGGCTGTCCGGACAGGTGGCTGTTCAGTAGTGCGCAGGCTGCCTTGAATACGGCAGGCGCAGATGCGCTGTGTAGTGCATTCAGCTCAGATAGGCGCTCGAGGCGGGCAAATTGCGTGAGTCCAATTAGTCCAGCCCGTCCGCCGTCGTGATAAATTTGTTCACGTCTAGAGAATACGTCTAGAGGGAATTCTGTAGACAAAGACCGAGCCTCGCCATCACCGATTATCCAACCTCGGCTGCGCTGAGGTGGCCAGCATCTGTCACGCAGGTAGCCAATACCACGAAGTCGATTTGTGTGGAAAGCTATCGCGAGCTGTGCGTTGAGTGTTGTGGAGTTTTGGTAATGGATGTCAGCGAACATCCTGTACGGGACTCTGGGCTCGGTGACAGCTTTCCCATCCAGAAGCAGCTCGAGCTCTTCACGAAATGCCGCCGGGAATATAGCGTCGAACGCGAGGTGGTTCATCAAGATTACGACACCCGCTGTGCCTGTGCTTTTCATATTGGCGATGGCGAATCGAATCAATGGATTCCTATACATAGCATTTACACTGTTCTTTGAGTTATCCGGGAGAACAAGCCTGCAGAGATCCTGCGGCGTCTCGAGGTCTGCCACCGCTGTGATGACAGTGTCGCACCATTTAGTGCTTGCTCGCAACGTGACAAACAGCGGTATGGTATCGAATTTCACAGCAATAGAGCGGAATGTACTCTAGTGAGCTAGAGCGGACTCCACCGCCTGGTGTATCTTTGCTGCGATTGCATGTCGTGCTACAAACGATGCTCGAATTGTCCCAGCCATTTTCCCAGGTGCTTCAAAGTCTTCAATTTGGTGACCTGACAGCGGAGAAACGTCTTCTACATCGTCCCACTGCAATTTCTGTAGCGCTGAAAAGGTCAAATCGCGAGTTCTGGCAGCCCGGGAGGTGTCTCCGTGAGCATGTACCATGTTCTCTGCACCTGGGGGCCCTGTTCGGTCACTTGAGCAACGGAATTCTGAACTTGAGGCCTGACTGATTTTCAACTGCTGAGACAGCAGCGGGATTTAGCGTATCATACAGAAGATTTTGAAACCATTGATTTTACGAGCTAAATAAATGGCCCGTATACCTTATTTAGGTAAGGTAACTATCAATATTAATTAAATATATATATAATTAGTTATTTATATAGTAGGCCCGTAGTAGTATTATAATAAAATAGAATTAAAACTAGGTTAGAGTTTAATTATAATATAATATATAATCTACTCTTTTTTAATTTTTATTATATAATCGTCGTTACTATCTTTAAAATATCTTTAAAGAAATTTGGAAATAGTAATAATAAAAAGTCGGTATTAAAGAAATCTTATTATTAGGAAATAATAGTCGTCTATATTATTAAAAAGTATTACTACTAATAAAGTTAATTTTATAAATTATTTATTTATTTAAATAAATAAAAGTATTTTAATAGATTTTAAACTATTTAAAAATTATTATTAAGAAATTATATAATAACTCTAAATAATTAGTTATTATTAAATAATATAATTTTTAATTTTAATCGAGTTAATTTATATTTCTTCTTTTTTTTAAAGTTTTTAAAATTTCTTTTTTATAATTTAAACGCGTTTCGTCGAATTTATAAATTAAATTAAAAATTAAATTAAACGTACTTTTAATTTTATATTATTGTTATCGTAGAAGTATAATTTATTTCTATAAAGAAAATCGCTCGGTAATGAAAATAAAAATAAAGATTTTAATTTAGAAATTTTAATAATAATAATAGAAGAAATAATTAAATTTACTATTATTAAAATTATTAAAACTAGTAAAATATTAAGATTATTATTATTGAAATTAATATTAAAAGAATTATTATTAAAGATATAATTAAAATTACTATTATTATTATTTAAATTAATACTTTAATATTTTTAGAGTAAAAATAAATTTATTAAATTTATTAAAGAATTTATAATACGAGGAATACTTTATTAAATACGTATTTTATTATATTAAATAAAAAAGTCTACTATCTTCTTTAATAAAATAAAGAAATATAATATTAATAATTTAAATCTATTATTATTATAGAGAGTTTTTAGAGAGTATTAAAAGAAAATTACTAAATATAATTTTAATTATAAATTATCTTTATAACGGCGATATTATTATAAAAAAATAATTAATAACGAGATAATATCCTTAATCTATAATCGATAATAATAATTAATATATTATTGAGGAATAATTAGATATATTTTTTACTAGGAGTAAAAATAAATTTAAAATAGAATTATTATTATATTAAACTCCTACTTTTATAAAGAGAATAATTACTACTATATTAACTTCGTTAAAATTAGTCGTCGTTACTCTTTTTATTACTAGCTCTAGTATTAGAATTAATATTAATAATTTTATTTCTATTTTATTTAAAGTAATTAAAGAAAATAATTTTATAAATTATTAATTTACTATTTAAGAGTAATCGAATACTCTAGATCTTAATATTATTTTATTTTAAAGTATCTTTAGTCGCTAGATATATAAGAAATATAAATACTCGAATAAAAATAAATACTACTAGATTTATAATAATAAAATATATTATATATTATTAAATAGAGATATTATATTTTAATAAAGAGTTATTAATCTAGATATTTAATAATTTTTAAATAAAAAGAAATTATCGTCGAAAATAGAAAAGAAGTAAAAATACTTTGTTAATATATTATTTTTATTAGAGTAGGATAAATTTTAAAAAAACTTATTATAATTTTATTAATTTCTACTTTTATAACTCGCTTTTATATAACGAGTATTTTTATTTATATTATTATATTAGTTTTTACTTTTTTATTTAAAGAGTTAATAAATCTCGATTTAATTTAAATTATTATTAAATATAAATTAACGAGAACCCCGGTTATTATAATTATTTATAAAAAATAAAAATTTTACTTTTATTATAAATTACTTAAATATAATATAAAGGTTTATTTAATTAAATTAACTAGCCTCTAATCTAGTATTATAATTATTATCGATAATAATAAAAGTATTATAAAAGAAGTTATTTTAAATACGGAAAAAGAATAATCCTAATATAAAGTCGTATATTAAGACTATATATATCTAGAATTATATATATACGTTTTTATTTATTAATTATATCGTTTAATTTATTAATTAAGTTTTTATTCTAGTTTATTATATAACTCTTTAAATTCGACCCTATATTTTATAATAAATATATAATTATTTTTTATTAATTACGAATTAATTAGTCCCGAATTTAAATTAAAGTTTTAATTAATATTAATATATTAAATTACTTTTTTATTAATTATAATTTTATATATATAATATCTACCCCTTTATTTTTTTAATTATCTTTATATTATTCGTCTCTTTAATAATAAATCTATTATTATAAAATATATTATTTATATTATAAAAACGAGTTCAAATAGTTATAATTATTAAAAACGAATTACTTTCTATATTATTGAATTTAATTAATACTTTATCGTAATCGGTTTATTATATCTTTTATTACGATTTTAATATAAAATTAACTAAACCCGCGATAAAAATAACTACGATTATAATCGTAGTATTAATTAAATAATTATTTATAGTAGTTTTTAGTAGTTATATTATTATAGAAAATTATAAAAATCTTAATACGATTTTTTTTTACTATATAAATAATATATTTTTTAATAAATAGGAGCTTCGTATTTAATTTCCTTTAAAATATTTAATTATAAATTTTAAATATAGATATTTATTAAATTCTTAATTAAATTTATTAAATTTATCTAATTTTATTTTATATTAATATGAAATTTATTATCTTTTAATTCTTAATACTTCTTTTTATAAATATTAATTTAGATTTTATTAACGTTATATTAAAATATTAAATAAAGAGTTTTAATATTTTAAATATTTTTAAAATAAATACTTTAAGATTAATAAAGATTTTAACTTTAAATATTTAAAACGATATTAGAAAATATAATATTATAGAAAAAAGAGACTATATTAAGATTATTTATTTAAATTATTATTATAAAGAGCGTAAAAAATTTAATAATTT
>JAABUS010002894.1_pt1 | contig 30070 bp, 28 predicted proteins | sample 5560161 | NCBI WGS metagenome assembly JAABUS01 (sample SAMN10711885, study PRJNA513376) | rock metagenome | isolation source: Antarctica rocks | place: Antarctica: Victoria Land, Trio Nunatak nord | collected 2016-01-04
GCGAAATGAGGAACCAGGTGCGCACTGCCGCACCGAACGGCACGACGTCAGCAGCGCGTGGCGTCTCTGCGCTTGTCTGCCGCAGCTCGGGAGGCACCCCACCGGGGTGGCGTCGTACGCGCACAGTTGTCAACTCTGCCAGCGCCTTTACCAGGGTCGGCCTTCCGGGGTCGGAGATACGCTCGCCCGATGACCGTCCCGATCTCCTTCGGCGCCACCGACAGCGCCGCTGACCAGGCCCGCGGCAAGGCGTTGCGTCGCATGCGGGGTCTCGCCTTGGGTCTGCTGCTGCTTGCCGCACTCGTCTTCATCGCCACGCAGGGAGAGCAGGGCGCCTGGGCTTACGTGCACGCCACGGCCGAGGCGGCGATGGTGGGCGCGATCGCCGACTGGTTCGCGGTCTCGGCGCTGTTCCGCCACCCGCTCGGGATCCCGATCCCGCACACGGCGATCATCCCGACCCGAAAGCTGGCTCTCGGCAAGAGCCTTGAGGAGTTCGTCACGGAGAACTTCCTGTCAGAGGCCGTCGTCCGGGACCGGATAGCCGATGCCGAGGTCAGCCGGCGGCTCGGCACCTGGCTGAGCGGAGAGGCAAACGCCTCGCGGGTGGTTGACGAGGTGGCCGCACTCGCACGAGGCGGCTTGCAGCGCATCACCGACGACGACGTGGCGAGCCTGCTCGCAGGTGAGATCATCCCGCGGTTGCTGCAGGAGCCGTTGAGCGCGACGTCCGGCCGGCTCCTCGAGGATGTGGTCGAGGAGAAGGCGCACCACGGGATTGTCGACCTGGCTCTGTCCGAGGCGCACCAGTGGCTGGGCAGCAACGAGGAGGCGGTCACCCGCATCCTCAACACCCGAGCACCGTGGTGGACGCCGCAGTGGCTCGACGAGTTGGTCACCCAGCGCATCTATCTCGAGGTGGTGGCGTGGGTCGAAGACATCAGCAACGATCCCGACCATGGGGCGCGCCGGGCTCTTGATGACATGCTGCGGCAGGTCGCTCGCGATCTGCAGAACGACCCTCAGACGATGGAAAGGGCTGAGCGGCTGAAGACGCGCATCCTGAGCCAGCCGCAGGTTGTCGTCACCGCCACAGCGGTATGGAACGTGGTGCGGAGGTCGTTGGTTGTCTCGCTGGACGACCCGGCAAGTCAGTTGCGTGCCCGTGGCCTGGCTGAGCTGTCGCGCCTTGGCGACAAGATGGTGAGCGACGCCTCGATGCGTGAGCGAGTCGACAGATATGCCTCCGACGCCGCCGCCTTCATCGTCAGCAGGTACGGCGCCGAGCTCGCCTCCGTCATCACCTCGACAATCGACCGATGGGATGGCAAGGAGGCGGCTCGCCGCATCGAGCTGCACGTCGGCCGCGACCTCCAGTTCATCCGCATCAACGGCACCATCGTCGGCGGTCTGGCGGGTCTGATCATCTACACCCTCACCAGAGTTCTGTAGCTGATCGCTGCCGATATGGCGAGTGGTGGGCCGCGCCGCCCGAGGGGCTACCGGCTAGAGTCACCGAACATGAGCGGCGCCGCCAGTGTGGTGTTCGAAGCTGCACTCACCGGCTACGACTTCGGTCTCGGTCATCCGCTGGCGCCGATCCGGGTCGATCTGACGATGCGGCTGGCGCACGACCTGGGCGTCTTCGACCTTCCAGCCGTCGAGCTGGTGGCGGCGCCGGCCGCGTCGGACGACGAGCTGCAGCTCATCCACTCCCCGGCGTACGTCGGTGCGGTGCGAGCCGCCGGCCACTCCGGCCGGATGGATCTCGCGCACGGGCTGGGCACCGGGGACAACCCCACGTTCCCCGGGATGCACGAGGCCTCCGCCCACATCGCCGGGGCGTCGATCGAGGCGGCTCGGCGGGTCTGGTCGGGCGAGTCCAGCCATGCGGTCAACATCAGCGGAGGTCTGCACCACGCGATGGCCGACTACGCCAGCGGCTTTTGCATCTACAACGACCCGGCGATCGCCATCGCGTGGCTGTTGGAGCAGGGCGCCGAGCGGGTCGCCTACGTCGATGTGGATGTCCACCATGGCGACGGCGTCCAGACGGCCTTCTACAACGACCCCAGAGTGTTGACGATCAGCTTGCACGAGAACCCGCAGACCCTCTTCCCGGGGACTGGTGACGCAGCAGAGAGCGGGGGACCGGACGCACCCGGCTGCTCGGTCAACGTCGCGCTGCCGGTGGGCACGGCTGACGGGGGTTGGCTGCGGGCATTCCATGCCGTCGTGCCGCCGTTGCTGCGTGAGTTCCAACCTGAGGTGCTGGTCAGCCAACACGGCTGCGACTCTCATCGGCTCGATCCGCTCGCGCACCTCCTGCTGAGCGTCGACGGTCAACGCGCCGCCCAGCTGGCCCTGCATGATCTCTCGCACGAGATCTGTGGTGGCCGGTGGGTCACGACCGGCGGAGGAGGGTATGCGGTGGTAGCCGTCGTGCCGCGCGCGTGGTCGCACCTGCTCTTTGTCGTCGGCGGACGTCCGCTGCCTCCGGAAACCGCGGTGCCCTCCGGTTGGCGGGACTATGTCGTCGCGTCGACTGGCCGCCGGGATGCACCGACGGTCATGACCGACGGCTGCGAACCGGTCTATGAGGACTGGTCCAACAGCTACGACCCCGACTCAGAGCTCGACCGGTTCGTCGAACGAACCCGCCGAGCGGTCTTTCCGTTCCACGGACTGGACCTCTCTCAGTGATGATTTCAGGCCACCTAGCGCGACCAGACCACAGCCGGCCGCGAGTACGTCGATGACCGAACTAGCAAGCGACACGCCGACAAGGGTGGCCGTCGATTACGGCAAAACCACCATATTTCACACGCCGACTTCCCCAACAGTCACATTTGCCACTACTCTCACTACGTAGGCATGGCGATTGTTGACCTCCGCGGGGAAGCAGAGGGGCGTCCGTGCGGAAGTTGGTGCGCCATGGCCGCAAGCCCACCCGGAGATGCGCTGTCCGACGTCTCGTTCCTCACCGTGGCAGAAGTCGCCACCGCAATGCGGGTCTCCAAGATGACCGTGTACCGACTGCTCCACTCGGGGGAGCTCCCAGCCGTTCGCGTCGGCAGATCGTTTCGGGTTCCCGAGGACGCGGTGAACGAATATCTGCGTAAGTCGTACTTCCAGGCCGGCTGACGGCGCCCAGCGAGCCAGCCACACCAGCCAGCCGGTCACACCTACCGGTAGGCTAGGCCGGTCACGCGTGGGCGTGGCCGTTCTCCTCATCCGTCCGGGCGATGTCCCGGGCTCCTCAAGAATCGCCCGGAAGGCAGGCCGTGGGCTCAGTCATCAAGAAGCGCCGTAAGCGAATGGCGAAAAAGAAGCATCGCAAACTGTTGAAGAAGACTCGCATCCAGCGTCGGCGCCAAGGCAAGTAGGCGTCCAGCCCCGGCTTCCGTTGCAAGCGCAGCGGGAGCCTGACGCTTGTCGGTGGGTTGACTTACGGCAGTGGCGGCGGCGTGACACTGGGAACAATCGGGTCGCCGACAGAGGGGACGGCAACGGATGGGTCCAACAGCCCTCCAGTCGGCAGCGGAACCCCAGGCTGGTCGCCGCCGATCGAGGTCGACGGAGCATTCGTCACCGTAGGAGCCGTGAACTCCGTCGTCGGGGCGGCTGCAGTCGGCGGCTGCAGGAGGGTTGGTGCGTCCGCGGTCGGCTGTTGGACGGGTGGTGCGCCAGCGGTGGGCTGTTGGACGGGTGGTGCGCCAGCGGTGGGCTGTTGGACGGGTGGTGCGCCAGCGGTGGGCTGTTGGACGGGTGGTGCGCCAGCGGTGGGCTGTTGGACGGGTGGCGCACCTGCACTCGGCGGCTGCAGGAGTGTGGGTGCATCCGCGGTGGGCTGTTGGAGGGGTGGCGCGCCCACGGTTGGTGGCAGGTCGGGTAGCGCGCCCGCGGTGGGCCGCTGAAGGGGCACAGCGGTCGGCGCCGGTTGGAGGACAGGCGGCTGGAGAATGGGTGGGGGCGCCTGGGTAGGGGCTTTGCTGCCTACCGGCCGGGACGGCTGGTAGTGCTGGCCCGGAGCCGGCCTGTCGGTGGGTTGCGACGGAGCTGGGTTGGGGCGGGAGCCCGTCGCTGGCGCCGGGTTGCTGATCTCGCGCTGGAAAGCGGCTAGCTCGCCCGTCAGGGTGAGGGGAGCCAGCGCGCTGCAGGCGGGACACGCCTCGCGGGCGGCGGCATCGATGCTCGTCAGTGTCTCGGCCGCGGCCAACAACTCCAAGCGTGCCTCAGCCGGAATCGCCTCGCCCAGGACGTCGAGCTTTGCGGCGGACTCGTCGGTGAACTCCCGCAGGTCGACAATGCTCTGATCGCTCGACTCGCGGTGATAGGCGCGGATCAGCGAGTCGGCCCCAGCTGTCGCTTGAGCGCTGAACTCGTCAAGGGTCTGACCTATCAGGGCGGGAGTCTCGAGGTCATCGGGGCGAGTCAGAGCCAGACCTTGGATCTCGGTCAGGCGCGTGTCAGCGGTCTCCAGGTACTCCTGACCTCGCTCCGCTGACGACCCGGCAAGCGACAGCTCCACTCCCTCGATGACGCGCTTGACTGGGTAAAGGGCGTCACCCGGCAGCGCCGACTGGCTCGCGGCGGCTGCTCCCACGCCGCTGCCGGCCACGATGCAAACCGAGGCGGCCACCGACATGATGCGTCGACGTCGCGGCTCGAGCCGGCCACTGCGTCGATCGGTGGAGGGGCTGTCGACAGGCGACGAGGTGAGCTCTGTCTGGGCGGCCGCGACCAACCGAGCCCGAAGAACCACCGCGAAACCCGGGTCAGGGCGAGGAGTGTCGAGGTCGCGAAGTTGCTCCACCAGAGCCAAGAACGTGCGGGTCTCGTCGGGGACCGAGACAAAGCGGCCATCGACAGCCGCCGCAAACTCCTCTGCGCGCTTTCGCGTCAACGCCGAGGACATCATCTGGCTGGCCTTTTCACTGAGGACCGCTGGTCACTGCACGGGTAGCTGTCGCTTGTCATAGTGCGAAACGACGCAGAAGGGACCAAAGTTACGGAGCGCAACCTTTTGCGTCTGCGGCTAGTCATCGCAGTTCCTCGGGGAGAAGCTTGGCAAGGTTGCGCACAGCCCGCAGCTGCAGTTGTTTGACGGCGCCATCAGAGCGGCCAAGCGCTTTAGCCGTCTCGGCAATGGAACTTCCGTTGAGGAACCGCATCACCAGGCATTCCTGTTGCTCCGCGGGGAGCCGCGTCAGCGCGGTGCGCAACAGGTCGTTGGTGAGCCCTGCCAGGACCTCGTCCTCAGGGCCGTCGGTGACCCCTTCGTGCCCGGTGAAGTCGCCGGTCGGAGTCTCCAGGCGGGTCCGGCCTGACTTGTAGTGATCGACAATCAGGTTTCTGGCGATGGTCATGAGCCAGGCGCCGAAGTCCTTGCCCTGCCACTGGAAGCTCGACATCGACCGCAGGGCGCGAAAGAACGTCTCGCTGACGAGGTCCTCAGCCAGTGCCGCAGTGCTGACGCGGTAGTAGACAAAGCGGTAGACAGCAGCGCTGTAGTGGTCATACAAAGCACCAAAGGCCTCGGCGTCACCGCGCCGAGCGAGGTCGACGAGCGCGGCTACCCTGGTGGCCTTAACGTCGTCAGGGGAGGCTGGAGGGGGTCCCAACGGGGAAGGGGAGCCACTTGTCGAAGGGGAGCCACTTGTCGAAGCGGTGGTGGCGAGCAGGGGGCGGGACGTCAGGACTGCGGCCACAGCACATCGCAGCGCAGTCAGGCTTGCGATCGGTGCGCTGTCGACAGCCGACATGTCACTCCCTCCCGGCGCACGTCGGCCGGTCCCAGTGCCCCGATCGTACGCTGGGGCACCATTGAAGGGAACCTCTCGGTAAAACATGCCCGCGCTCAGGCTTCGCTTACGTGTAACACTGCGACAGTGAAGGTCGTTCTCGGGTGAGCAGGGTGCGCCTGCTCACCAAGCCCGGTTGTCACCTCTGCGACGATGCCCGCGCGGTGGTCGCGGCTGTTTGCGCCGAGCGCGGCCTGGGTTTCGACGAGGTCGACATCAGCGCCGACGAAGAGCTGATGGCACTGTACGGCGAGCAGATCCCGGTGACGTTCGTCGACGGAGCCCAACATGACTTCTGGCGGGTGGACGGCGACCGGTTGAGGGCAGCGCTCTCCCGCTGACCCCGGAGCCGTGACGTCCGTCACGCCTCGTCGCAGACTCCGCCTTACGATTTTGTTCTCGCGTTCACAAACTCCTACAGTGGCAGTCCTAACCGCCTGCAGGACCGCCTCGAAGGCCGAAGCCCAACCTGTCAGGCTGGTCCAGGAGCACCGTGACCTCTGCACCGAGCCGCAAGAGCGGCCGAGCTCGCGACGAGCGTCTGGAACGCGGTATCCCCGAAGCAACGATCGCGCGGCTCCCCGTCTATCTGCGCGCGCTGACGGCATTGTCGGAGCGAGACGTGGTGACGGCTAGCAGCGAGCAGCTGGCCGGCGCCGCAGGCGTCAACTCCGCCAAGCTGCGTAAGGACCTGTCGTATCTAGGCACCTATGGGACTCGCGGCGTCGGCTACGACGTCAACTACTTGCGCTATCAGATCGCCCGACAGATCGGTCTCACCCAGGACTGGGCAGTGGTGATCGTGGGCATCGGCAATCTGGGTCACGCGCTGGCTAACTACGCGGGCTTCGCCTCCCGGGGTTTCCAGGTGGCCGCTCTGCTCGACAGTGATCCGGCGCGGGTCGGCGAGAAGGTAGGTGACCTCGAGATCTCGGCGCTGGACGACCTCGCTGACATCGTGCGCGACGCGCAGGTCTCGATCGGGGTGATCGCCACCCCAGCGGGCGCGGCACAGGAGGTTTGCGACCGGCTGGTCGCCGCCGGCGTAAGCAGTGTGCTGAACTTTGCTCCTGCGGTGCTGTCGGTGCCTGATCATGTCGACGTGCGGAAGGTCGACCTGTCCATCGAGCTCCAGATCCTCGCCTACCACGAGCAACGCAAGGCGAACGGTTCAGCTGAGCTGAAGGCGAGTATCGCGTGAGCATCCTGATAGTCGGGGCCTCGCACCACAGCGCCTCGGTCGAGCTGCTCGAGGAGCTGGCTCTCGGGGCCGACTCGGCGGCGAAGCTGTCGCAGGCAGCCCTGGATACGCCGCACGTCTCCGAGGCTCTGGTGCTCTCCACCTGCAACCGCATCGAGATTTATGCCGAGGTCGACCGCTTCCACGGCAGCGTCGAGGATCTGACCGCCCTGCTTGTCGAGAAGGCGGTCACTCACCGTGACGGTGTCCTGCCCACGCTCTACGTCCACTACGACGAGGCAGCAGTGGCCCACGTGTTCACCGTGGCAACCGGACTCGACTCGATGGTGGTGGGTGAGGCGCAGATCCTTGGACAGCTGAAGGACGCCCTCACCCGCGCGCAGGGCAGCGAGACGATTGGGCCAACCTTGAACAGCCTGTTCCAGCAGGGCCTTCGAGTCGGCAAGCGGGCCCACGCCGAGACGGGGATCGACAAGGCGGGGCAGTCGCTGGTCTCCGTCGCGCTCCAAGACGCTGCCGAAGTGACCGGACCGCTCGAGGGCGCGCGAGTGGTTATCGTCGGCGCCGGCTCGATCGCTGCGCTGTCTGCTGCGTCAGTACGCCGAGCGGGTGCAGCCGACGTCGTCGTGTTGTCCCGCACACCGGAGCGCGCCGTTCAGCTAGCCGCCGGCGTCGGCGGCCGCGCAGCCGGTCTGGGTGATCTTGCCGACGAGATCAGCAGGGCAGACGTCGTCATCTCGTGCACGGGATCGACGGGAACAGTCATCGACTCCGAGACAGTCGCGCAGGCGGTCACGGAGAGATCAACCGGGGCGCCGTTGGCGTTGATCGACCTCGCGCTTCCTCATGACATCGAGCCGGCCGCTGCCGGGGTCCCGGGGGTGACGCTCATCAGCCTGCGGGCCCTTGCCGAGTCGGTGCACAACGGAGTGGCGCAAGAAGACGTGTCTGCCGTCAGGGGCATCGTGGCCGAAGAGGTCGCGGCCTTCCTGGCCGCGCGTGCGGCCGCCCGCGTCGCGCCGACGGTGGTCGCCTTGCGCAGCATGGCGACTGGGGTGGTGGCCGACGAGCTCGGCCGGCTGTGGACGCGTCTCGACGACCTCACGCCGCAGCAGCGCGACGAGATCGCCTCCACCGTTCGGCGAGTCGCCGACAAGTTGCTCCACGAGCCGACCGTGCGGATCAAACAGTTCGCTGACCGCGCCCCCACATCGACGTACGCCGACGCTCTGGCCGAGCTCTTCGCACTCGATCCAGCCACTGTCGATGCGGTCACCAGAGCTGGTGATGCGCGGTGACGCGGCTGCGGATCGGTACCCGCGCGAGCACGCTGGCGCGAACCCAGAGCTCGTTGGTCGCGGGCCGCCTGCGCGACGGACTTGGCGTCGACGTCGAGCTTGTCGATGTCATCACTGATGGCGACAAGACCACGGCGCCACTGACGGAGATCGGCGGTCTGGGGGTGTTCGTCGGAGCCGTCCGGCAGGCGCTTGTCGACGGTGAGGTCGACGTGGCTGTGCACTCCTTGAAGGACCTGCCGACCGTGCCTGACGAACGCGTGTTGCTCGCGGCAGTCCCCGAGCGAGAGGACCCGCGGGACGCCCTGGTGGCCCGAGACGGGCTGACCCTCGCAGAGCTCCCGGCCTCCGCGACCGTCGGGACCGGCTCACCGCGACGGGCGGCCCAGCTCAACGCGTTGGGACTCGGCCTGAGCGTCGTGGCCGTGCGTGGGAACGTCGAGACCCGGATCGCCAGAGTTACCAGCGGCAAGCTCGACGCCGTCGTGTTGGCCCGGGCAGGGCTGATACGGCTGCAAAGGCAGGTGGAGGTCACCGAGATCCTCGATCCGTTACAGATGCTGCCGGCTCCCGGGCAGGGGGCACTTGCTGTCGAGGTTGCCGCCGCGTCAGCTGACCTCGCCAGCGACGTGGCTTCGGTCCTCGACTCCGCCCCGACCAGGTGTGCCGTCACCGCGGAGCGCTCGCTACTGCGGGCTCTGGGGGCTGGCTGCACGGCACCCGTCGGGGCGCTTGCCGAGTATGCCGAAGGCGACTTCGGCCCCGAGATATGGCTGCGCGCGGTCGTAGCGGCGCCGGACGGCACATGGACCATCCGCCTGTCGATGACAGGGCGACCAGATGCTGCCGAAGACGTCGGCCGACGGCTGGCCGAGGAGCTGCTGAGCGAAGGCGCCGGTGAGCTGATATCTGAGCCCGTTGCATGACCGAGACGACAATGACCACCCGCCCATCACAAGCCGAGACGGTGAAGAAGAAGATGCCTAAGACCGCCGCCCAGACCTCCAGCGCTGCTGCGACCGCTGGACGGGACAGCTTCCGGGCCGCGCCTAGACCTGCCGGGGCGGTGGCGTTCGTGGGTACCGGTCCGGGGGACCCCGGCCTGTTGACGGTGCGGGCCATCGACCTGATCCGGGCAGCCGACGTGGTCATCACCGAGTCACCGGCGCACCTGACCTTGTTGGATGCCCTGCTCGGTGAGCGCCTATCAGCCGTCACGGTCATCGACGGCGGGTACGGCGAGGACGGGCAACCACTCACGCACGCCTCCCGCGCCAAGCTCGTGACCAAGCACGCCCGCGCCGAGGGCACAGTGGTGAGGCTCATCTCAGGGGACCCGTGGATGTACGCCACCGGGGCCGAGGAGGCCGCAGCCTGCGCCAAGGCGCGAATCTCGTTCGAGGTCGTGCCGGGCGTCAGCTCTGTGACCGCGGTACCTGCCTACGCCGGCGTCCCGCTGACCACGCGCACGGCCCGTGAGATCACTGTTTTGAACGTGGCCGAGTCCAAGATCGACTGGACCAAGCACGCCGGCGCCCAGACCCTTGTCCTGCTGTCCGCTGTTGAAGCCATCGGTGAAGTCGCCAGGGCGTTGCGGGCCGCGGGCCGAGACCCACAGACCCCGGTGGCAATGACCTCCGTGGGAACCACCACCGAGCAGAAGACGGTGGTCTCGACACTGGCTGACATCGCTGCCGAGGTGGAGGAGGCAGAGATCGAGGCGCCAGCCATCACCGTGGTCGGCGAGGTCGTCGCGCTGCGCGATGCGCTCTCCTGGTTCGAGACCAAGCCGCTCTTCGGCTGGCGGGTCTTGGTGCCGCGCACCAAGGAGCAGGCCGGTGCCCTTTCGAGCAAGCTTCGTTCGTACGGCGCGGTGCCCGAGGAAGTCCCGACGATCTCGGTCGAGCCCCCTCGCAACCCGCTGCAGATGGACAAAGCGGTTCGCGGGCTGGTCGAGGGCCGCTACGAGTGGATCGTCTTCACCTCGGTCAACGCGGTCAAGGCGGTGCGCGAGAAGTTCGACGAGTACGGCCTCGACGCCCGAGCCTTCAGCGGGCTGAAAGTGGCCGCGGTGGGCGACAAGACGGCCGAGCGGATCGCAGACTGGGGGATTCGCGCCGACCTTGTGCCGTCGGGGGAACAGTCGGCTCTAGGGCTGCTCGAGGACTGGCCGCCGTACGACGACGTGCTCGACCCGATCAACCGCGTGTTCCTACCGCGCGCGGACATCTCGACCGAGACGCTTGTCGCTGGCCTCGTCGCACTCGGCTGGGAGGTCGACGACGTGACGGCCTACCGGACCGTGCGGGCCGCTCCGCCGCCGGCGCCGGTGCGAGATGCCATCAAGACAGGCAGGTTCGACGCGGTCGTGTTCACCTCGTCGTCGACTGTGCGCAATCTGGTCGGGATCGCCGGGAAACCGCACGCCAGCACCGTGATCGCCGCCATCGGGCCAGCCACGGCCAAGGCGTGTGAGGAGCACGGCCTACGGGTCGACGTGCTCGCGGCGAAGCCATCAGCCGAGCAGCTCGTCGACGCGCTTGCCGACTTCGGTGCCGGCCGCAGACTCTCGATGACCGAGGCTGGCGAGCCGGTCACCAAGCCGTCGGAGCGCAAGCCGCTGAATCGGCGCCGAGCCACCTGAGCCGTCGTGGCCTTCCCGTCCTCTCGACCCCGGCGACTGCGCACCAGTAAGGCTTTGCGCCGGCTGGTAGCCGAAACTCAGCTGGCGCCGGGACAGCTGGTGCTGCCGATGTTTGTGGCCGAAGGCCTGGCGGAGCCGGCGCCGATCAGCAGCATGCCGGGTGTCGTGCAGCACTCGAGGACGTCGCTCCGGAAGGCGGCAGCGGACGCAGTCGCCCGAGGCGTCGGCGGCGTCATGTTGTTTGCCGTACCCCTGCACAAGGACGCGGTGGGGTCGCAGGCGCTCGAGGACCGCGGCATCTTGAACCAGGCCATCGCCGACGTGGTCGCCGAGGTCGGCAACGACACGGTGGTGATGGCGGACCTGTGCCTTGACGAGTTCACCGACCATGGCCACTGCGGCGTGCTCGCTGAGGACGGCTCGATCCACAACGACGCGACGCTTGCCCGCTACGCCGCGATGGCAGTGGCCCAGGCGGAGGCGGGGGTGCACGTCGTCGGCCCGAGCGGAATGATGGACGGCCAGGTCGGGGCCATCAGAACTGCGCTTGACTCGACCGGCCACGTCGATGTGGCCGTCTTGGCCTACACGGCGAAGTACGCCTCAGCGTTCTACGGGCCGTTCCGGGAGGCGGTCTCCTCGACACTGGAGGGCGACCGACGCACGTATCAGCAGGATCCCGCGAACGCGCGTGAGGCGTTGCGTGAGGCGACTCTCGACCTCGCCGAGGGCGCCGACATGCTCCTGGTGAAGCCCGCGCTCGGTTACCTCGACGTCTTGCGCGACGTCGCTGCCCTATCAGCTGTTCCCGTCGCGGCGTACAACGTGAGCGGGGAGTACTCCATGGTCGAGGCCGCCGCTTCGGCTGGTTACATCCAGCGCGAGGAGGCGATTGTGGAGGTACTCACGTCGATCCGTCGGGCGGGCGCTGACTTCGTCTTGACCTACTGGGCAGCAGAAGCCGCCGGCTGGTTGCCGGGCTAGCCACCTGGACCCGGTCGGTGACCGCCGAGTCAGGGGATGGGCAGCGGCGGCACCGAAGGAGTCGGCACTGGAGTGGTCGGCACCGGCACTGCGGTCAACAGTTCGATCAAGGCGTTCACCGCGTCGATGCCGCCGGTCTGATAGGCGTCGATGCACTGGTCCAACTCGCTTGGGCTCGGGCTGTAGTCCGCGTCGGCGAAGGCCGCCTCGCAGACCCGAGTCGCTTTGACCACTGGGTCGACAACGGGCGCGACGGTGGCCGTCGCTGTCGGGCTGGTCGGCACCGGGTTGCTGGTCGTCGGGACTGGGCTGCTGGTGGTCGGCACCGGGTTGCTGGTCGTCGGGACCGGGTTGCCGGTCGTGGGCACCGGGCTGCTGGTGGTCGGGGTGGGATTGCCGGGTTCCGGGGTGCTGGTGGTCGGCGCAGGGTCGCCTGGTCCGGGGTTGCCGGGCCCTGGGTTGCTGGTGGTCGGGGCCGGGTTGCTGGTGGGGGGTACGGCGCTGCCGGGTCCTGGGTTGGTGGCGGTCGGTCCCGGGTCGCCGGGGCCCGGGTTGCTCGTCGGCAGGGGACTGCTCGTAGTCGGCGGCGGCCTGTTCGAGGGGGTCGTCCGAGTGCCCCCTGACGATGGTGGCTGGCCTGGCCTTGACGGGTTGGTCGTGCCCGCCAGCGGGTGGTGCGCCGAGGAGTGCGAGGTCGACCGGCTCCCGCCGGGGTTGTTGCTGCTGGGATTGTTGGAGTGCGGCCCCGTCGAACCGGACGAGGTCGACAGCGCGACCGTCGGGAGGTAGGTGGCGCTCGGCAGGCCGTCGGCCACTGCGGTGTAGTCGCCGTCGAGATAGGCGTTCATGATCGACAAGACCAGGTCGACGTACGCCTCGGAGTGGTTGTAACTGAACACCGCGCTGCGCTGCCCTGCGACGGTGGACAGGTCGTTGTCGCCGGCGCACAGGTAGACAGCCGCGGCGAGCGAGGAGTCGTCGATGTCTTGCGGGTCACGCACGCCGTCGCCGTCGCCGTCGACACCGACGATCTCCCACGCGCCCGGGACGATCTGCATAGCGCCCACCGCTCGGTCGTAGACCGGGTCGAGGTCGTAGCTACCGCCGTCGGTGTCCTGTACCAAAGCGGTGCCGTGCGAGCCGTCGAGCCGGATGCCGTAGATGCCGGGCTTCGACCTGCCGTCGCTGCCCAAGATGTTGCCGCCGTAACGTCCGTGGTCGGACTCGACCCGCCCGACGGCAGCGATGAGCTCCCAAGAGAGGTGACAGCTTGGGTCAGCCTTGGCGAGCACCGCCTCGGCGCGCTGGTAGGCCAGCAGGGCTGCGGCCGGTATGCCGTCGGCGGACTGCGTCAACGGGTCAGCTGAGGTGGCCGGGTCGTGCCGGTTGGCGCCGAAGGAGGCCAGAGCCGAAGGGGTGGTGTAGCTCGCCGGCGAGTCGAACGCCGTCGTCGGCACTGCTGGCACCCCAGGGTCGTTGTTGCCCAAGTCGGCGACCGCGGTGGGGGCTGAGCTCAGGCTGACGGTCCACGCCCCAGCAAGCAACGCCAGCGGCAGCAGCGCTGTGACTTTTTGCCATCGAGCTGTGCGGTATGCAGGCCGGCCTGCCGCCATCGGTCTCCTCCGAGTGTTCCCTCGCTGTCACACCGGAACACCGGTTGGACAGTCACGCGCTGCGGAGCGTTCGCCGGTCACTCTACCCTGGGTCGGTCGAGCCGCGTCTCTCGGCGACAATAGGGCAGTGACCTCCACTCACTCGGCACCTGTGGCGTGCGCGGACACCTCCGCGGCGTGGTTCGACCGAGCGCGCGAGGTGACACCCGGGGGCGTCAACAGTCCCGTGCGGGCATTCCGGGCGGTAGGCGGCACCCCCCGTTTCATGGCGAGAGGGTTCGGGCCGTACCTGTACGACGTCGACGGCTTCGAGTACGTCGACCTCGTTTGCTCGTGGGGTCCGTTGATCCTCGGGCACGCGCACCCTGAGGTTGTCGAGGCCGTCACCGCCGCGGTCCACCGGGGTACGTCTTTCGGCACCCCAGCCCCGCCAGAGGTTGAGTTGGCTGCTGAGATCGTCGGGCGCACACCCGTCGACCAGGTGCGGTTGGTGTCTTCGGGCACCGAGGCGACGATGTCGGCGATCCGGCTGGCCCGAGGCTTCACCGGCCGCGACCTGATCGTGAAGTTCGCCGGTTGTTACCACGGGCACGTCGACGCACTGCTCGCGGCCGCGGGCTCAGGCATCGCCACCTTTGGCCTGCCGGGCACTCCGGGCGTACCGGCGGCGTCGACGGCAGCGACGCTGGTGCTGCCGTACAACGATCTCGAGGCAGTTCAGGAGACGTTCGCGGCGTACGGCGACTCGATAGCTTGTGTGATCACCGAGGCGGCGGCGGGCAACATGGGAGCGATCGCACCGCTTCCGGGCTTCAACGCCGCCTTGGCGAGGCTGTGTCGCGATGCCGGCGCCTTGTTCATCTCCGACGAGGTGATGACCGGGTTCCGGGTTGGTCGCTCCGGCCACTGGGGTCTGGACGGGGCACTCGAAGGCTGGGCCCCCGACCTGATGACCTTCGGCAAGGTGATGGGCGGCGGTTTCCCCGCGGCCGCGTTCGGCGGGCGGCGCGACGTGATGGCGCACCTTGCCCCCGACGGGCCTGTCTACCAGGCCGGCACCTTGTCGGGGAACCCCGTCGCCGCCACCGCCGGGCTCACCACCTTGCGGCTGGCCACCCCCAGCGTCTACGACCGCCTCGACGCGGTGGCGAGCACGATTGCTGAGCTCGTCGACGACGCCCTGACGGCAGCCGCGGTTCCGCACGTCGTCCAACGGGCCGGCAACCTCTTTAGTGCGTTCTTCGTGGAGACCGACGATGTCACCACCGTGCCCGACTTCGCCGCCGCCAGCCGTCAGGTGCTGCCACGGTTCGCGGCGTTCTTCCACGCCATGCTCGAGCAGGGCGTCTACCTCCCGCCCAGCGCCTTCGAAGCGTGGTTCGTCAGCGCGGCACACGACGATCGCGCCGTTGACAAGGTCGCAGCCGCACTGCCACGGGCCGCCGCCGCGGCCGCAGCCGTACCCGCCGGTGACTCCGGCCCGCCGACAGGAAAGAGGCGAGATGCCCTCGACAGGTGACACCAGGACAGTTCTGCACCTGCTGCGTCACGGTGAGGTGCACAACCCTGACGGCGTCCTCTACGGACGGCTGGCGGACTTCCATCTCAGTGAGATCGGCAAGGCGATGGCTCAGCGCGTCGCCAAGACCCTCGCCGGCCGCGACATCACCCACCTCGTTTCCTCACCGCTCGAGCGCGCCCAAGAGACGGCTGGTCCGTCCGCCGAGGCGTTGGCGCTCGACATCGTCACCGACGAGCGGGTGATCGAGGCAGGCAACTCGTTCGAAGGTCAGCAGTTCGGACCAGGTGATGGCGCCCTCCGCAGGCCGTCGACGTGGAGGCACCTCTACAACCCGTTCCGCCCCTCGTGGGGAGAGCCCTACCGCGACATCGCGGTGCGGATGCTGGCAGCTATGCACGACGCCCGGGCCGTCGCCGCCGGCCACGAGGCGTTGATCGTCTCGCACCAGCTCCCGGTGTGGACGGCCCGCTCGTACGTCGAGGGGCGCAGGCTGTGGCACGACCCGCGCCAGCGCCAGTGCAGCCTGGCGAGCCTCACCACGTTCACCTATACCGGCGACAAGGTGGTGTCGGTCGCCTACTCAGAGCCGGCTTCTGACCTGGCGCCGGTCAGGGCCGCCAAGAAGTTCACGGCTGGAGCTTGACGATGACCCCTCGACGTACCGGGCCTCGAGCCTTGGCAGCCGTGGTCGCGTGCGGTGCCACGCTGCTGGCATCGGCTTGTACGCCGTCAGCCTCCGGCACTGGGACGAAGGGCTACATCGCGGGTAGCGGCGCCGTCAGCATCATCGACGAAGCAGACCGACAGGCGGCGCCGAAGCTGGCCGGAGAGGCGCTCGACGGAGGCACAGTGTCCTTGGGCAGCTCGCCGGGACAGATCACCGTGGTCAACATCTGGGCGCAGTGGTGTGCACCGTGCCGCGCTGAGGCGGACGACCTGGTCGAGGCAGCCCACCAGCTCCCCGACGTGAGGTTCCTCGGCATCGACATCCGCGACAACCGCGCTGCCGCGCAGGCGTTCGTCCGTGCAGGCGGCGTCCCCTACGACAGCCTCTTCGACCCGAGTGGCGAGTCACTGCTGGCCTTCCACGACATCGTCACGATCCAGTCGCCGCCCACGACGCTGGTCATCGACCGGAACGGTGAGGTCGCAGCGGTGGTCTCCGGGGAGCTCACGGCCAGCACGCTGGTGGGGCTGGTGCACGACGTCGGCCGCGGCGGTTGACCGTGGACCCAAGCACGGCAGCGTTGCCGGCCTCGATCGGGTCCTGGTTCGCCAGCACCGCCCTCGACGGTTCCCTGCTGCTCGCCATCCCGATCGCGCTCATCGCTGGCGGGGTGTCCTTCTTCTCGCCGTGCGTGCTGCCTCTGCTGCCTGGCTACCTCTCCTATCTGACCGGCCTGTCGGCCGCCGACATCGTCGCCGGTGACCGAACCGGGTTGAGGAGCCGGATGGTGGCCGGCACGTTGCTGTTCATTGCCGGGTTCTCGTTCGTCTTCGTCTCGGTGAGCGCTGCCATCGGTCACGTTGGCTACCTCCTGCTCGCGCACAGCGAGTCGATCACTCGGGTGCTCGGGGTGGTGACGATAGTTGTGGGCTTGGTGTTCGCGGGGGTGCTGCCCTGGCTTCAGCGCGACCTGCGCGTGCACACGGTGCCTGCCGTCGGGCTCGGCGCGGCTCCTCTGCTCGGAGTCCTGTTCGGGGTGGGTTGGACCCCCTGCATCGGTCCGACTCTCGCCGCTGTGCTCACGTTGTCGATGAACGAAGCCAGCGCCAGCCGTGGTGCTGTGCTGGCGAGCGCCTACTGCGTGGGCCTGGGGCTGCCGTTCCTCGTCGCGGCGGTCGCCTACCGGCGCATGTTGACGGCGATCGGCTGGGTGCGACGGCACCAGATCGCGGTCATGCGGCTCGGCGGAGGCATGCTCGTCGTCGTCGGTGTGCTGCTTCTCACCGGTGTCTGGGACTATCTCATCGCCTGGACCCAGACCCAGGTAGGCGGCTTTGAGACAGCTGTCTGACGCACCCGCGGCTCCAGCTGCTCCCCAGCCACCTCCGGCCCTCCGGCCGACCGAGTTCGCTCGGTGGACCTGGCGACAGCTCACGTCCATGCGCACCGCGTTGATCTTGCTGTTCCTGCTAGCTGTCGCCGCTGTGCCGGGCTCGCTGATACCGCAAGAGCGGGTCGACCCGGCTGCGGTGTTCGCTTTCCGCGATCGACACCCAGACCTTGCCCCCGTCTTCGACCGGATCGGCATGTTCTCTGTCTACAGCTCGGTCTGGTTCAGCGCGATCTATCTGCTGGTGATGGTGTCGCTGGTCGGCTGCATCATCCCTCGACTACGCGTCTACCTGCGGGCGCTCTCGGCGCGCCCTCCGCAGGCGCCTCGTAACTTGGCCAGGCTGTCGGCGTACGACAGCTGGCAGACGACGCAGCCGGTAGCCGCTGCCGCCGACGGAGCCGTGCAGCTGCTGCGCGGCCAGCGCAGACGCGTCGAGGTCTACCGCGGCGGTGACGAGGTAGTCGTCAGCGCGGAGAAGGGCTACCTGCGCGAGGCGGGGAACCTGCTGTTTCACCTGGCTCTGCTGGTAGTGCTCGTCGGCGTCGCGGTCACCAGCCTTTACGGCTTCAAAGGCGGCGCCTCGGTCGTTGCGGGTGACGGCTTCTCGAACACGCTGATCCAGTACGACGAGTTCACCCCGGGGGCCCGGTTCGATCCGTCGAGTCTTGCGCCGTTCCGCTTCACCGTGAAGGACTTCGACGTCTCGTGGCAGCGGTCAGGACCGGGCGCCGGGACACCGATCGCCTTCGACGCCAACCTCGAGGTGACTGACTCGCCGGGATCCTCGCCGTACGACTTCGACCTGCGGGTCAACTCTCCACTGTCCGTCGGCGGCACGTCGGTCTTCCTCGTCGGGCACGGCTATGCCCCCGACGTCACGGTGCACGACGGCAACGGCGACGTCGCGTACTCAGGGCCGGTGATCTTCCTGCCGCAGGACAGCTCGTTCGTCTCCTTCGGTGTGGTCAAGGTCCCCGATGCCGCCCCGACGCAGCTGGGTTTCGAGGGCTACTTCTTCCCGACGGCGGCGGTGTCACCGCAGGGCCAGCCGTACTCCGCGTTTCCCGACGCGGACCACCCGGTGCTCTCGCTGATCGCCTATCGAGGCGACCTGGGCATGGACGCGGGAGCGCCTCAGTCGGTCTACGTGCTCGACAAGGACAGCCTGCGAAAGTTCACGACTCCCGGCGGGAACCCTAAGGCGCTGCTGCTGCAGGAGGGAGAGACAGCAGAGCTCGGTCGCGGTGCCGGGTCGATCACGTTCAACGGCTACTCGCGATGGGTGAAGCTGCAGATCAACGAGTCGCCCGGCAAGGTCGTGCCGCTGGTCGGCGTACTGCTGGCGATCCTGGGCCTGCTCGGGTCGCTGTTCATCCGCCCACGTCGGACCTGGGTGCGGTTTCGGTCAGTCGGCGGGCGTACCTTGGTGGAGGCGGCGGCGCTCGACCGGACCTCGGGCGGCGACCCGGTCGCTCACGTGGCTGAGGTGGCGTCGGCGCTACGTCCGGCAGGGCAGCAGGTCGATATCTTGGAGGCGCGGCGGTGACCGAGACGCTGGCTCAGGTCAGCAACAACGCGATGTACTCGGCGACGATCGTCTACGCCTTGGCCATGCTGGCGCACGTGGTGGAGTGGGCGATGGCCAGGCAGCTGCCTGCTGACTCCCGCGCCATGCCACTGGGCGAGCCGGTCGAGGCCGAGGCCTCAAAGCCGGTGCTGGTGGGCGCGAGCCGTGGTGCGGCGCCCGCCGCCGTGCCTGCGTACGCCGTCGCACCAGGTGAGGCCGAGGTCGACCGCAGCGAGAGGTTCGGCCGGATCGGCCTGTCGCTGACGGTGCTCGGTCTGCTGATCCACGCCGCAGGCGTCGGGTGCCGGGGGATCGCCGCCTCCCGGGTGCCCTGGGGAAGCATGTACGAGTTCGCGATCACCGGCTCACTCGCGGTGGCTGTCGCCTACGTGTTCCTCGTCCGCCGGTACTCCATCCGCTGGCTGGGACTGTTCGTGACCACGTTCCTCGTCACGGTGCTGGGCATCGCCATGATCGTGCTCTACCGGCCGGTGGCGCCGCTGGTGCCGGCGCTGCACTCGTACTGGCTGGTTATTCATGTCTCCGCCGCCGCGATTGCTGGTGGCGCGTTCACGGTCGGCGCACTCACCTCAGTGCTGTTCTTGCTCCGCAACCGGCTGGAGACGCAGGCTCGGCAGCAGCCTGGGGTGCCGCGCAAGGGATTCCTGTGGCGCACGCCGTCGGCAGAGGCCATCGACCGTGTCGCCTATCGCGTGCACGCGTTTGCGTTTCCGCTGTGGACCTTCGCCGTGTTGGCTGGCGCAATCTGGGCGCAGTACGCCTGGGGGCGGTTCTGGGGCTGGGACCCCAAGGAGGTATGGGCGTTCATCACCTGGGTGGTCTACGCGGCTTACCTGCATGCTCGGGCGACAGCCGGGTGGCAGGGGCGAGCGGCTGCCTACGTTGCGCTGCTCGGGTTCGCGACGTTCGTCTTCAACTTCGTCGGCATCAACCTTTTCGGGTCGGGCCTGCACGCCTACTCAGGGATGTAGGTGTCCGTCGTCTTCTTGCGGAGGGCGGCGCAGGCTGCGCAAGAAGTCCGGGTCGTCGTCGGGGGCGACGGTACGTGAACGCGCCCGCGGAGGTGTCGGCGGTGCCTCGGTGCCGTTGGGCCGCCCCACTGTCAGCCAAGCGACGGCCCCGAAGAGAGGAATCGCCACGAACAGCGCCCATGCTCCCCGCGACAGCTGTCGCACCTGACGCGGGTCGGACTGCCAGACCTCGATCCAGCAGTAGACGTAGAGCACGATCACCACGACCCAGGGCAGGAACCGCACTGGTGACCTCCTTCGTTGGCTTTGAGGTCAAGGGTAGGTCAGTCGTGAGAAGGTCGCCTGTGTGGAAGGCGAAGATCTGGTCGGCTTGGCTGACATCGAGGCTGCGGCCGAGCGAATTGCCCCAGCCGTACGTCGTACGCCCCTGCTCGCGTCGTCACTGGGCGCAGCAGGCGCAGCTGTCTTCGTGAAGGCGGAGAGTCTGCAGCTCGGAGGGTCGTTCAAGCTGCGCGGTGCGACGAATGCGGTCGCCCAGCTGAACGACGACGAGCGGGCGTTGGGTGTGATCACCCACTCCTCAGGCAACCACGCCCAGGCGCTGGCACGCGCGGCAAGAGTGGCCGGCATCGGCGCCACCGTCGTGATGCCACGATCGACGCCGCCGATCAAGCGCGTCGCCACCGAGGCGCTCGGCGCCAGGGTGGTGCTCGTCGACCCCGCCGAGCGGGCCGCGGAGGTTGAGCGCATCCGCGCCGAAACCGGCGCAGTCTTCGTCCCACCGTTCGACGCGGCTGCGGTCATCGCCGGCCAGGGCACGATCGGTCTGGAGATCGTGGCTGACCTGCCCGAGGTGGCGACGGTCGTCGTGCCCGTGAGCGGCGGAGGGTTGATCAGCGGGATCGCGGCCGCACTGCGGGCACTGTCGCCGGCGGTGCGCATCGTCGGCGTGGAGCCTGAGCTGGCGGGCGATCTGGCGGACGGCTTCGCGCGCGGGCAGCGGGTGACCTGGCCGACTGAGGCAGCTGGGCGGACTATCGCTGACGGGTTGCGCGTCCCGGCGGTAGGTGAGCTGAACTGGCGTCACATCTCGGCCCTCGTGGATGCCGTCGTCACCGTCAGCGAGGAGGCGATCCGGTCGGCGATGCGGCGCATCGTCGTGGAGGAGAAGCTGGTGTGTGAGCCGAGCGGGGCGGTGGCCGTGGCCGGCTGCCTCGAGCACCCCGATCTGTTGGCTTCCGGGCCGGTGGTGGCGATCGTGTCTGGCGGCAACGTAGAGCCCTCCCTGCTCGCTGAGATCGTGCTGGACGACTCGTCGGTTCGGCTCTGATGAGGACCTTCGTTTTCTACACACTGGCGCGGCTCGGGCTCTTCGTGCTGGTGTACGGCGCGATCTGGCTCGCGTTGTTCCGGACGGTTGCGTGGAACTCGGCCAGCGCCCTCTACACCGCGCTGATCGCGATGGTGGGCTCCTCGCTTCTCGCCTTCGTGGTGTTGCGGCGGCTGCGCGCCGCCTTCGCCGCGGAGATCGCCCAGCGCAGCCGGCAGTCGCGCACGGCGTACGACAGCAGGCGGCGCACGTCACAGCACGGTAGCGACGAGCAGGCCGGCGAAGACGCCGGCGGCGTAGGTGAGCTCGGCCAGGCCGGTGTCTCTCAGGACCGCGATCAGCGCTGACCCGGTGGCTCCCCGACGTACAACCCGGGCGGCCCGAAGCGACAGCGGCAGTGAGGCCAGTCCGAGCAGCGCCCACCAGGTGAGGTCGAGAGCGGCCGCCACCAAACAGGCGTAGGCGCCGACGTGCAGAGCCGCGAAGAGGCAACGGGCGCGCTCGTCGCCGAGGGCGACGGCCAGGGTCCGCTTGCCCGCAACCTTGTCGGTGCTGATATCTCGGAGGTTGTTTGCCACCAAGATCGCGCACGCCAGCGCGCCGATGCCGGCGGCGAGCCACTCGACGCCGGCGCTCAGCCGCTGCGTCTGAACGTAGGCGGTGCCGATGACCGCAGCCAGGCCGAAGAACAGGAAGACGCTGACCTCCCCGAGGCCGGCGTAGCCGTACGGGCGCGGGCCGCCCGTATAGAACCAGGCGGCGGCGACCGCAAAGGCCCCGACCAGGACCAGCCACCACGCTGTCGTGGCAGCGAGCACCAAGCCAGCTCCGCAGGCCACCAGGAACGAGAGCCCGGCGGCGGTCCTCACCTTGGCCGGAGGAGCCGCACCCGACCCCACCAGCCGCAGCGGCCCCACCCGGTCGTCATCGGTGCCGCGGACGCCGTCTGAGTAGTCGTTCGCGTAGTTCACCGCGACCTGTAGCGCCAGCGCCACAACCAAGGCGAGCAGCGCCTTCCACCAGACGAACGCCTGCGCGTGGATCGCGACACCGGTGCCCGCAAGCACCGGCGAGACGGCTGCCGGAAGCGTTCGGGGGCGAGCGCCCTCCAGCCATTGAGCAGACGTAGCCATGGTGGCGTAAGTGTGGCAGCGCCGAACGAGGCGCTAGGGCGCGGCGGTGCCGGTCGTAGGCTGACGAGCGTGAGCCCCGCGTCTGCTTCGTTGCGTCCGGTGGCGGGCGGGGTTGCGGAGATCTCCGAGCTGCTCGCGTACTGGCTTGAACCGGGGGATGCGCACCGCGCCGGCGCGCCACTTCTCGTGCGCAGCTCCGGCTCGACGGGGACGCCGAAGGACGTGGCCCTGTCTGCCGACGCGATGCGGTTCTCGGCCGCCGCGTCGCTGTCCAGGCTGGGCGGACCTGGGCAGTGGGTGTTGGCGTTGCCGGTGACATACGTGGCCGGCTTGCAGGTGCTGACTCGGTCGTGGCTGGCGGGCACGGCACCCGTCGCGCTCGAGGAGCATCGCGACCTCGCGTCGGCTGTCTGCGCGTTAGGCACCGATCGCCGATATCTCGCTGCGGTGCCCACGCAGCTGCACCGCTGGCTCGCCTCGGCTGCCGACACCGAGGCGTTGCGGCATTTCGACGCCGTACTGCTGGGTGGAGCCGCGGCCGGTGCCGAGCTGTTAGGCGGGGCACGCGGTCGCGGCGTGCGCGTGGTCACCAGCTACGGCATGACGGAGACCTGCGGCGGGTGCGTGTACGACGGAGTCCCGCTCGACGGTGTCGCAGTCGCTCTGGGCACGGGAGGCGAGGTGCGGCTGGCGGGACCGATGCTGTTCGAGGGGTACGACGGGCGGCCCGAGCTGACGGCCGAAGTTCTGCGCGGCGGCTGGCTGCACACACCGGACCTCGGGCGGTTCGACGTCGACGGCCGGCTGGAGCTGCTCGGTCGGGCCGACGACGTGGTCATGTCGGGTGGCGTCTCGGTGCCGCTGGCGGCGGTCGAGCGGCGGATCGCCGCGCTGCCCGATGTCGACGCGGTGGCGGTTGTCGCGGTGCCCGACGACGAATGGGGCTCTGCGCTGGTGGCGGTTGTGGCGGCTGTACCCGGCCGGCTGCCGCCCCCCCTGGAAGAGGTGCGGGACTTCGTGGGGGCCGCTCATCCGCGCAGCTGGGCGCCACGCCAGCTGGTTCAGCGCGACGCGTTGCCGCTGCTGAGCTCGGGCAAGATCGACCGCCGGGCTCTGGCGCTCGAGCTGGCGGAGCGCCGCCGGCCGTCGGCCGCCTCCCGGACGCATTCGTCCGGCTCGGGGCCGGCTGGGCGGTCCGCCACTGGCGGGGTGAGTCGAGAGCGGCGGCAGCGCACGCCGCACTGGAGCAGCTCGGTCTTCTCACTGCCGATGAACGTCAGGTTTCGTGGACTCACGCACCGCGAGGGTGTGCTCCTGTACGGCCGCGCCGGCGTCGGCGAGTTCAGCCCGTTCTGGGGCTACGGCATCGAGGAGTCGGCTCAGTGGCTGGCGGCCGCTCTGGAAGCGGCCGACGAAGGATTTCCGGAGCCGCTGCGCGACTACGTGCCCGTCAACTGCACTGTCCCCGCGGTGAGCCCCGACCAAGCCACCGCGATCGTCACGGGCTCCTCCGGTTGCCGGACCGCCAAGGTGAAGGTGGCCGAACGGGGGCAGTCCCTCGATGACGACCTGGCTCGTGTTGCCGCTGTCCGCCAGGCCCTCGGCCCGGAAGGTCACCTGCGCGTGGACGCCAACGGCGGCTGGACGGTCAGCCAGGCCGTCGAGGCGATCGCCAAGCTGGCCGAGTTCGACCTTGAGTACGTCGAGCAGCCGGTGGGAGGTGTCGAGGAGCTTGCGCTGGTGCGACGGCAGGTCGACGTACCCGTGGCAGCCGATGAGTCGATCCGCCGGGCTGACGACCCGTACCGGGTGAGGGACCTCGAGGCTGCCGATATCGCTGTGTTGAAGGTGCAGCCGCTCGGTGGGGTGTCGGCGTGTCTACGCATCGCTGAGGAGATCGCGATGCCGGTTGTCGTGTCGTCGGCGTTGGAGTCCTCGGTCGGCCTCGCGGCGGGCCTGGCGCTGGCGGCGGCGTTGCCCGAGCTGCCGTACGCCTGCGGGCTGGCGACGGCGTCGATGCTGACCCGCGACGTGACTCGAGGTCCGCTGGTGCCGATCGACGGGCACCTTGCGGTCCGCGCGGTCGAGCCTGACGCAGCGCTCGTCGAGTCGGCCCGAGCCGATCCTGCCACGGAGCAGCGCTGGCTGGAACGGCTGGAGCAGTGCCAACGGGTCCTGGCTGCCCGGGGACGATGAGCGACAGCACGTCGCTCGCCGCCGCTGTCATCGATGCGGTGCGCCGTGGCGGCGGGAGCGATGCGGTGCTGGCGCCGGGGTCGCGGTCGGCTCCGCTGGCGTTTGCTCTGCACTCCGCTGACGCGGCTAGGGTGCTCCGGCTGCACGTCCGCATCGATGAACGTACGGCCGGCTTTCTCGCGCTTGGGCTCGCCAAGGGTTCGCATCGTCCAGTGGCGGTGGTGACGACGTCGGGATCCGCGGTGGCCCACCTGCATCCGGCGGTCCTGGAGGCGCTGCATGTCGGTGAGCCACTGATCGTGCTGTCTGCCGACCGGCCTGCAGCGTTGCGCGGCACCGGCGCCAACCAGACAACGGACCAGGTGGGCATCTTCGGCTCTCGGGTGCCCTGCGTCGACGTAGCGGCGGGCGATGTCGTGGCGGCGGTGGCAGCGGTGGAAGCCGCCGTACGTCGGCACGGGCCTACTCAGCTCAACCTTCAGTTCGCCGATCCGCTGGTGCCGGACGAGCCGTCACGGCCTCAGTGGGACAACCTGCACACCGAGTGCCTGAACCGGCCCGACGCGGGGTCCGCCGGCGAGGAGAGCGAGTGCCTTCCGTCCGGCCCACGTACGGTCGTGGTCGCCGGAGACGGCGCCGGACCGCCGGCGAGGTTACTGGCGGAGCGGGCCAACTGGCCACTGCTCGCCGAGCCGACATCCGGCGCTCGCACCGGCAGCCATGCGCTGCGCACCGCTCGTCTACTGCTCGGCACCCAACTTGGGCAGCAGGTCGAGCGGGTAATCGTCACGGGCCACCCGACGCTGTCCCGGCCGGTCACCCGGCTCATCTCGCGGGCCGACCTCGACGTCGTTAGCGTCCGGGGGCCAGGAGCTGTCTGCACCGACCCCGGTCGAGTCGCCCGACATATCAACGCGATGCCGACGGCCGCCGCCGCTGACGCCGACGACTGGTTCGACGAGTGGCGGGCAGCCGATGAACGCTTGAGCAAGGCGGTGGACGACCTCGTCGGCGCTGATCCCGCCGGATTGCCGCTGCGAGTGGCTGGCGAAGTCGCCGCGGCGCTCGGTCCTGAGGGGTTGCTAATCGTGGGGTCGTCGTCGCCGGTTCGTGACCTCGACCTGATGGCCGCGCCGTACCCGGCTGGGCAGCGCCGGCTGATCATCGGCAACCGCGGGCTCGCTGGCATCGACGGGACAGTCTCGACAGCTATCGGTGCGGCGTTGGGACGGCGGTCGTCGCGCTCACTGGCGTACGTCGGCGACCTCACGTTCCTGCACGACGCGAACGGGCTCATCCTTGGCCCGGACGAGCCTCGGCCCGACCTTACGATCGTGGTCGCCAACGACGACGGCGGTGCTCTCTTCTCCACTCTCGAGCAGGGGGGTCCTGCCTTCGCCGAGTCCTTCGAGCGGGTCTTCGGCACCCCTCATGGAGTCTCGATCCGGGCGTTGTGTGAGGCGAGCTCGACGGCGTACGAACGCATCGACGACCTGGCTCAGCTGCGCGCTTCGCTGACCAAGAATCCCGCCGGCATCAGAGTCCTGGAGGTTCCGATCAGCCGCGCGGACCGGCAAGCCTTCAACGACCGCCTCCTCGCCTTGTGAGACTCCAGGCCCTGTGAAGAAGTGGGCAGGACAGCAAGAACTATCAAGAGCAGCGTCCCGACCGCGCGAAAGAGTGAGGTCATGAGCACCGCGTACGACACCTTCACCGTCTTCGTCGACACGCTGGCGACTCACCTCGATGACCACGAGGCGAACGGTGAGGATCTTGCCGCCCGGGTGCATTTGTCCCGGTTCCACTTCGACCGTGTCGTCAGCGCGGCGGCGGGTGAGAGCCCCGCCAGGTTTCGGCGCCGTGTGCTGCTCGAGCGGTCGGCCTTCCGGCTCGCCACCAGCGGCACCGGTGTGCTCGACATCGCTGTCGAGGCGGGCTACTCCTCCAACGAGGCGTTCACCCGGGCCTTTCAGCGCGCGTACGGCGTGACGCCGTCCGCCTGGCGGCGTAGGCCCAGCTGCCAGCTGCAGCTCGACACCCCCAACGGGGTGCACTTCCATCCACCCGGCGGCCTTCGGCTGCCCGCACGAACAGAGGTAACTGCCATGAATCTCGTAGTCAAGATGGTTGAACACCACGTCTGGCTCGTCGGCGAGCTTGTCGACCGCGCCACTTCCCTCACCGACGAGCAGCTCGACAAGCCCATTGAGGTGTCAGTCGACGACGGAAACGACGTGGCCTCGTTGCGCTCGCTGCTCTCCCGACTGATCGGCCAGATGGACATGTGGAACTGCGCAGTCGCCAACCGGGCCTACGACTTCGGAATCGAGAGCAACGAAGGCACTGACTCCATGCGGGCGCGGCTGGCGGAGGCCGGGCCGACATTCCTCGGCCATGCGCGCGAGGTGTGCGACCAGGGGCGTCTGGACGAGACGTTCGTCGACGCGGTGTGCGATCCGCCGCAGGTCTTCACCTATGGCGGGATGATCGCCCACGTGCTGACCTTCGCGGCGTACCGCCGGACGCTTGCCGTTCAGGCTCTCGACGCGGTCGGTGAGAGCGACCTCGGTTGGGGCGACCCGATGCAGTGGGTGGCAGCACCGGCCTGACGCGCCCCGGCGACCTACCAGCGAGCGATGACCCGGGTCAGGGCGCAACGCCTGCCCGATGCGGGCTAAGCGACTTCCTCACCGGTGGAAAGGCGCTGGTAACGGGAGCCGTGCGGCTCGAGCATGTCGCTCAGCCTCGCGTCGATCATTGTGAGCCCCACATCACTGGCCAAGGTCTCATGGATGGCGAGCGTGGTCGGCGCTTTCACCTTCCGGGCGAAGTCGATCGTCTCCGCGAGCTTCAGCCAGGGGCCACTCACGGGCAGGCACAGGACGTCGACCTGCTGGTCCGGCAACGTGAAGGAGTCGCCCGGGTGGTAGACCGTCTGGCCAGCTCGCACGACGTACCCAGAGTTGAAGAACACGGGGCTCTCGGGGTGGATCACCGCGTGCAGCTCCCCGACGACGGTGACGCGCATCCCAGCCGCCTCGAACATCTCACCGGGGCCGACGACCGTCACCCTCTCCCGGACCGCCGGGTCGTCCTTGCCGATCTGGTCGGCGACCGCCGCGATCGTGAAGATCACCGCAGCTGTCGCACGCAGATGCTCGATGGCGTAGTGGTCGAAGTGTTCATGGGTGATCAGTACTGCGTCGACGCCGTCGACGGCCTCCACGGTCGTGAACCCACCGGGGTCGATGACGAGCGCTGAGCCCCCGTTACTGATGCGGACGCAGGCATGTTCGAACTTGGTGACGCGCATGGTCTCACCTAACCACGCCGGCGCCTCGCCGTACCGGCCGCAGCCGCGCGCCAGCATTGGGCCCGGTAGGCGAGCGCGAGGTCGGTCGATTCCGGTCGTGCGGCCGAGCCGGTGCCGGCGACCGTCTCGTCAAAGAGGGCGCCGACATCAGCGACGAGCCGCTCGCGCGCTCGGGAGTCCAGAGCCATGACATAGGAGCGCGAGGTGACCAGCCCCAGCAGACCGTCACGATCGGTGCGCTGTGCAAAGCGGACTCGGCGTACTCCAGAGGCTGGAACAGCTCTGACTGCTCGATGTGCGCGATGGATCCGGTTGCCCAGTCATCCGCGAGGCTGGCCGGTTGCACCGATCGCAGCAGCACTCCCAACCGCCTTGCCCACGAGACGCTCTCGTCACGGGTGCTCCACGTCAACGACACTCGCCCACCGCCGCGTAGGACCCGGGCGATCTCCGGCAGCGACCTGTCGGGGTCGAACCAGTGGAACGCCGTAGCGACAGTCACCACGTCGAAGCTCGCTGCGGCGAACGGCAGGTTCTCAGCCGCGCACTGAACCGTTGCGGCAGCCGGTGAGGCGGCGATCAGCTCGTGCACCATGGCGGCGCTTGGGTCAGCCGCGACGACTCGGTGGCCAGCCGCCCTCGCCACCACGGTCAGGGCACCTGCGCCCGCGCCGAGGTCTAGTACGTCGCAGGGGTTGGTGCCGAGCATCCAGTCGACAGCCGCACGGGGGTACGTCGGCCTGTGCGCGGCGTACCGACCAGCTTCGCTGCAGAAACTGGCGGCTAGCTGTTGCCGCGTCGCCGGGTCCACGTCTCGGCGGCTATGGCGTGAGGGAGTCGCGGACAGGTACGAACTTGGCGGCTGCCTCGGCGAGCTCGGCGGCAGGATCGGAGTCGGCGACGATGCCGCACCCGGCGAACAGCCGCACCCGCGCCCCGTCGTACTCCGCGCAGCGCAAAGCAATCCCCCACTCGCCATCGCCCCGGGCGTCCATCCAGCCGACCGGGCCGGCGTAGCGCCCTCGGTCCATCTGCTCGATCTCCGCGATGAGGGTGACCGCAGCTGCCGTGGGGGTGCCACCTACTGCCGCACTGGGATGCAGTGCTGCCGCCAGCCCGAGAGACGACGTCCCGTCAGCGAGAACCCCGGTCACATCGGTGGCCAGGTGCATGACATTCGGCAGGTGCAGCACGAACGGGCTCTCGGGGACGTTCATGCTGAAGCAGTACGGCGCAAGCGCGTCAGCCACCGACCGCACCGCGAGCTCGTGCTCCTCGAGGTCCTTCGACGAGCGCGCCAGCGTCGCGGCCAGGGTGAGGTCGTGTTCGTCGTCACCGGTACGCCGGATGGTGCCGGCCAGGACTCGGCTCGTGACGAGGCCACGTTCTCGGCGTATGAGCAGCTCCGGCGTTGCCCCGAACAGTCCGTCGACCGAGAAGCTCCAGCAGGAGGGGTAGCGATCAGCGAGCTGCATCAGCGGTGCTCGCACGTCAAGCGGCGCGTCGAGGTGGACGACAAGGTCACGCGCCAGCACGACCTTCTCCAGTTTCCCGGCTCGGATCCGCGCGACGGCCTCGGCAACCACCGTCTGCCAAGCTGCACCGCTCATCGCGCCGTCGCTGAACACCGCCTCCTGAGCCGTGTCTGGAGCCTCGCTCGCGCGGAGCGCCGGAGCGGGTGGGACGGCTCCGCGGGAGAAGGTCGTCACCCAGGTGACGTCGCCGCGGCGCCCCACGACGATCTCGGGAACCACGATGATCGAATGCCCGGGCGAGTCGGCGTAGGCGAACGACCCGAAGGCGACCAGACCACTGCCCGGAAGCTCCGCCTCGTCGCGCACCACACAGTGGGCAGCGACGTCGAGCCACCAACGCTCGGCGGCCATGAACCTGTCGGGGCCTGAGGACTCGAAGCGGGCCGTTTCCCCCCAGGCGACGAGTCCCTCCCTTCTGTGCAGCCAGGCCAGCGGGGCCTCGGGCGGCAGCAGGGACACCAGCGAGCCGGGGTCTTCGACCAGCACGCTGCGTGCCACCAACGTCGCCTCGTCTCGAGGCCGGGCGGCGGGCGTCGTCACGGGTCAAGCCTAGGAGGTGGAGGTGGGCAGCTGCGTGCGAGGCTTGCTGGCATGAGCCGGGCTCGTCTCGACAAGCAGCCGCACGAGGTGGCCGCCATGTTCGACGAGGTGGCGGACCGGTACGACGTGACCAATGACGTCTTGTCGCTCGGCCAGGACCGCCGTTGGCGGCGGGCGATGCTCGCCGCGGTCGAGCCGGAGCGTGGACAGCTTGTCCTTGACTTGGCGGCCGGCACGGGAACGAGCAGTGTCCCTTTCAGCCTGGCCGGGGCGACAGCGGTGCCGTGTGACTTCTCGATCGGCATGTTGACAGTGGGCAAGCGGGAGAGGCCGCGGTT
>JAABUS010002895.1_pt1 | contig 30047 bp, 24 predicted proteins | sample 5560161 | NCBI WGS metagenome assembly JAABUS01 (sample SAMN10711885, study PRJNA513376) | rock metagenome | isolation source: Antarctica rocks | place: Antarctica: Victoria Land, Trio Nunatak nord | collected 2016-01-04
AGCCGTTTGCGCGACTGCTCCGCCTTGCCCACGTCCAAGCTCCAACCCAACATGAGCCGGAACAGCTACACAACCCGCCCAAATCACGGCTAGCCATACGTCAATCAAAATGAGGGGATTCGTGAGCTATGTGCGCGCAATCGAGACCGCAAAGGACCTTATTTATTTTGAGAACCAGTACTTCACCAATCGTACCATCGCCGACGCGCTGGTTGCCGCACTCAATGATCCAAGCCGACCGGCGCTGCAGATCATCATGCTGTTTAACGTGTCCCCGGACCTCCCGTTCTATCCGGTCTGGCAGTCCGATCTGGTGGAGCAGATTAAGAAGGATGCCGGCGCGAACGCCAGTCGCATAGAATTCTTCACCGCCTGGTCACATGACCCGCCGCTCCTGCAGAGCCCTTTCAACCAGACCCAGCCAATGGTCATGGCCAATTACGTGCACAGCAAATTCGCCGTTGTGGACGATGTCTGGGCCACAATCGGGTCCGCGAATCTCGACGGCGCATCACTCGACGCGCTGCAGTTGCTGCATGCCTTGCAGTTCGGCGACAACCGTAACCATGAGCAAAACTTCATCGTCCAGGACGATGCTACGAAGAAAGGTGCCGTTGACGCGCTGCGCCGATCGCTCTGGTCGGAACACCTCGGCTTCGGCGACGTCAATGCTGGCGACCTCGCCTATGGCAACAAAAGCAACTTTCTGGCACTATGGAGGACCATGGCGGGGCGCAAGCTTGCCACGCTGACCGGCTCGCCCGCGGTGATCAATCCGGGCGATGGGCGTGTGCTCCGATGGCCTGATAAGGCCAAGGTAGGCGTCTGGCGCACCCTGCTCTGGGCGCGTTGGCCGTTTGCAACGCCCGAACACTATGTTCTTGATTCCGCCGGAGTGAAATTCGATAGCCTGAAGCTGGTTGAGCAGGTGCGGGCCTTCAGCTTCCACGACGGAAAGTTTACTTAGATGCCGTCGTCGATCGACACCGCTGTCCACCGTCTGGTCGCGGCGCTGAAGCCGGTCGCGACGACGCTTCAGACCCCAGACGGCCCCGCCCGGCTGCTCGCGAAGCTCGGCTGGGCTGCGCCGCCGGGCGTTCGCGATGTCGGACTTGCCGCGTTCGATCTGCACAGCCTGCTCGACGCGCTGACCACGGTGGAGGCATCGGTCTCGATTGGCGAAGGCGGCGTGCAACTCGCCGGCAAATACGCACAGCTTGGCATCCAGCTCGCGAGATTCCTGCAGGGCATAGACGCCATTGTCGCCGGCTTCAACGGACCGGCCGACTATATTGCGAAGACGAAGATCACCAGTGAATTCCTCACGCGCTTCTTCGACTATGTGGCGGTCACGGCCGTCATGTCGCAAGGCACGCTGGCGGTCGGCCCCGCGATGATGCTTGGCATTGTCGAGTTGCGCCCGTTCAACGCCGACCCTACGATCTATCAGGTCGATCATGTTCGCCGGATCATGCACTGGGATCGCATCCCGCGCGTGTTCGGTGACATCAAGGGACTCTTGGCCGAGATCTATGGCTGGGGCGTCGCCGGCCGCGATCCCACCGCTCTCGTCATCGCGCTCTCCACGTTGCTGAGTGGTTTCTCCGTCTCTACCGAAGTGCGTGCGCTTCCGCGCCGCGCGGAATGGGGCCTGGTCGGCCACGACGTGCCTGAAGCCGATGCCAATCCCATGACGCAGACGCTGGTGAGTTTCACCCGTGGCCTCGCTGGGAACGATGTCAATGCCGGACTCAGCGTCATCGCGCTGCGTCCAAGCATGGCCGGCGGCACGGATGCAGGCCTGGCCATCGCACCGTATTTCATCGGCACGACCGACCTGCAGTTCCCGCTCACCGACGATCTGACGCTGGTCTTCGATGCCAGTGCCGACCTCGGTAGCGGTGTCGCGGTCGTGCTGCGGCCCGGCGCGTCGCCTGCGATCCGCAACAACCTGCTGGGCGGCGGCGCACCGAACAACGCGGCCGACGGACGCCTGACCTTTGCGCTGCAGGTCGCGCCGGCAGCCGGTTCGCGCTTCGCATTGCTGACGGTCAGTGATGGCATCGGCATCGATGCCCAGTCCGTCGTCATCGGCGGCGGCGCGAGTATCAGTGGCGGCGTGCTAAGTCCGGTTGGCTTCGTGCGGATCAAGGGTGGACGCTTCACGCTTGACAACTCGCAGATGGACTCGTTCCTTGCGACGCTGATTCCGCTTTCCATCCAGGTCGACTTTGACTTCGGCTTCGGCTGGTCCGCCTCGAACGGCTTCTACTTCGAGGGTAACGCCAGCCCCGCAATTACACTTCCACTTCACATCCAGGTCGGTCCGTTTGAGCTGCAAACGCTGCATGTCGAACTTGGCCTTGGCAAAGGCGATACGCTGCCGTTGGAGGTGAGCCTGACCGGCTCGGGCCGTATCGGGCCGTTCAGCGCTTCGGTGGATCGGATTGGGATCACGCTCGCATTCGCGTTTCATCGCGGCAATCTGGGGCCACTCGATCTTCAGATCGGCTTCAAGCCACCGAATGGGCTTGGCATGTCGCTCGATGCCGGACTTATTTCCGGCGGCGGATATTTGTTCATCGACCAACAGCGTCACAGATATGCCGGCGTACTCGAGTGCAGCATAGCCAATATTGTTCAGGTCAAGATCATCGGGGTCCTCGACACCGTCCTGCCGGACGGCTCGAAGGGCTTTTCGCTGCTGCTGGTTATCACCACCGAGTTTCCGCCGGTGCAGCTATCATTCGGATTTACGCTCAACGGCGTCGGCGGCGTTGGCGGGATCAATCGCACGATGGCGATCGACGCGCTGCGGGCCGGGCTGCGGGCCCACCAATTGAATTCGGTATTGTTTCCGAACGATCCGATCAACAACGCGCCGCAGATCATCAGCAATCTCGAAAGCTTCTTCCCGCCGGCCTCAGGCAGATATCTGTTCGGGCCGATGTTCGAACTCGGCTGGGGCACGCCGACACTCATTACCCTCTCGCTTGGAGTGATTCTTGAAATCCCCGATCCGATCCGTCTCGCGATCCTTGGCGAGATCAAGGCCGCTCTGCCTGATCAGGATATTGCGCTGATCGCGCTGAATATCGATGTGCTCGGCACGATCGATTTCGGCACCAAGCTGTTTACGATCGACGGGACGATGTACGACTCGTACGTGCTCGTCTATTCGATTTCCGGCGATCTCGGCCTGCGGCTGTCCTGGGGCGACAATCCGAACTTTGCTTTCTCACTCGGGGGCCTAAACCCGCGCTTTCAACCGCCCCCTGGCTTCCCGAAGCTGGCCCGCTGCACCGTCAGCATCGGGGACGGCGACAATCCACGGCTGAGCTCCAGCTCCTATTTCGCGATAACCTCCAATTCGGTGCAGTTCGGCGCGAATGTCGATCTTTACGCGGCCGCCGGCGGCTTCAGCGTGCATGGCTGGATCGGTTTCGATTGCCTTTTCATCTTCGAACCCTTCTCGTTCGAGTTCGACTTCTCGGCCGGCCTCGACATCGAATTTCATGGCCACTCGATCGCCAGCCTGACCGTTAACGGCCTGGTCGCAGGGCCGCGCCCGTGGCACGTGCACGGCGACGCCCATTTCCACATCCTGTTCATCGACATTAGCGCGGAGGTAGACCTGCACTGGGGCGACAGTTCGCCCGTCGAACTTCCGAAGGTCTCCGTGCTGGGTGACCTGCTGCCCGCACTCGGCGATCCGCGGAACTGGAGCACACAATTCCCGGCGGAAGCGGCCCCCGGCATCTCGCTGGCACCGCGCCCACCCGGGGACAAATCGCTCGTGGTGCATCCGCTTGGAACGCTGCAGGTGCGGGAGAAAGTGGTCCCGTTGGACCAGGCCATCACCAAATACGGCAATGCGCGCCCGTCGGACGGCAACGCCTTCTCCATCTCCGATGTCGCCATCGGGCCGACGCATCCGACGCTCGCGCCGATCAGCGAACAATTCGCCATCGGCCAGTTCACTGAGCTGACCAACGACCAGAAACTGTCTTCGCCGTCTTACCAACTCATGCATGCTGGCGTCTCAATCGGATCCGACACCGCGGTGTTTTCCAGGGACGTGCCATGCATCGTGGCCTACCAGGACGGTTATCTTGATGACGACGATCTGCCGTTACGCGTGGGTTCGTTGTTCCTGATGCCGCTTTCGACGCATCTCGCCTATGGGCGCAACGGCGCGAACTTCGTGAACGCGCCATGCACCAAGGGCGTGCGCGCCTTCACCACGCCTGCCACCACCAGCGCCGTTACGGTCGGCGAGATGCAATTCGTCGTCGCCAGTGCGACTGATCTGTCTGTTCGCTCTGACATCCTCGCGGCGCCTGCCACGCATCACGGCGCGACGAGCACGCTAACCGCGTATCGCGCCGCCAATCCGGCCGACGGCGCAAATCTGCAAATCATCCCCTTAAGCGAGCTCGTGGCCTGATGGATTACGGTCGTTATCATTTCCTACCCTGGCTGCGCCGCGGCATAGGCGCCGCTATCCCCAACAGCGACACCGATCCGCTGCCGTTGCGCGCGACGCTCGACGTGGTGTTGACGGTCGCTGCCACCGCGGGAACCACTGTCTCCACAGCAAGTCCGCCCGACACCAAGGTTGCGATCTACGGTCCAGGCGACGTGATGGGCATCGACCCCAACGTCGTGGTCCGCACCGAGCCCAGGGAAGCCACGAGTAATTTCGAGCCGAACTATCTTGCCGGCATCGACTTTGGCGTGGCGGATTTTCCCTGGCTGTTCACGCCGGCGGCGGCCAAAGGCGATCGCCTGCGCCCCTGGCTTGCGCTGATCGTACTGAAGAACGGCGAGTTCAAGGAAGCACAGCCACAGACTGTGCCGCTGCCCTCGATCGGCATCAGCGCGACAGCAGCACTTCAGGACCTGTCTGAAAGCTGGGCCTGGTCGCATGTGCAGGTGAGCAATGAGGACGATGTCACGGCCACACTCGCCAATGATCCCGGCCATGTGCTGTCGCGGCTGCTGTGTCCGCGCCGACTAGAGCCCGAGACCAGCTACAATGCGTTCCTGGTGCCGGCATTCGATGCTGGCCGCCGCATTGGGCTCGGCCTCGATCTCGCCGGCGTCAGCACGTCCGATCCAGCATGGAAACCGGGGACGCCCGCCTCGGCCGATGCGCCGTTCCTGGTTCCGTTCTATTACCGCTTCTCATTCCACACCAGCGACGAGGGCGACTTCGAGTCGCTGGTGCGGCGGCTGCAGCCGCAGGTGCTTCCGCCCGAGGTCGGCATCCGCCCGGTCGCCGTCGATCAGCCGGGGCAGAACGTGCCGAGTGCTGGAACCCCGCTCGGCCTGGAAGGGGCGCTGATCCGGGTGGGCACGCAGCCGACGCCGTGGACGGACCCGGCGCGCGCGGCCTTCCAGACCGCCGTCGAGGCGATCGTGAACCTGACGACCTCGACGCTCGACGATCCTGCCCATCCCAATGTGAATGATCCGACAGTGGTGCCGCCGATCTACGGGCGCTGGCACGCGGGACTCGAGACGGTGAACCGGACGAGGACGGGTTGGCTCGATGAGCTCAATCTCGATCCGCGCAACCGGATTCCCGGCGGCTTCGGCACCGAAGTTGTACAAACGAAGCGCACACCGCTGCTCGCCTCCGCCTGGCAGCAGGTGGCTAGCGTGATCGAAGCCAACCGGTTGCTGCGCCAGGCGCAACTGGCGCGGGCGACGATGCGCCAAGTCTATTTCAACCAGTTGCGACCGGCCGCGGAGACTACTCTGCTGCGGATCACCGCGCCGGTGCACGCGCGCATTCTTGGCAGCCCGCAGACCGTGCTCGCTGATGTGCGCGCCCACCGTATCCCGGCGCGCATGCTGTCCGGCGCGTTCCGCAGGGTGACACGCCCGCTGGGGCCACTCCGGCGCCGGCAGGGGGTCGTGCCCAGCCATGCTGCGACGTTGCTGACGGGCGTCAATGACGGGTCGCTGAGCTTGGTTCCGCCCCCGAAACCGCCAGCGGGAACCGTCGGCCTGGATCAGGTTTCGGCAGCGCTCCTGCCCGGTTGGCTCAGCAACATCGGCTTTCCGTTCACGGTGTTGGTGGCGCTCATCGTGCTGGCCTTGCTGTTGCTCGTCTTGTTGCTCACTGCGCTGTTCGGCTGGGCGGCGGCCATCATGCTCGCGGCCATCGGTGCGCTGGCGATCGGGCTCGGGCTGCCCGGGGTCCGTGCGGCGCTACTGCGCGTGTGGTTCGGCGAGACGTTTCGCATCGCGAGGCTGACCTCGAGGGCCTTCACCACCGCCGCGCCGCAGCCGACCTTCGCCGTCACCACGCCGGACGCTGCAACGGCGACGGTGCCTGCGAGTGGCGCTGGAGACTCCGCCCAGGCCAGCGCGTTCCGGGCCGCGGCGGCCTCGTTCGCCAACGTGCTCAGCCTGGCCCAACCGATTGACGCGATTCGCCCGCCGCTGGATATCACCGCCACGCGAAATACTATCGTCACCCGCCTCGATCCTTCGGTCACGATCCCGAAGCGGCTGGCGGCGGTCATCGATACGACCCGCCTGGGTTGGAAGCCGCCCGACCCGATCCAGCCGATCATGGCGGCGCCGTCATTCGACATGCCGATGTATGCGCCGTTGCGCGATTTGTCGCAGAACTACATCTGCCCGGGTGCGAGCCTGATTCCCCCCAACAGCATTGGTCTGCTCGAGACGAACCACGCGTTCATCGAGGCCTATATGGTGGGCCTCAATCACGAAATGGCGCGCCAGTTGCTGGTGAACGGCTATCCGACCGACCAGCGCGGCAGCTATTTCAGGCAGTTCTGGGATGTGAGCACCTATGTGGCGCAGCCCGGCGATCCAACCGATCCTAAGGCACTCAAGGAATTGCTGCGCGACATCCCGCCGATCCACACCTGGCCGCTGCCCAACGGGCTTGGCACCCATGAGAATCGGGCCGACATCGCCGTCGGCAGCCTGGTTCTGATCGTGCGCGGCGAATTGCTGCAGCGTTATCCCAACACGATCATCTTCGCAGGCAAGGCGGTGAAGGATCCCAAGACCGGCAATATTGTGCTCGACGAAAGCGCCGGCGCCGAAGCCGGTTACAAGCATCGGATCTTTGGCGGCACCCTTGGGTCGGACATCACGTTCTTCGGGTTCAACCTGACCGCCGACGAAGCCTTGGGCAACGATCCATCCGCCCCGCTCGGCTACTACTTCGCCTTCCAGCAGGTACCGACCGAACCGCGCTTCGGATTGGAGCCATCCGACATCACGTCGCCCGTTCCCTATTGGTCGGAATTGGCATGGACCAATTTCGCGACCGGCGGCGAGCTGCGGCTGGGTGGTGCCACGACCATACCGGCCTTTACCGGTGGCTATTCCGCCAGGCGCCTGACATCGACAGTGTTCCGCTTCGCCCAGCAGCAGGCAACACTACCGCCGTTTCTGCTGGCCGCCGCAGCGCCGCATGACGTGGCGATCGCGGCCGGCGACAACGATGCAACCGCGTTGGACCGTACGATCGACTGGGGCAAGGACAGTGCGCAGAACGCCTACATCCTGTTGCGCCGCCCGTTTCGGATCATGGCCTCGGCGAAGCGGATGCTGCCGTCATGAGCACCGCCGCAGCGCAGACGCCGCTGCTTCTTCTGCCCGTGCGCATCGAGACACGCTTTGTCTACGAAGCGGATGCAGCAGACCTTCTGGTAAGAGTGTACCCCGATCAGATCCACTGCGACGCACATGACCCACAACTGGCTTCAGCTGAATTTCAGGACGGCCAGAACTTCTGGACCCTGCGCTGGCGCGCCGGTATGCCGCCAGCCGACGAGGCTCCGCTGCGCGCCGCGTGGCGCACGCTTGTCACCACCTACGGGGCTCCGCGCGCCGCCTGGATCGTGCGCGAAGCGTCGCCTACCAACCTGGCAGCGCAACCGGCGATGCCCACCGCCGCAGCGGCCGATCCGGTGCCGGCGCCAGTCTTTCCGGCATTGACCGTTCGCACCACAGCCTGGAACCAGCCGGCCCGCGCCAGGCTGCTGCCCGACGCGTGGACCGTGGTGCTCGACCGGGGGACCTCGCGCATCGTGCGGCAGGGCAGCGCGATTGACGGAGACCTCAACGTGATGCTCGATCCCGGCGGCGGCACGGCGTTCCCCGCGGGCAGTACGGTCGATGCGGGCATGCAGTGGATGGTGGACTTCGACGCGGCGGTCGCGGCCGGAATGGCGGTGCGGGTTCCACTTGATCGCGTCGCGCGCTCCGAAGGCTTCGACCGGATCATAGTGTATGGTGTTCGCAGCGGCAGCGGCGATGCTTCCGCAGCGCTCGCGGCACTTCTCGAAGCGCACCACTACAGTGACGGACTCGCCTTCGTGCCGCAGGGCATGCCCACGAACAATACCTCGGACGTCGACCCCGTCTACAAGAACGTCGATCTGAGCATCGCTTCATATAACGCCGAATTCGGGCCGGTCGGGCCATTCGACTCGATGGCCGACGGTGAAAGGCTTCGCGTCGCGCTGGGCGCTGATCCGGCCGCATCGGCGTTCGGCCGTCTTGTTGGTGCCAACGACTATGGCGGACGGAACGGGACCGACATGCTGACGGCGCTCTGGCCCGCAACGCTGGGCTACTTCCTGCAGCAGATGATGGCGACGACGTTCAATGACGCGCAGATCGATGCCGGGCGCACGTGGGCGCTGCAGCATGCGGTACCGCGCAATCCACTTGCGGCGATTCGCACGGGCAACGCGCCTTATGGCGTCCTGCCCATCACGGCGTTGCAGTTCTACCGGCGGCGGCCGAGCCCAAGGTTGTTCGCCGGCATTGAGCCTGCCTTGGCCGCATTCTTTAAGGGGCTGAGCGCGGCCTGGGTAAAAGGCGTCGACGGCGTGCCGCATCTGGGCGCGGGCGATCCCGATCAGGATCTACTGCACGTCCTGGGCATGGATGCGAGCTCCGTCAGCTTTGACGGCCGCGACGTCCTTGGCGAGTTCTTCGTCACCAACTGGCAGATCTTCGCTGGCATGCCCGATGTCATCCGCCTGGCTTGGTGGCAGTTGCACGTGGTGTTGGCGCGTGTGGCGATCGACACTTATGGCTCGGCCGCCTGGAACCCGTTTGTGGCCACCGCAAGCTTCGATCTTGCGCAGTTCGCAATCCGCTTTCCCACAGTCTCCGACCAGCAGCTTTCGGAGACGCAAGCGCTCCCGACCGATGCGGTGGTGGGCGGCAGCAAGATGAACTACATCGATTGGATCCGCACTGCCTCGGTCGATGATCTGCAGAACGAGCGCTATCCGGGCGGCACCGCGCCGACATCGCTGCTGTATAAGCTGTTGCGGCAGTCAACGCTCCAGGAATACGCAGCCATCGCCAAACGGGCCGAATTCAATGCGGGACGCCTGACCGCTGTGGACTTGCTAGAGCCCGAACTGGTCGATATCGATGCGACCAGGCCTACCGTGCGGGCGTGGGACGTGCTGGCGAGGCCCGCCATTGACGACCCGACGAAAACCTGGGCGCGCTTCCTGGTCGAACTGGTGCCAGGTCCAGCCTCGGCCTACCAGCGTCTCGCCGATCTGCGCACTAGCCTGCAGCGCCTGGCGGCCCTGCCGACCGCAGAACTGGACCGTCTGCTTTGCGAGACGCTCGATTCATGCAGCCACCGGCTCGATGTCTGGCTCACCGCAGTGGCGAATGCGTTGCTGCAGGAAACGCGCGCCGCGCGGCCGACGGGGATCCATGTCGGCTCCTATGGCTGGATTGAGAATGTGCGTCCTGCATCAGGCCGGGCTGTGGTGGCAGGCGCGGAGCGGGAGCAGGTGCTGCGGCTTGACGCCCTGCGCAGCCGCAAGACCGGGATAGCGAAAACGCTACCTGTTCCTGTTGTGCCGACGGAGGACAATGGCGGCTTCATCCACGCGCCGTCCTATGCCCAGGCGGCGACGGCTGCGATCTTGCGGGCCGGGTTCATGTCGCACCAGGGAACGTCGAACGGCAGCCTGCTAGCGATCGACCTGTCCTCCGAACGGGTCGAGCGGGCGCTGTGGACGCTGGATGGCGTGCGTGCCGGGCAACAGCTCTCGGCGCTGCTGGGCTATCGGTTCGAGGCCGAACTGGAGGCGCTCGGCCTGCAGGTGTATCTACAGCCTTTCCGCGATGCGTTCCCGATCATCGGCAGCGAACTGACCCCGACCGATCCGGCCTCGGAAGCGGTTGCGGCGTCCGGTGTGGTCGATGCGCTGAAACTTCGCGCCGCATTCGATGCCGGCATGCTCGTCCCTGGTGCGATCTGGGGCCCGGGCCTGCCGCCACCGGGACCCGTCCAGGACAGCGTCGTCAAGCTGTTCCAGGAACTAGACGACATTATGGATGCGTTGTCGGATCTGTCGATTTCCGAGGCTGTCTTTCAGGTCATGCGCGGTAACTTCGCGCGGTCCGGTGGCCTGCTGGATGCCGTACAGAAAGGCGCCTTCGCTCCCGAACCCCAGGTGATCGACTCGCTTCGCAGCGGGATCGACCTGACTCACAGGGCAATGGTTCTGTTCGCAGGCGTCCCCAGCGCTGCCCCCGGGTGGAGCGCGATACCGCCGGGCCCGCGCGCCGTGGCCGAACCGTCGCTGGATGCGTGGGCGGGATCGATGCTTCCAGATCCGGGCACCGTGCGTTGTTCAGTGTCATACACGGCACCGGACGGCGCCGTGACGAAGGCAGTGGTCTCGCTGGCCCAGTTGCGCCTGGGGCCGCTTGATTTCCTGGCGTTGACCGACACGATGCAGACGCCGCAGCGCTCCGAGCTTGAGGAACGCGTCCGGTATACCGCCGGGCTGGCGCCTTCAATCAATAAGATCGTGATTGGGTTCGACCGCACGGGCCTTCCAAAGGATTCCGTGACCTTCCCTGAAGCCCTAACCGTGGCGCGCACCGTGCGGGCGCTGATCAATTCGGCCCGGGCGCTGCAGCCAGCCGATCTTTGCGAACCCCAGGTGTCGGCCGACAAGGCCGGGGGCGCCATCGATCTGGCGGAGCTCCAAGCCCGGCTCGCGGCGGTTCGCACGCAACTGGCCACCGACAGCGCCGCGCTAACGACAGCCATCGCGGGCCTGCCGGCTTCGACCGATCCCGTGCGCGCTGCCCTCGTGACCGCCGGCGGCTACGGCGTTCTTGGCTCGACGCCTGCGACATCGAGCGGTGCCGATTCGGGTCTTGCGGCACAGGCGAGCGCCGTCTCGGCGGAACTGGTGAAGCGTCTGAAGGCTGTGGTGGGGATGGCGAGCGCCACGCCCGCCGACGCGCTTGCCCAGTTCGCCGTGATCTTCGCCGAGACGATCGACGTGCTTCCGCGCCTGAAGGCGCCGAACGTCGCCACGCTGCAGGCGGCCTTCGGCGCATCGGCCGGCCTCTTCACCGGAGCCCCTCCACACGCGGTGGAGGGGTGGGTGCAGCAGCTTACGCATGTGCGCCCGGCCATCGCGCGGCTTGATGCGGCCTACACCACGGCACAGCTTCTGGACGTTTCGGCGGCCCCTAACTTCACCTTCGCTCAGCTCGCGCCGGTTGCCGGCGACCGGTGGCTCGGCTTGCCGTTGAACGGCACGACGTCCCCTCCCAGCGGACGTGTCGCCCTCGCCGCTGTCGCCGTTGGCACGATCACAGCCGGTAACGACTACGCTGGCCTGCTGATCGACGAGTGGCCCGAGCGCATTCCCTCCACGCAGCAAACCGCGGCGGTGGCGTTTCACCATGACGAGCCGAAATCGCGAGCACCGCAGTCGCTGCTTCTGGCCGTGTGCCCCGACGGGCGCGAAACCTGGGACGACGAGCTGATCCTGGCCACCCTGGAGGAGACGCTGCAGCTCGCGAAGTTTCGTGGTGTCGATCTCGATTCAATGTGGGACGTCGGCCAGATTTTCCCCGCGTTGTACGTTCCGTTCAACCTGGAGCAGGCGACCGTGCAGACACGCTTCCGTCTTTTGGCAAACGAAATCGCGCGCTTCCATGTCTGAGCGCAGTTCACGGTCCCTTAAGCCGTCGGTCACCTCCTGGACGCGAATTGAGCCGAAGCCGCGCGACGGAACACTTTCGCGCGGCCTGCAAGCGCAGGTGCGCGACGCCGCCTGGATGCTGGCGCGCCAATGGCAAGTTGGTGAATTCCGGGGCGAAGACGCAGGCTCGCCGGTGGCCGCTACCATCGGCGTGACGAACAGGACGTTGTCGGTCTACCGCCCAGGTAGTGATCCCGCGGCCGCCGTCGCGCTGAACATGAAGCTGCCACTCGAAGTGCATGTCGAGCGTGAGCCGGTCATCCTGAAGTTGCGCGCGGCGGTTCAACTCGGGCTGTTCTTCGAGCGCGCACTCGCCGCGGCCGGCCAACCGCTCTCGGTCCGCGATAGTTTTCGCACGGCTTTCCCGATTGCGCCAAAGACCGATGCCGATGTCACGTTCGATGGCGGCACCGGCGACCTGTTGCGCCAACTAGCGACGCGGCGCGTGGTGGACGGCGTGCAGCTCCACCGCTCGGCGACGGGCGCAGCCGGCGCACCGCCGCTGCCGTCGGAGGCTGCCGATCCAGCCGTAGGTGCGGTGATCGCCAGCTTTGTCGCCTATCGCCGCTCGCTCTACAGCGAGCCTGTGAACGACCGCGCCTGGCAGCCGGAAAAACTGACGCACGACTTCGTCGTCAGCTCGCCGCTGGTTAGCGACACGTTGACGCTGCACGCCGAAGGATTTCCAGGCGGCCATCTCGATTGGTATTCATTCAAGCTAGGGGCGAACGATCCGGCGGTCTCCGGGCTGCCGATCTCGACCGACACGTCCAACAGCTTTGCATTTCTCCCGCAGCACGTAACATTCAGGGGAATGCCCGAGCCACGCTGGTGGACGTTTGAACAGGGCATCACCGATTTCGGGGCGCTCGACGTACATACGGTTGACCTTGCGACGATGCTGGTGATGGAATTCGCCCTCACCTACGGGAACGACTGGTTCATCGTACCGCTGCCGACTGCGGTAGGGACGTTGAGTGCCATCGATACGCTCATCGTCACCGACACCTTTGGCCAGCGCAGCGTAGTGCGATCTTCAGAGCAGACGGCTGGAAGTACCGGCACGCAGCCCTGGTCGATGTTCAAGCTTTCGGGCAATGGCGCCCGTTCGCCCTATATCTTCATCGCACCGACCCTCGGCGTGACGGACGAAGGTCCGCCAATGGAGAACGTGCATTTCCTGCGTGACGACATGGCTGCGATGGGTTGGGCAGTCGAGCACAAACTGCACGGGAGCTGGGATGTGCCGGTCGACGCCTTCGAGGCGTATCTCGCGGCGCGTGCGCTCGATCCCCCACCCAAGCCGTCGCCACTTCCAGGCGACCCGCCCATTTTTTACACGCTTGAAAGCACGGTGCCATTCAACTGGATTCCCCTGGTTCCCGTGCAGGCCCCTTCCGGCGCGCTGTATTTTCGCCGTGGCGTGATGGAGCGCGAAACGACAAGCGGCCCGGTCGCTATTCCAGCCCATGCAAGCGTGCTAGAACCGGGGCTTCCGTTCTTCCTAACTGACCGCATTCTGACGCATGTGGGCATTGACGCAGGAATAACCTTTCGCCGCTCGCGCGGGACCGATGGCAGCACCTTCGTGTGGTATGCACGCAGCGCCTCTCCTGGCGCAGGTCCTGGCTGGTCAGGCTTGCGCTTTGACTATCTTCAGGCGTTCGGCGACGGCGTGGCGAACCCATAGATATAGGCCCGTTCCCAACAGTGATGCTGGTGGCGAAGTCAGGATCTCGCCGCCAAGCCGCTCTCTGTATCCGCTGGTGACGCTCGAGACGTCGGCGGAAGCAGGCTTGGTGAGCCGCCGAGCATGTGGGGGTTCTGGGCTCAAACCCTCGGAATTTTTGAAAACCAAAGAATTCAGTAGTTTAAACTAGTGAGATACCTGCGAGCAGGACATCCAGGTCGATCGGCTGGCCGCGGTCCCGGAACATGTAGCGTCCAAGGAGGTGGATGTGGCGCCAGGCCACGGGGGAGATCTTCTGCAGCAGCTGGATTGCTTTCTGGTTGCCGGCGGCTTGGTAGCGTTCCAGCAGTTTCGAAAGCAGGACGGAATTGTAGGCGATGATGACGTTGGCGATCAGCCGGGCGCATTGGTTGCTGATGGCCGTATCGAGGTCAGTCCGGCCGGACAGCTGTTTCCTGCCACCGACCTGGGCAATCGCCGACCGCAGCTGGTGATAGGCCTCGAGCCGGTTCTGCGAGCGATGGACATCTCTCTGCAGTTGCACGTCTCTGAAGTAGTTGAGGGTGTAGATACTGCGCACCAGCTTGTCGAATTCAAAGACCGCCTTGCGGGTTGGGTTGTGCTGGGACAACGCACACAGCTTGCGAACCAGCGTGCTCTGGCTCGCTTCCTTGAGTCCAAGGGTGGCGATGATCCGGTCGATGTTGGCTTTCTCGGCAATGATCGCCTGTCGGTTGATCTGTCCAGCTGACTGAAGCAGATAGGGGTTCTCTTCGGACGGGTCGGTTCCGCAATATACATGCTGGACTTGCGCCTGCAAGTTGGTGAAGCGCGGCGCCAACTTCAGGCCAAACCAGTGCAGGATGGCGAAATTCGCCTTGTTGATGCTGTGCATGTCCCCGGTGATCGCGGTCGGCACGATGTCCGAGGTGTTATGGTAGCAGATGTCGAAGACGTAGTGGCTTTCGTGCTCGTTGGCGCCGATCAGTTCCGCTTCAAGCGGCACGTGATTGGCGAGCAGGGTGTAGGCGACGACGCCTTTGCCTCGCCCGAAGTATTTGCGCGAGTATCTGGCCTTGATTGTCGGTGTGGCTGCCTCGAACTTCTGGCCATCTACTCCGCCATAGAGAGTCTCCGTGTTAAACGAATACAGGGGAAAGATGTCGAGCCCGGCGATGAAGTTGCTGATCTTGTCATTGGCCGCCCGAAGCGTGGCCAGGCGCAAGTGCTGCTGATGCGTCTCCTGCAGGACGTCGTAAGGGACGTCGCTGGTCTCGGCCATGCTGAGCATACCATGGTTCATGGCTTGGGCGACGAGCACAGCCATCAGGCTGTCCTCGTCCACGATCTTCTTGGCGTAGCGAGGCTGCAAGGGCGTCAGTGCTGACAAGAAGCCGCAGCGTGCGTTCACGAAGCGGAAAACGTCAGGAACGCCGCGCGCCTGGAGCTTGGCATAGAAGCTGCTCTGCAGGGCGTCGTCCTTGTCGATCCTGGGCTTACGCCAGGACAGAGTATTGTGTTCGGGGTCGAATTCGAGATGCTTGAGTTTGCCCGAACGCAGATCGTGGTCGAACGTCCGCCACAGCCGATCCAATTCGTCGCACAAGGCATCGACGATGGCGTCGGCAGGTTGGCGCAGCCAGGGAATGTTGAGGTCCTTGAGCGCTTCGGCCTTGCGGTCCAGTTCCACCAAGTCGTCGCCGAAGCGGCGATGCCGGACGCTGTCGTCGAGGTAAAGCTCACCGGAGGCAAGGCGTTTGCGGAGTTGCCGATAAATCCAGAACTCATAGCGGTTCCCCCGAAGGCCTACGGGCGTCACACATCTACGGAATGAAGTGCCATGTCCCAGCCTTTGAGGAAGGTGTCGAGACGGCTGAGACCCCGGGCGATGGTTTTCGGGCCGGCTGGCTTGTAGCCGTGTGACGTGTAGCCGGACCAGCCGCCCAGGCGGCCCACGATCCAGGCAAACCAGGCCAAGCTCGCCTGCGGATGCGGGTTCTTCAGCGTCTCCGTTCGTCCCTCAAGCCGGCTGTTGAGCGCCGTCAGTGCAGGCTCGTGCGCCGGGTCGATCGCGTCCGCCATGCTCTGCCCGGTTTGTCCGTTCCGCCCTATGACGATCTGCATGATCCGCACCGCAGCGATCAGTCCGACAATGGCCAGCTTCACGAACCGCCGCGCCTGCGTGACCTGCGACTGGTCCACCTGCACGCCGGCCGACTTCAATGTTCGGAACACCTGCTCGATGGTCCAGCGATGGCGATACCAGGCGACGACCTGACGCGCCTGTTCCGCTGTCGTGACGGCATGCGTGGTCAGCAGCCGCCATTGCAGCATCTCGACGCCAGGCGGCGCATTGACCTCGGCCACGTCGACCACGAACAGGTCAACACTCGCCGCCAGGTCCTTGCCCGCCGCTGTCGGACGGCGCAGCGACACCGCGCCGAACCGCAGCGCCAGGCAGGCCGCGCGTGCCTCGCGTCCAGGCTGCTTGGGCACCATGATCGTCTCGCGATGCCGCTCAGGCCAGGCAGCGACGGTTGCGAACAACCGGCCAGCCTCGGCCAGGCACCGGTCGCGGGCTGCACGTGTCAGCAGCTGCACACCCTTCGGGCGACGGGCGAACTGCTCGTAGATGTCGCTCTCGCGATCGGCGACCATGGTGACGCTTGCCGCTCCTGCCAGCATCTCGGAGGCTTCGTCGGCGGCAAGCAGCCAACGATAGGACTCCTTCTCCTCGATCATCCGCTGCTTGGGGTTGTCCACCTTGGCGTCCGTGCGGTTGAGAACCTGCGCACCGACCAAGCCGATCATGCCGCCATGGACGGCATCTACCGCGATGGTTGGATGCAAGAACAACCCGAGATCACGGTCGTTGCCGGATCGCCCGAAACCGCGCTTGCTGGCAGCATGGCGGGGGAAGTTGAACTCAGTCGTGTCCTGGATCGCCAACACGTGCCGCCCGGACGCACGCTGGCCGGTGAACCGCCCAGCCGTAGTCAGCATCTCGTCTCGGCTGACGCAGCTATGGTCGAGGAAGCGGCCAAAGGACAGCGCCTCGTTGCGGTCCTTCGCCAGCGCATGCAGGCAGGTCGTCGGTTGCTCACCCATCGCCTCCAGCAAACGCGCGCCAACGCGGCGAAGACGTGCATCACCGAACCCACCAAGATCTTCCTGCACCATGAAGCCGACCTCTTGCCAATGCTCGAGGCGACAGAATCACAGCTAAAAACCGAGAGAAAGTCGTTCCGCACTTATGCGAACCCCGTAGCCCCGAAGGCGGGTTGGCTTCCCGGCCTGGTCGAGGTCGAAAAGGTGGGGCCACAACCTTTCCGGTGTTGTGCCTTCAGGGGTTTCGGCAAGCGGACGTTCCGTGAGACGCTGCTGGCGGTTGAAGACCGTCTTCATCCAGGACAAGGCGGCTTGCCATGGGCTGCCGGTCGGCTCAGCCGAGACATCGAGCGTCATCGCGAGCGGACGCAGGGTCCTTTTGAACCGCGCCGCCACCCGATCGACTGCCCGCCAACGCAGCTCCATTTGGCTGTCCGATCTGTCGCACAGACGATTGCCGGCGGTGAGAAGATCATCTTTCGGCATGATCCTGAACGCACGCTTCCGGACGTCTCCGAACGGCGTTGCGTCGTCGACGGTCTCGTCGACATAGAGCAGCAGCACGCGGCCGACCCGAGGAGCCTCCCGCTGCCTTTTCTCCTGGGCTTTGGCGTACGCCTCCTCCGCGGCTTCCTTGGTCTCTTGCTCGATCTGCGCCATGCCGTGGCAAAAAGCGTCGACGAGATTGTCGTTCATCTGCCGGTAGCGTTGCCAAGCATAGCACAGCAGATACAGATGCCTTTGTCCTGCCGTCATCCGGCGCAAATCGAATATTGTATAGTAATGCACCAGGCTCGCATAATATCTTGTGTTTTGCTGGGAAATGCCGAGCTGTGGAACGATGGCCTTGGCGGCAGTATGCAAGGGTGCCAGCGTTGCATGCTTCTGTCGCTCGGCGACCATCATCTTATAGCCGAAATGTTTGGCGTCCTGCTTGAGCGCCGCCAATTCCGACAGCGTGCCTTCGCGCACCACGAGATCCTGCAACGCCGCGCGGGTTCCGGCATCCAGGCCCTTCTCGATAAGCTGTGCCAGGCGCCCGCGCTCGGCGACGAGCACGTCGCTGATGACGGTTTGCAGCGTCGTGTAGCCCGGTCGCACGATCTGCCGAGCTTTCAGGAATCCCAGCACCTCGATCAGAATGAAGGTCGGGGTCACGTCTCGTCTTGCCACCAGCGCTGCCATCTCGATGAGAGCTGGCCGGTTGGCTTCAGACCAGAGTCGGTAGCCAAACAGTTTTGCGATCTCAGCCCGTTGCGTATACCGCTCGTCCTGACGCAGCGGCCGGAGTGCGACCGTGTCGCCCGGGAAGTAGCGCTCCAGCAGGAATTCGATGTCTTCGGTCGGGATCTCCAGCCCGTCGAAGTTGAAGAACGCCTGCTTTGCCTTGAAGTAGCCGATCTGGAGCAGGCAATGCAGACGCTCAACTGGCCCTTTGCGCCGGTCAGCCACGGCACGCTCGGCCTCGGTAAAAGCGAAGAAGTCGGCGCGCTGGAAGTCGTCGAAATCGGGCAGGCCGTAAAGCGCGTTCCGCTCGGCTTGCGACAGTACGGTCAGCCGTCTACTTTTGCCGGCGCGCGTCGGTTGGTCGGTTTGCAATGGGCCTCGGGCGGGTGGAAGGGAGAAAAAACTTTCCCTATAACACCTGCTTTAGGGCAAGTAACTTGTCGCGACGGCAGGCACAGCTTGCCTTTCAGGTCTATGACGGAGCGTGCACCAAGCATCGTTTTAGGGAAAGTCGTTCGTCATGAACCCGCCCCCGAAGGTTCCCAACGCCGACCGGCGCAGCCGGGAGCACCTGACGCCCGCGGAGATCGACCGGCTGATGGCCGCCGCGCAGCGGCTCGGACGTCATGGCCATCGCGACGCTACGATGATCCTGCTCGCCTACCGGCATGGCCTCCGCGTGTCGGAACTGGTCGGCCTGCGGCGCGAGCAGCTCGATCTGCAGCAGGGTCTGTTGCATGTGCGCCGGCGCAAGAACGGGTTGCCGAGCACCCATCCCCTGCGCGGGCCGGAACTCCGGGCGTTGCGCAAGCTGCTCCGCGACGATCCGGACACGGCCTATGTCTTCGTCTCCGAGCGCCGCGCGCCGATGACCACGGCAACCTTCCGCAAGCTCATCGCCCGCGCCGGCGACGCGGCCAGGCTGGGCATGCCGATCCATCCGCACATGCTCCGCCATTCGACGGGCTTCAAGCTCGCCAACGACGGCCAGGATACCCGCGCCATCCAGCACTATCTCGGGCACAAGAACATTCAGCACACCGTCCTCTACACACAGCTTGCCGCCGATCGCTTCAACGACTTCTGGAAAGACTGAGAGACCAAGGCATAGGCTGAAATAAGCTGGGCCAGCCTGTCATAGTGTCACAAACCAGGGTTTACGGCACGATAGCGGTATGGAGGTAAGAAGGCCCGCTTTCCGGGCTGCTAATCGTGCCGTAACTGCGTTGCACAATCAGCGTGCCGGTGCAAAGATCACACATGGCTTCCGGCACGAAACAGCACACATCGTCCCCGCCCACACCCGTCCCCACTCCGCTGGACGCCGGTGCCGGGCTGCTGATCGGCTACGCCCGGGTCTCGACTGAAGACCAGAAGCTCGATCTCCAGCGCGATGCCCTGGCTGGGCTCGGCTGCCATCGGGTGTTCGAGGATCGAGCCTCCGGCGCGCGGACAGATCGACCAGGCCTTGCCGACGCACTGTCCAGGGCAATCGAGTGAATTGGCCCGAGCGGGCTTCCTACGCGGCGTGAAGGAGAATTCATAGGACGCTCCATGATGGAGGCGTTCAATGGTTCAGCCGGCAGCACTGCCCTTCCTGGCGCATTTTGCAGCCCTGCAAGACCCCCGGCAGACGGCCAAGGTGCTGTATCCCCTGCCGGAACTGTTGCTTCTGCTGCTCTGCGGCACAGTCGCGGGCGCCGATGACTTCGTCGAGTTGGCGCTGTGGGGTAGTGAGCACCTGCTGTTCCTGCGTCGCTTCCTGCCATTCGCACGCGGTATTCCGAGCCATGACACGCTGTGCGAAGTCGTCGCGGCTCTCGACCCGGCTCTGTTCAAGACCTGCTTCACGAACTGGGTCGAGCGCCTGCGCGATCCCGGGCCGGAGACGATCGCGATCGACGGCAAGACCTCGCGGCGTAGCCATGCCCGGTCCAGGGGCCGCGGCCCGCTGCATACAGTTTCGGCTTGGGCGACCGGGCAACGGCTCGTGCTGGGACAGGAAGCGGTGTCGGAGAAGTCCAACGAGATCACCGCCATCCCGTTGCTGCTGCAGCGCCTGGAGTTGGCTGGCGCCTTGGTCACCATCGATGCCATGGGAACGCAGACCGCCATCGCCCAAACCATTCTCGACGGCGGCGGGGACTACGTGCTCGCGCTCAAGCAGAACCAGCCCGGCCCATGCGCCAAGGTCGAGGCGCTGTTCGCAGCCCCGCCGCCGGCGATGGCGACCGGCTGTCAACGGCGGTTGAAATCTCCTCAGATTGGGCGGACGAAAATTCCTCACTTTGTTACGGTTCAGTCGCGTCCATAGCCGCGCGGTGGTTCGGTGCTGGCGAGATCGGCGAGGTCGAGATCGACGATGGCCTGCAAGGCTTCGGCGGTGGCGGTTTCGCGCTGGGCTTCCGGGAGGGCGTCGGCCCAAACAGCATATTCAGCCTGCAGAGCGAGTAGCTCGGCGACGGCATCGTTCCAACGTTGCGGCCTGGAGCGGCGGTCGGCTGGACGGCGATAGCGGATTGTTGGGTTGCTGGCTTCGGCTTGCTTCCGGGCACGGTAGTGGGCCTGTCGTTCGGCATTGGTGAGCGCATGTTCGCCTTGCGGCTGTCGGCCTCTTGGCATCGCTTGTCTTCCGTTACGTAACGCTATGCAGGGGGCATCCGGCGGAGGAGTGCTCGGCAGCTCAGGTGGCGCCTACGGGTTCGGCTGCGGCTTTGGGCGGCCGGCCGCGGCGCGGCCGAGCATCGGCCTGCACGGTGCTGGCCCGCTGGGCTTGCGGCAGCAGGTCGGCGTGCTGGCGCATGCGGTAGCTGGAGCCCTCGATGTGCACGACCACGGCATGGTGCAGCAGCCGGTCGAGCAGAGCGGTAGCAATGACGGGATCACCGAACACCTGGCCCCACTCGGCAAAGCCGCGGTTGGAGGTCAAGATCATGGCGCCGCGCTCGTAGCGGGCGTTGACCAACTAGAACAGCAGATTGCCTGCGGTGGCGCCGAGGGTCAGGTAGCCGATCTCGTCGACAATGAGCAGTTGGGCGCGGCAGAGATAGCGGATGCGTTCGCGCAGGCGTCCCTCCCGGTCGGCCTTGGCCAGGCTGTCGATGATGTCGGCGAGCGGCGAGAAGTAGACGCTGCGCCCAGCCCGGATGGCTTCGACGCCGAGGGCGATGGCTAGATGAGACTTTCCGGTGCCGGACTGGCCGATGAGGTGCACGACCTCGTGGCGGTCGATGAAGTCGAGGCCTGCGAGCGCCATGATGCGGTTGCGGTCGAGCGAGGGCTGGAACGAGAAGTCGAAGCCGGTGAGGGTCTTGACGGTGGCGAGCCTGGCCATCTGCAGGGCGGCCTTGATCCGGCGCCCCTCGCGCATGGTGAACTCCTCGGCGAGCAGGGTGTCGATCGCCTCGATGGCGCTGACCTGGCCGCGCTCGAGCTGCTGGACGACGCCGTCGAGCGCCTCAAGCGCGCGCGGCATGCGCAGGCCGACAAGGTTCTGACGGATACGCTCGATCGGCGTGTCGAGCTGGGGTGTTTGCTTCATACCGCAGCCCCATTGGCGAGGCGTTTGCCGACGGCGTCGTAGAACGTGAGGGGCCGAAGTGCCACGACCTCGCCGGACTGGTTGGGTGGCGTGCCGTTGCGCGGCGTCTGGCTGTTGACGGGCGGCGGCGCCGTCCGGTGACCGGCGATGATGCGGCGCTGGCCGCGGCCGTCCATCACGGGATGCACGGCAACGATGCGGCCGTCTTCGATGATGCGGACCTCGTCGGCGGTGCTGTGCACCTCGACGGGCCGGCGCCGGGTCGTGTCGGGCACGCTGTAGAGGTTGCCGTCGACAGAGACCATGCCGTCGCGGGTGATGCGTCGCTCCAGCCGCAGCACGGCCTGGAACGGCCCGGCCGGCAGCGGCTGCAGGCTTGGGCGCTCCTCGGCGAAGTGCTCGCGGACCACGCGGTGCGTCGTGGCGTGGATGCGCGGGTTGGCGACCTGGTCGAGCCACTGGCGGAACTGCTCGTTGAGGTCATCGAGGCTGCGGAAGCTGCGTCCGAGGAAGAAGTCCTCGCGAATGTAGCGGAACGGCCGCTCAACCTTGCCCTTGGTCTTGGCCCGGTACGCCTTGCAGGCCTTGGGCAGGTAGCCGTAGTGGCGGGCGAACTCGATCAGGGTGCGGTTGTAGATGATATGGCCGGCTTCTGGATCCTCGCGCACGAACACGGTGCGCATGCGGTCGTAAAGGATCTCGGCAGGCGTGCCGCCGAGCGCCTCGAAGGCAGCGGCGTGGCAGCGCAGCAGGGTCTGCATGTCCTGCTGCAGCACGAAGCGGCCCCACAGCATGCGGCTGTGGCCGAGCACGAGCGAGAATAGCCAGACCACGCGCTCCGTGCCGGGCTCGTCGGTGAACACGGTGCGGAAATGCGCGAAGTCGACCTGCGCCTGGCGGCCGGGCGGCGTCTCGAACCGCACCTCGAACCCAGGCGCCGCACTGGGCCGGACCTCGCGGACGAACTCTTTGACCGCGGTTTGGCCGCCGCTGTAGCCAAGCTCGCCGATCTCGCGGTGCAGCCGGGTGCCGGTCAGCTCGGGATAGGCCGCCACGCGCTCGCGCAGGTAGGCCTGGAAGGGCGCGATCTTGGTCGGGCAGGGCTGCCGGGGAGTGTAAGCCGGCGGCTCCAAACCGACGGCGATGTATTTGCGCACGGTTTTGCGGTCCAGGCCGGTGCGTTGGGCGATGGCGGAGACGGTCAAGCCTTGCCGATGCAGATCCAGGATCACGACGAGTTCCCCAAGCCTGACCACCACCGCTCTCCCCCGGACTGCCGGGGGCATGGTGACCTACAGTCGGGAGCCGCCCCACGAGGCCGGGCTCAGGAACAAGCCGCCACGCCAAACTGGGGAATTTTCAAACGCCCGATCTGGGGAGAATGCAGGCGCCACTGACACCGGCACGCATCGGACCGTGGAGAGCGGGCATGGCCGCCTCGAAGCCCGCACGCACCACGTGTGCCATGACGTTAGCGGACTGCTCTCCGGCCGTGGCTCCCCTGGCGAACTGGCCTTTCCGGGCCTGACCATGGTCGGCATGGTCGAAAGCCAAACCGACCGCGATGGCAGGATCGGGCGTGAGCGGCGCTACTATCTCTGCTCGGCCAAGCTCGATGCCGAAACCTTTGCCCGCGTGGTGCGCAGCCATTGGGGGATCGAGAATCGCCTGCATTGGATGCTCGACGTGGTGTTCCGCGACGACCTGGCCCGGCTCAGGACGAGCCATGGACCCGCGAACATGGCCGTGGTCAAGCACATGGCGCTTAACCTGCTCAGGCAGGCGAAGCCGACCCTCAGCCTGAAAAACCGCAGAAAACGGGCGGGGTGGAACACCGAATACCTCGCCGCCCTCGTCCAACAAACCGCTTAGCCGTTCACTCGATTGCCCTGACGCACTGTCCCACCTCCGCCGCGGCGACACACTGGTCGTCTGGCGCCTCGACCGTCTCGGCCGAACCACCCACCAGCTCGTCAACCTGCTTGAGCGGTTCGAGCGCGAAGGCATCCGCCTCCGCTCTCTCCAGGACGGGATCGATCCGGCGTCCGTCATGGGCAAAGCCATGCTGCAGATTGGCGCGGTGTTCGCCGAGATGGAGCGCAATCTGCTGCGCGAGCGCACCAAGGCAGGCTTGGCTGCTGCCCGGGCGCGCGGGCGGCTCGGAGGGCGGAAGCCACGGCTCTCGTCCGAGGGCCTCGACACGGCGCGCCGGCTCATGGCTGATCCATTGCTGACCATGAACGAGATCGCGTCCCGCCTCGGCGTCGGCCGGACCACACTCTACCGTGCACTCGGCCGGGCACGGGCTGAGCCAGCTGGTAGCACAAAGGCAAAGGCGGCTAGCAAAGCGCGCGCGCCTGGTCGAAAGCCCCGTATTACCGCGGTCGCCAGCATGCTAAGCTAACCGGTTGCTGACGCGATAGAGACTACCCCAGCAAGGCATTCGCACGAGACACTTTCCACGTCTCATATGGGTTGTTTTCCGTATTCCGAGACACTAGCGTGAGCGGGTCTAGACCCTAGCGAGACGGAGGGCTCCTTTCGTATGTCCATCTACGGCTACGCTCGCGTCAGCACCATCGACCAGGACCTTGGCATCCAGCGCGCCGCTCTCAAGGCGGCCGGCTGCAAGGTGATCCGCGCCGAGAAGGCATCCGGCGCCCGCCGCGACGGCCGGACCGAGCTGCAGGGGCTGCTCGACTTTGTGCAGCCCGGCGATGCCCTGGTGGTGACGCGCATCGACCGGCTCGCGCGCTCCATGAAGGACCTGCAAGATATCGTCCATGAACTGAAGCAGAAGGGCGTGGCCCTGCGCGCCACCGAGCAGCCCGTAGACACCGGCACGGCCGCTGGAAAGGCGTTCCTGGACATGCTGGGCGTGTTCGCCGAGTTCGAAACCAACCTGCGCCGTGAGCGGCAGCTCGAAGGCATCAAGGCCGCGAAGGCAACAGGCGTCTACAAGGGTCGCAAGCCAAGCATCAACGCGGCCGAGCTGTGCCGGTTACGCGACGAGGAAAAGCTTGGACCTACTGCCATTGCGCGCCGGCTCGGCATCGGCCGCGCCAGCGTTTACCGCGTACTCGGAGCGCACAAGCAGGTGACGTAGCAGCCCGACTCAGGCCCCATGCTTACTTTGCGGCTCACAGCACGAATGTTGGGTCGGCCCCTGCCTGGATGCACGGCATACCGGTGCCGCCCTCAACAGACTGCCTGAAACACTATGGCCAATAGTGTTTCAAAATGGCGGACGCAGGCGGGAGCGGCCACGGCCCCTGCCCCGCCCGGCGAACCGACGCCGTCCCGGAAACCCTGGCCCGTTGCCGGCTCCCCGCCGGCCCGCCGCACACGGCGCTGGACCGGCGCACGCCATCCGTGAAACAAAGGTCGCGGGATCGCTCGATCTCGCCCGCCCGGAGGCCGCCATGACCGTCATCAGCATCCAGATCATCGTCGCCCCCGACGGCGCCATCTCCACCGCAACGCCCCTGCCTGCCGGGGAGTACACCGCCCGGATCGAAGTCAAGGAGCCGCCTGTGCGGCAGCTCCCCACCGATCCCGACCTGGATGATCTTCCGACGCTCGACCTCGGCCCCTGGCCCGAAGGGCTGAGCCTACGCCGCGAGGACATGTACGGCGACGACGGACGGTGAGCGTCGTCGATACCAACGTCCTCGTCCAGTCCAGCGTCACGACCGCACCGGATCACGCCCGCGCGCGGGCCGCAATCGCCCGGCTCAGGGCGCAAGGACCCGTCGCGGTCACGCGCCAGATCCTGAGAGAGTTCCTGTCCGCGACGACCCGGCCGCAGCCCTGAGCGAAAGCCGCCACGCTGGCCGAGGCCACGCGAAACACGGACGGCTTCCTCCGGCGCTTCGCCGTGCTCGAGGATGGGCAAGCCGTGTGGGACGAGCTGATGGGGCTGGCCCGTTCCTTTTCTTTCGGCGGCAAGCAGGTGCACGACGCCAACATCGTCGCCACCATGCTGGCCCACGGCGAGACGCGCCTGCTCACCTTCAACGCGGCCGACTTCCGCCGCTTCGTTCCCCTGATCGAGGTCGTCGCCCCATGATGTCGCTGCACGACCAGTCGGGCGGGCGCAAGTACCTCACCCGCGAGGAGCACATCCGCTTTCTGCTCGCCGCCGACCAGGCGCCGCGCGACGTGCGCGCCTTCTGCCACACGCTAGGCTGGTCGGGCTGCCGGATCAGCGAGGCGCTGGCGCTGACGGCCGAGCGGGTCGACGTCGCCGCGGGCACGATCACCTTCGAGACCCTGAAGAAGCGCAGGACGGGCGTGTTCCGCGCCGTGCCGGTGCCGCCCGAGCTCGCCACCATGCTCGACCTCGTCTTCGGGCTCCGTGGTCTGCGCGGTCCGTCTGCCAAGCTGCCGCTCTGGACCTGGTCACGCGCCACCGCCTGGCGGCGGATCAAGGAGGTGCTGGCCGCGGCCGGCATCGAGGGCGCGCAGGCAAGCCCCAAGGGGCTGCGCCATGCCATGGGCGTCGCCGCCGTCGGCCAGGGCATCCCGCTCAACCTGGTGCAGCGCTGGATGGGCCACGCCCAGCTCACCACGACGGCGATCTACGCCGAGGCGGTCGGCGAGGAGGAACGCAGCATCGCCGCCCGCATGTGGCGGTGATCAACGCTGTCATCTTCAGGCGCCTCGAACGTAGAACATGCGCAGCCCGACGAGCCCAGCACAACGAGGGGACAAGGTGATGGCAGGCAAGCAGAGCAGCGCCTTCGTCACCGCCAGGAAGGGCTTTTGCTATCTCACGATCAAATACGGCGGCCGCAACGTCGAGATGATGCGCATTCGCCAATACACGCTCGATGCGGACGAGAAGCGGCATATGGGCCCGAACTAACGGAAGTGCCTCCTGGTACGCATAACGAGACAGATTAAGAACAAGAATCCTGTCGGAAAACCCTCCTGCTGCAGTTCCGTACACCTTCCCATTCCGATAGGGTTTGTCGTGCAGAAAATCGGCCGATTCTGGGCCCTTCAGGACAACGATCGGCGGATGTCGGAAATTATCTGGTTTGCGCTATCGCTCTGATATAGCGACTAGAATTCCTTATGCGTACCAGGAGGCACTTCCGTTAGTTCGGGCCTTGTAGCGTGACCCAGATCTACCACCCTGGAAGCCGAAAAGAGCCTCTATCGTTTCACCTTGCGTTTGTCCGCAACCAGGTCCGCCGGATCAACGTGGAACCCAGCGTTCTTGAGCGCCTGGACGACAAGGTATTGTTTCGTGACGCGTTGCTCGACGGCCTTCAACGCCAGCTCCCGATCGAGGTACTCGGGCACCTCAATTCGGAGCGAAGCGAGCGGTGTTTTAGGACGCGACACTGCAAGCGACGTGTGTGCGCCCCACTGCCCTCCCAACTTCCGGCTGTTCTCATCGACCGTGGCATCGTCGGTCTGGGCCGGGGACTGGATCGCCCTGAGGTTCACGCGTCGCGGTGTCGCGAGATCATCGTCCAGCGATGGCAAGTTGGCCTTTGTGTTCATGCTGCGGCAGCCATTCTTTCGAGGTTGTGGATCAGCTCGCCGGCGATAGCCGTGATGTTAGCCGCTGCTGTGTTCGCCTTATCCACTTGCCGCGGGGTCCTCCCCGTCATGTGCAGCTCCCGAAAAGCGGCACGCTCCATCATGGCGTTCTTGAAAACCGGCACCCCCCTCCCCTCGACACTTTCTCTAACGTGCTTTGCGGCCCGAGACTCAAACCCAGACAGAACCCGCGTCCAGATCAGAGACCGCGCGATGTTCGTTCGGGCGAGATCCTGAGCATCGTCAATCTGCGCAATCGTCTTAATTGCATCTCGAACATCTGGGAGGCTCGCCTGGCATGGAACAATGACAAAATTGCTGCGCTGGAGAGCCTTGAGCGCCAGTGTCGACGATCCGCCCGGCAGATCGATTATTACCACATCTCCTTTGCCCTCTGCCTGGCGTAGCTCGGATAGAACATTGGCCTCATCGACCGACGACGTGACGTTAAACCCCGGGATATCGGCCTTAGCGCCGAACGCCGTTGCGTGTTGGTTCAGGTCACAGTCGAGTAGCGTGACCTTATACCCGTCGAGGGCAAGCTCCGTCCCAAGCAGCAGGGCAACCGTCGTCTTCCCGCATCCCCCCTTAGCACTGGCAATTGCAATTGTAGCCATGCTGCCACCTGTTATCATGTACATTTATCAGTGTGGCTATCCTTCCATGCTATGCGGCAAGAGACTACGAAAATCGGCTTCGCGGGTGCATCAGACTGCCGGTGTGGCATAGACGGCACAATGCCATGATGACATTTGTACATTTGTTGTCTTGGTTTCCTTACCAACTGAAAACATATCTAGCTTTATGTGTGGCAATCTGAGAGATGTCAGCTCTTACACCAGTGGCCCGGTCAACTTGACGAACCGCGACGGAAACACGAAAGCTTGGACTTTACTGACGCCCAATCTGGCGTCCGTTCGATTCGCTAACAGGGAGGCTCCAAAGAAGTTTGGACTCTACCGACAGGAAACTTGGACTCTGCTGACGCGGCCCCGGGTAATCCCCTGGACTCTACCGACGAATCTAATACTTAGACTCTAATACCTTTCAAATAGCTTATGTCGGCAAAGTCCAACCTCGTAATGTGGACGTTTTGAGCGATGATGATCCATGGGTAGTGTCCACAGCCTGATAAACCAGCACGGTGTAGCGACGGCTCGAGCCATGGCTGTGACCAAAGCCGAGCGAAGCGCCGTCGATGCTGCCGCTGCTATCATGGCGGAGGAAGAATCCCGGCTTGGCATCACGCATGCCGGGTTTGCTATGACTGGACTGCCGCACAGACGGATTGCTGAAAACATCTGGAGGAAGTCCACCTCTCAAACGACGCTTCTCGTTGCATCAGGACACAACGAGAACGGCGAGGCGATAGGAGTGCCATACGGATCACTCGCACGTCTAATTCTGTTATATTTGCAAACAGAGGCAATAAGGACGAGCAGCCCAGAAGTTGATCTTGGACGATCTATGAATGCGTGGCTATCAAAGATGGAAATCGCTATTGGCGGCCGAACCTATCAGCTCGTATCTGAGCAGGCCCGACGGATTTCTGCTTGCCGCCTAACGTTCTTTCTTGGACGACCCGGGGCGAAGGTTTTTGAGAATGGCGCTTTCGTCTCTGGCGGCATTTCTATGGCCGGAATTTATGACCCGAACCAGACTGCGCTTTGGCAGGAAAAGGTCCGGCTGGACGAAGGTTTTTTGCGCTCATTAAAAGAGCACCCGGTCCCGGTTCGAGAGGAAGCAATACGAGTAATCGGGACGCGATCCATGGCGATCGACGTCTACATTTGGCTCGCATACCGGCTGCATGTTCTTGCCAAGCCCACCCCGATTTCTTGGCTCTCTGTCCACACGCAGTTCGGGGGCGGGTTCAAGCACGTTCGCCAGTTTAAGCCGACATTCATGGATTCGCTGAGTATGGCACTTGCTGTTTACCCCGAGGCCCACGTGGCGGCGGATCTTGAAGGTCTAATACTGTATCCGTCGCCACCAGCAGTTCCTAAGGCCGAAGCCCGAAGGCTTGGATTTTAGCGACGCTTGGACTTTACCGACATATCCCAGATGCAAAGAACCAGTTATTCAATTGCATTTCGGAATATTTCTCTGCACTGTCAGGATGCTCGAGGCGTTTCCTGCGGCAGCGGATGAGCAGTGCGACGTTAACGACGCGGTTTGGTTATCAACGGCGAAGGCGTCCAGCTGGTCCTGTCAGGGCTCGCGCCAGCAAGTATCGCCTGTGCTCTTGGACGCGACTTCGACATGCCGTTATGCGGCTTCCAGGATGGCGAGCACGGTTACAGTCCGGTGGAGGAACAGATGTCGGCGGCAGTCGGCGGGAACGTGCTGGTGGTGGCGAGTGCGCGGGCGGAGAAACAGCGATTCTAATTGGCTGTTTGGCTGCACTAGCCTCACCGTGTGATACCAATTGCCTTAAGTTCTGATTTTTTTGTGACTTCTGGTGTGGGCTGAAGTGTGGTTGCCTTCCGGTCTGTTCGGCGCAGGAGGGGGCAATGGGAGCACGTGGCTTGGTGATCCGGGACGACATGGGCGCGGTGGAGTTGCGGCGGTTCGCGCAAGGCGAGGCGGACCGGCGTGCGGCGCTGCGGGCGCTGGCCATCGCGCAGGCGCTGGAGGGGGCGAGCCGGGCGGATGCGGCCCGGGTTGTGGGGCGGGAACGCCAGTCGCTGCGGGACGCGGTGCTGCGCTACAACGCCGAAGGCCTGGCGGGGCTGCACGACCGCCCCCGGTCGGGTCGGCCGGAGAAGCTGACCGCGGCGCAGCGGGAAGAGTTGCGGGCCTGGGTACTGGCCGGGCCGGACCCGGAGGCGGACGGGATCAGCAGCTACCGCCTGCTCGACATCGCCGCGCACATCCAGGAGCG
>JAABUS010002896.1_pt1 | contig 30018 bp, 22 predicted proteins | sample 5560161 | NCBI WGS metagenome assembly JAABUS01 (sample SAMN10711885, study PRJNA513376) | rock metagenome | isolation source: Antarctica rocks | place: Antarctica: Victoria Land, Trio Nunatak nord | collected 2016-01-04
AATCGATGTTTCCGGGATTAACAAAATCAATATCAACACTTGCGATTTTGATGATTTGAAACGAAACCCTTATTTAACTTTCAAACAAATGAATGTAATAATTCAATATCGGAAACAGCACGGCAATTATAAAAGCAGCAGTGATTTAAAGAATATTGTGATTTTAAATGATGAAGTGATCCGAAAAACAGAACCGTATTTTTCTTATTGATTTTATTTTTAGTAAAAGCCTGTTTAATTTATACAAGATACTTCGGTATGCTCAGGATTGATGGCAATGCTTCTTTTACCCTATAAAAATTGGTGTCTGTGTCATTTATATAAACCAAAATCAAATGCTTGCCATTTTTTAGGTGATAAAAGAAGCATAGAAAATATATGGAACAAATGTTAAAGAGGTCCTAAATGTTTGAAACGTCCCGGCTTATTTCATACTTCTTTTAACACTAAAAATAATAAGCTTTTGTTTTTTTTGATTATTGAATACAAACACAGTTTTTATAGGGATAAAAGAAGCATCGTAATCTTTTTAGATATAACTTAAAAGGATTTTTAAGAAATAAACCTATTTGATCGATTTCCATTTTAGTATTAAATTTTTTTGTATTTTTGCCCTCCCTGAAAGGAGGTATTGTAGGAATTATGATTATAATCAATATAAAAGACGGCGAATCTTTAGATAAAGCGCTAAAACGTTTCAAGAAAAAGTTTGAAAAAACCGGAGTTTTAAGAGAACTCCGTAGTCGTCAGGCATACGAAAAAAGATCAGTAACCCGCAGAAATATTGTTAAACACGCCGTCTATAAACAAAATATGTTTGCAGACAATGTATAAATTTTTATAAGAAATCTTATTCTTAAGTTAGTAAAAAACTATTTGTATCTTCAACTTTACGAAGAAGCAAATAGTTTTTATGCATTTAGACCGTTTTTACACTTATATCCAGCACGAAAAACGCTTCTCCAACCATACTTTAGTTGCTTATAAAACTGATTTGCTTCAGTTTTTTGCTTTTGTAAATACGGAAGAAGGTGCTTCTTTTAACGATGTTTTTTTAATCCGCAACTGGATCGTTCTGCTGATTGACCAAAAAACTGATCCCCGTTCTGTTAAACGCAAGATATCTTCCTTAAAAACTTATTTCCGTTTTTTAGTTCGTGAAAAGTTGATTCAGGATAACCCTATGTTAAAAATTCAAAGCCCGAAGTTGGCTAAGAAGCTTCCCATCATCATCCGGGAAGAAAAAATCAGTTTTTTATTAGACAGCGAAGGGATTTTTGAGCAAACTTTCGCCGGTGTCCGGGACAAGCTAGTGATTGAAATGCTCTTTGGGACAGGTATGCGTTTGGCTGAATTGATTAGTGTAAAAGAAGTTGATATCAGCTGGTATGAAAACACTATAAAAATTATTGGTAAAAGAAATAAGGAACGAATTGTACCGCTGAACAAAGAATTATCGTTGCTAATAAAGCAATACATGGGGATCAAAAAAGATGAAAACTTTAACAACAATTCTTTAAAACTATTCGTTACGGATACAGGAAGCGACACTTATCCGAAATTTATATACCGAATTGTGCAGAAATATCTTGGCTATATCACCACTCAAAATAAGAAAAGCCCACACTTGCTCAGGCATACCTTTGCAACATCACTTTTAAAAAACGGGGCAGATTTAAATTCAATAAAAGAACTTCTGGGACATGCAAATTTGAGTGCCACACAAATTTATACACATAATTCTGTAGAAAGATTAAAACTAATTTATAAACAAGCCCATCCAAAGGCATAAAAAGGAGGAACAATGACAATTACAGTTCAGGCAATACATTTTACCGCTGATGGTAAATTGGTAGATTTTATTCAAAAAAAAATAAATAAACTGGATCAGTTTTTCGATCAGATTATTAGTGGTGAAGTTTATCTTAAACTGGAAAAAGTGGAAGATGAGGCTAATAAAATTTCAGAGATAAAACTACTGATTCCTGGAAACCAGTTATTCGCAAAAGAAAAATGTAAAACATTTGAAGAAGCAACCGACTTAGCAATAGAAAGTCTCCGTAAGCAATTAGAAAAACACAAACAAAAAGTTCGGATCCATGAAACCTCTTTTAAAGAGGTAATAAACAACGATATATAATTTTTTTTAAAACTAAAAACATAAAAAAAGTTGGCAAAACATGTTGCCAACTTTTTTTATAAAAAATTTTGTTGAGATTATAAAAAGTGTAAATTTGCATTCCGTTTTAAGAAAGGGGTAAAACTATAAAAACGGATTTGTTCTTTCAAAGTATTAAAACAAGCCTCCTTAGCTCAGCTGGTAGAGCGACTGACTTGTAATCAGTAGGTCATTGGTTCGATCCCGATAGGAGGCTCTTGAAGAAAGGGTTATTGTTTTCTTTTTAAAGGGGGGATACCAGAGCGGTCAAATGGGACGGACTGTAAATCCGTTGCTTCGGCTACGAAGGTTCGAATCCTTCTCCCCCCACAATTTTTTTAAGCGGAAGTAGCTCAGTTGGTAGAGCGATAGCCTTCCAAGCTATAGGTCGCGAGTTCGAACCTCGTCTTCCGCTCAAAAAGTTACGAGCTATGATTGACGAATTTGTGAATTCTTAACCGCCAATTGTAAATTATAAGCCGATGTAGCTCAGCGGTAGAGCACTTCCTTGGTAAGGAAGAGGTCATGGGTTCAAGTCCCATCATTGGCTCACATTATCAGAATATACAAAAAAGTAAAATTAACCTAATAACAATATAGAAAATCATGGCAAAAGAAAAATTTGACCGAAGTAAACCGCACTTAAATATCGGTACGATTGGTCACGTTGACCACGGCAAAACAACTCTTACTGCAGCTATTACAAAAGTTTTAGCAGATAAAGGTTATTCAGAAGCAAGATCTTTTGATTCAATTGACTCTGCCCCTGAAGAAAAAGAACGCGGTATTACTATTAATACAGCGCATGTAGAATATTCTACTGCACTTCGTCATTATGCACACGTTGATTGTCCTGGCCACGCGGATTATGTGAAGAACATGGTAACAGGTGCTGCTCAAATGGACGGTGCAATTATCGTGGTTGCGTCAACAGACGGCCCAATGCCACAAACACGCGAGCATATTCTTTTAGCCCGTCAGGTTGGTGTTCCTTCACTTGTTGTTTTTATGAACAAGGTGGACATGGTAGATGATCCGGAATTATTAGAATTAGTAGAGATGGAAATCCGCGAATTGTTGTCTTTTTATGATTATCCGGGCGATAGTATCGCTGTTATTCAGGGATCAGCTTTAGGCGGTTTAAACGGAGAGCCAAAGTGGGTTGATAAAATCATGGAGTTAATGGATGCAGTAGATACTCAAATTCCTATTCCTCCACGTTTAACAGAATTACCTTTCCTTATGCCTGTTGAAGATGTATTCTCAATCACAGGTCGTGGTACTGTTGCTACAGGCCGTATCGAGCGTGGCATCATTAATTCTGGCGAGCAAGTTGATATTCTTGGAATGGGTGCGGAAAATCTTAAATCAACGGTTACTGGTGTCGAGATGTTTCGCAAGATTTTGGATAGAGGAGAAGCTGGTGATAACGTAGGTTTGTTGTTGCGCGGTATTGAAAAAGAATCTATCCGCCGTGGTATGGTTATTTGTAAACCGGGTTCGGTAACCCCGCACACAGATTTCAAGGCTGAAGTTTATGTATTGTCAAAAGCAGAAGGTGGTCGTCACACACCGTTCTTCAACAAATATCGTCCACAATTTTATTTTCGTACTACTGACGTTACCGGTGAGATTTCATTGGCAGAAGGAGTAGAAATGGTAATGCCTGGTGATAACGTTACGATCACAGTAAAGCTGATTAACGCTATTGCAATGGAAAAAGGCCTTCGTTTTGCGATCCGTGAAGGCGGCAGAACGGTAGGTGCCGGTCAGGTTACTGAGATTTTAAAATAAGAGTTCAAAATGTTAATTTGAAAACATAAGCTTGTTTTATCGGGCTTATGTTTTTTAATAATAAACGGGCATAGTTCAATGGTAGAATAGAGGTCTCCAAAACCTTTGATCAGGGTTCGAATCCTTGTGCCCGTGCAAAGAGAAAAGTAAACAGAATGGCTAAAGTAACTGAATATGTTAAGGAATCTTATATAGAGTTGACTGAAAAAGTAACTTGGCCAACATGGAGTGAACTTCAAAATAGTGCTGTTTTAGTACTTATTGCTGCAATTATTATTGCCTTAATCATCTTGGCTATGGATGAATCAGTAGGAAACTTACTCAAATATTTTTACAAATCTGTTGCATAATATTTGAACATGAATGATCAATTGAAGTGGTATGTTGTAAGAGCCATTAGTGGGAAAGAGAAAAAAGTTAAACAGTACATTGAAGCAGAAGTAAACCGTTTAGGCATATCGCATCAAATTCCGCAGGTATTAATTCCAATGGAAAAATACTATCAAATGCGTGAAGGAAAAAAGATAGCAAAGGAACGCAACTATTTTCCAGGTTATGTACTAATAGAAGCGGCCTTGGATGGAGAAATGGAACATATTATTAAAAACACTAATAGCGTAATTGGTTTTTTAGGTGATAAAGCAGGAAATGCAGTACCGCTACGCCAGGCAGAAGTAAACCGTATTTTGGGTAAGGTTGATGAGATGACAGTTCAGGCAGAAACAATGAATGTTCCTTATTATGCAGGGGAAAATGTGAAAGTGATGGATGGTCCTTTTAACGGCTTTAATGGCGTGATTGAAGAAGTTAATGAAGAAAAAAAGAAATTAAAAGTTATGGTTAAGATTTTTGGAAGGCGTACTCCTTTAGAACTTAATTATATGCAAGTTGAAAAAGAATAGGTAAAAACAGTATTAAATAACCGGTATCAAGACAAATTATAGTTTATATCTTGATACTTTAAATTTAATACTCAAGATAAAAGCTTAAATGTTACTTTGCTTCCACATTATAACATTTGTCATTAAATTAAATTAGTATAAAATGAAAGAGGTTGGTGCGCTAATCAAGTTACAGGTAAAAGGCGGTGCTGCAAATCCATCTCCTCCGATTGGTCCGGCCTTAGGAGCAAAAGGAGTTAACATAATGGAGTTTTGTAAACAGTTTAACGCCCGTACACAAGATAAAGCAGGTAAAGTTTTGCCTGTTGTAATAACTGTTTATGTTGACAAGTCATTTGAGTTTATCATTAAAACACCTCCTGTTGCTATTCAATTGTTGGAAGTATCAGGTTTAAAAGGTGGTTCTGCTGAACCTAACCGTAAAAAAGTTTCCAGTATTTCATGGGATCAGGTTCAAACTATTGCAAAAGATAAAATGACTGACTTAAATGCTTTCACTACTGAATCAGCAATGAAAATGGTTGCAGGCACAGCACGCAGTATGGGAATTACCGTAAACGGTAATGCACCATGGAATAATTAAACAATTAAATTCGATTTAAGACAGTGGCTAGATTAACAAAAAATCAAAAAGCAGCACTCTCCAAGATTGAGGCAAACAAATTATATTCTTTACAAGAAGCTGCTTCTTTGGTAAAAGATATAACAACTACCAAGTTTGATTCATCAGTTGATATTGATGTTCGCTTGGGGGTTGATCCACGTAAAGCCAATCAAATGGTTCGTGGTATTGCTACATTGCCTCATGGAACCGGTAAAACTGTCCGTGTTTTGGTTTTGTGTACACCTGATAAGGTAGAAGAAGCTAAAGCAGCAGGTGCAGATTTTGTGGGTTTGGATGAGTATATTACTAAGATTGAGGGTGGTTGGACAGATATTGATATTATTATCACTATGCCAAGTGTGATGGCTAAAGTAGGTAAGTTAGGGCGTATTTTAGGTCCGCGTAATTTGATGCCCAACCCAAAATCAGGCACAGTAACTCCTGAAGTAGGTAAAGCTGTGACAGAAGTGAAAGCTGGTAAGATTGATTTTAAAGTAGATAAAACAGGTATTGTTCATGCCTCCATCGGGAAAGTTTCTTTTTCTCCTGATAAGATATTTGACAATGCGATGGAAGTTATCCAAATAATTTCAAAACTAAAACCATCTTCAGCAAAAGGAACTTACTTTAAAAGTATTCATCTCTCTTCAACAATGTCTAAAGGTATAGAAATAGAAACTAAATCAGTAGCAGGTATTTAATTATGAATAAAGAAGAAAAATACGAAGTAGTTGCTGCGCTTGCTGAGCAGATTAGGGAATATGGTAATTTTTATGTTACTGATACTTCAAATCTTACAGTAGCAAAAATTAACAGCATCCGTAGAAAATGTTTTGAAAGTGATATCAAAATACAAGTTGCTAAAAATTCTTTGATAAAAAAAGCGGTAGAATCAATTGATGGTGATTTTACCCCTATGTATGATGCACTAAAGGGTTCTTCCTCTATAATGTTTTCAAAATCAACTAATGCCCCGGCAAAGTTGATTAAGGAACTTAGAAAGTCGGGAGATAAACCTTTATTAAAAGTAGCTTACATTCACGCATCATTTTTTATCGGCGATAGTCAATTAGAAACTTTAATCAACTTAAAATCTAAGGAACAATTGGTTGGAGATATTATTGGCTTGTTACAATCCCCTGCCAAAAATGTAGTTTCTGCCCTTAAATCCGGTGGTAATAAATTGGCAGGTATCATCAAAACATTAGAAGAACGAGGTTAACAGGCACCTTTAGTCCTGAAATTTATTACACAAAGCATTAAAATTTAATTAAATAATATGGCAGATTTAAAAATGTTTGCTGAGCAGTTGGTAAACTTGACAGTAAAAGAAGTAAACGAGTTAGCTCAGATTTTAAAAGACGAGTATGGTATCGAACCAGCTGCTGCAGCCGTTGCAGTAGCTGGGCCTGCTGCTGGTGGCGATGCGCCTGCTGCTGTGGAAGAAAAAACAGCATTTGACGTTATTTTGAAAGAAGCTGGCGGTGCTAAATTGGCAGTGGTTAAATTGGTAAAAGACTTAACAGGATTAGGTTTAAAAGAAGCCAAAGATTTAGTTGATAGTGCACCAAAAGAAGTAAAAACAGGTGTTACCAAAGAAGAAGCTGAATCACTTAAAAAACAATTGGAAGAAGCCGGAGCTGTAGTTGAGGTTAAATAGCCCTACATTTTCTATTCATATTTCAAGACTCCGGCCTGATTGGCCGGGGTCTATTGTTGTTTGTAATATCTCCATTTTTGTTTGAAGTTCAGAAAGCAACTTTAATCAAACAAGTAAAAAGTTTATTCATAAACTAAAAAATTAATCCCTTGACAAACAAAAATAATCAAAGAGTAAATTTTGCAACCAGTAAGCATGTTATTGATTACCCTGATTTTCTTGATGTGCAATTGCAATCTTTCCAGGAATTTTTTCAATTGGAAACTACTTCAGACAATCGCCATAAAGAAGGTTTGTTTAAAGTTTTTGCCGAAAATTTTCCTATTTCCGATTCCAGGAATATTTTCGTATTAGAGTTTCTGGATTACTTTATTGATCCCCCCCGTTACGACATACAGGAATGTATTGAGCGTGGATTAACTTACAGTGTTCCGTTAAAAGCTAAGCTTCGTTTATCTTGTAATGATGAAGAACACGAAGACTTTGAGACAATTGTTCAGGATGTATATTTGGGGACTATACCATATATGACCCCAAAAGGTACATTTGTGATCAATGGTGCAGAGCGTGTTATTGTATCTCAGCTTCATCGTTCACCCGGAGTGTTTTTTGGCCAAAGCCGACATACAAATGGAACAAAGTTATATTCAGCCCGTGTAATCCCTTTTAAAGGGTCATGGATTGAATTCGCTACAGACGTAAATAACGTAATGTATGCTTATATCGACAGGAAAAAAAAATTTCCTGTTACTACTTTGCTTCGTGCAATTGGATATGATTCTGATAAGGATATTTTAGAGTTATTTGAATTGGCAGATGAAGTTAAAGTAAGTAAATCGGGCTTGAAAAAATTTATCGGCCGCAAATTAGCCGCTAGAGTTTTAAAGAAATGGGTAGAAGATTTTGTGGATGAAGATACAGGTGAAGTAGTTTCTATTGACCGTAATGAAATCATTCTTGAACGTGAAACCATTTTAGAAGATGAGCATATTGATATGATCATTGATGCCGGTGTAAAGAGTATTATTCTGAATAAGGAAGATGCTTCTACCAGCGGTGATTATACAATTATATACAACACATTACAAAAAGATACTTCCAATTCTGAAAAGGAAGCGGTAGAACACATATACAGGCAATTGCGTAATGCCGAACCACCTGATGAGGAAACAGCCCGTGGCATTATTGACCGATTATTTTTCTCAGATAAAAGGTATGATTTAGGCGACGTAGGACGGTATAGGATCAATCGCAAGTTGAAGTTGGACACTTCTTATGAAACCAAAGTTTTAACAAAGCAGGATATAATTGCAATAGTAAAATATCTGATTAAATTAATTAATGTTAAAGCTGAAGTTGATGATATTGACCACTTATCGAACCGTCGTGTTCGTACAGTGGGCGAACAGTTGTATGCACAATTTGGAGTCGGCTTAGCGAGAATGGCGCGTACAATCCGTGAGCGGATGAATATTCGCGACAATGAAGTATTTACACCAACAGATTTGATTAATGCCAGAACTTTATCTTCTGTAATCAACTCTTTCTTTGGCACAAACCAGTTGTCTCAGTTTATGGATCAAACAAATCCATTAGCAGAGATAACACACAAACGTCGTTTATCAGCACTTGGGCCAGGTGGTTTGTCCCGGGAACGTGCTGGTTTCGAAGTTCGTGATGTTCACTATACACATTATGGCAGGTTATGTACAATTGAAACACCGGAAGGGCCAAACATTGGTTTGATCTCATCGCTTTGCGTACATGCCAAGATCAATAATTTAGGATTTATTGAAACTCCTTATAAACGTGTTGTAAATGGTAAAGTATCTGTTGACGAGCCTGTAATATATTTATCCGCAGAAGATGAGGATGGAAAAACGATCGCTCAGGCCAATGCGCACTATGACGACAAAGGTAATTTTGAAACCCCACGTGTAAAAGCCCGTTTTGAAGGTGATTTTCCTGTAATAGAACCCGAAAGGTTAGATTATATGGATATTGCCCCAAATCAAATTACGTCTATAGCAGCATCTTTGATTCCTTTTCTGGAGCACGATGATGCTAACCGTGCTTTGATGGGTTCCAACATGCAGCGTCAGGCAGTGCCTCTTTTACGTCCGGAAGCTCCGATTGTGGGTACTGGTTTGGAAGGCCGTGTTGCTAAGGATTCTCGTACATTGATCAATGCCGAAGGTGATGGGGTTGTAGAATATGTGGACGCCAACGAGATCAAAATTAAATACGACCGTAATTACGATGACCGTTTGGTTTCTTTTGAAGGCGACACACAAACTTATCGTTTAATTAAATTCAAAAAAACCAATCAAAGTACAACTATCAATTTAAAACCAATTGTTAAAAAAGGACAACGGGTTGAAAAAGGACAGGTACTTTGCGAAGGATATGCAACACAAAATGGAGAGTTGGCATTAGGCAGAAATCTTAAAGTTGCTTTTATGCCTTGGCAAGGTTACAACTTTGAGGATGCAATCGTTATCTCTGAGCGTGTAGTGTCCCAGGATATCTTTACTTCTCTTCATATTGAAGAGTTTGAACTGGAAGTTCGGGATACTAAACGTGGAGAAGAAGAATTGACTCCGGATATTCCGAATGTTTCTGAAGAAGCTACAAAAGATTTGGATGAAAATGGTATAATACGGGTAGGTGCAGAAGTAAAAGAAGGTGATATTTTAATTGGTAAAATCACTCCAAAAGGAGAATCTGATCCTTCACCTGAAGAAAAATTATTACGTGCAATTTTTGGAGACAAAGCAGGCGATGTAAAAGACGCGTCCTTAAAAACCCCTCCTTCTATCAGTGGCGTTGTGATTGATACCAAACTATTTTCCCGTGCTAAAAAAACCTCTAAAGCTGAAGAAAAAATTGCATTGGAGAAATTAGATAACAAGCACGACAAAAACATTAAAGACCTTAAAAACGCTTTAATCGAAAAGCTTTTTGAAATTGTAAACGGCAAAACCTCTCAGGGCGTTTTTAACGTTTACAAAGAACTGCTTGTTGCAAAAGGAGTAAAGTTTACCCAAAAGATTTTAGTCGAGTTGGATTATAACAATATCAACCCAACCAAATGGACTACAGACGATGAAAAGAATGATATGATTAAACTACTTCTTCATAACTTTAACATTAAAGTGAATGAAGAACTGGGTGCTTATCGTCGTGACAAATTTGCAATCAGTGTAGGGGATGAACTTCCTTCAGGTATTGTTCAGATGGCTAAAGTTTATATTGCCAAAAAGCGTAAGCTCAAAGTTGGTGATAAAATGGCTGGACGTCACGGTAATAAAGGTATTGTTGCCCGTATTGTCCGTGATGAAGATATGCCGTTTTTAAGTGACGGAACCCCGGTTGATATTGTTCTTAACCCTCTTGGCGTACCTTCCCGGATGAATTTAGGCCAGATTTATGAAACTGTTTTAGGCTGGGCAGGAAAAGAGTTGGGAATGAAATTTGCTACGCCAATTTTTGATGGTGCATCACATTCAGAAGTGGAAGAATGGGTGGCAAAAGCAGGTGTTCCAACCTCTGGCAGAACTTACTTGTACAATGGTTTGACGGGTGATCGTTTTGATCAGCAAACTACAGTTGGTATAATCTATATGTTGAAATTAGGCCACATGGTTGATGATAAAATGCACGCCCGTTCTATCGGACCATATTCCCTGATTACCCAACAGCCATTAGGCGGTAAAGCACAATTTGGTGGCCAGCGTTTTGGTGAAATGGAAGTTTGGGCACTGGAAGCATTTGGTGCTGCTAATATTTTGCAGGAAATCCTCACAGTTAAGTCAGATGATGTTATTGGCCGCGCTAAAACGTATGAAGCAATCGTTAAAGGTGAAAACCTTCCTACACCATCAGTTCCGGAATCTTTCAATGTATTGGTTCATGAATTGAGAGGTCTAGGTTTGGATATTACTTTAGAATAAGTTCTAAAAGATAAGTAGGGGTAATAAGATTTCAAGTTTTATCACTCCTACTTAAAACTATCACCTATGGCCGATTTATTTATAATGCTTCTTTTAGCACATAAAAATCAGAATTCAAGTTTTGCTTTTTAGAAAAGCACAATTGACAATACCAATTTTTAGTCGATAAAAGAAGCATTATACATTCGGCCCCTTAAAATTAAAAATAGAACTATGTCGTATAAAAAGGATAATAAAATCAAAAGTAATTTTACCACTATTACGATCAGTCTGGCTTCTCCTGAATCCATTCTGGAACGTTCAAGCGGTGAAGTTTTGAAACCGGAAACCATCAATTACCGGACGTACAAACCTGAACGTGATGGATTATTTTGCGAACGTATTTTTGGTCCAGTAAAGGATTACGAATGTCATTGCGGTAAATATAAGCGTATCCGTTATAAAGGTATCGTTTGTGATCGTTGCGGTGTTGAAGTAACCGAGAAAAAAGTACGTCGGGAGCGTATGGGACACATCAATTTGGTTGTTCCTGTTGCGCATATATGGTATTTCCGTTCATTGCCCAATAAGATCGGATATTTATTAGGCTTACCTACCAAAAAATTAGACCTGATTATTTATTATGAGCGCTATGTTGTAATAAAACCAGGCATAAAAGAAGCAGACGGTATTTCTAAAATGGATTTTTTGACTGAAGAAGAATATTTGGATATTTTAGATACTCTTCCGAAAGAAAACCAATACTTAGACGACAAGGACCCGCAGAAATTTGTTGCTAAAATGGGTGCCGAAGCTTTGGAAGAATTGTTGAAAAACCTGGATTTGGATCAGTTGTCTTATGACCTTCGCCACCAGGCAGCAAATGAAACTTCCCAACAACGTAAAAATGAGGCTTTAAAACGTTTGCAGGTTGTAGAAGCTTTTCGTGATTCAAAAAACAGGATTGAGAATAACCCGGAATGGATGATTGTTAAAATTGTTCCCGTTATCCCGCCGGAGTTACGCCCTTTGGTTCCGTTGGAAGGTGGCCGTTTTGCAACTTCCGATTTGAATGATTTATACCGCCGTGTTATTATTCGTAATAATCGGTTAAAAAGACTGATTGAGATCAAAGCACCTGAAGTAATCCTGCGTAATGAAAAACGGATGCTACAGGAAGCAGTTGACTCTTTGTTTGACAATTCGCGGAAAGTAAATGCGGTTAAAACAGAAGGTAACCGTGCTTTAAAATCATTATCTGATATTTTAAAAGGTAAACAAGGCCGTTTCCGTCAAAATTTATTAGGAAAACGTGTTGATTATTCAGCTCGTTCTGTAATTGTTGTTGGGCCAAACTTGAAATTGCACGAGTGCGGTTTACCAAAAGATATGGCTGCCGAGCTTTTTAAACCGTTCATCATCCGCAAAATGATTGAAAGAGGTATTGTAAAAACAGTAAAATCAGCTAAAAAAATTGTTGACCGTAAAGATCCGATTGTTTGGGACATTTTGGAAAACGTACTGAAAGGCCATCCGGTATTATTAAACCGTGCGCCAACATTGCACCGTTTGGGTATCCAATCTTTTCAACCAAAACTGATTGAAGGAAAAGCGATTCAGCTTCACCCTTTAACCTGTACTGCTTTTAACGCGGATTTTGACGGTGACCAGATGGCTGTACATGTTCCGCTTGGACATGCTGCTATTTTGGAAGCGCAAATTTTGATGCTTGCTTCACATAATATTTTAAATCCGGCCAATGGTACGCCAATTACTGTTCCTTCCCAGGATATGGTTTTAGGTTTATATTATATTACAAAAGGCCGTAAAACCGATGCTGATAGGATAGTAAAAGGCGAAGGTCTGACTTTTTATTCTTCAGAAGAAGTAATTATTGCTTACAATGAGAAAAAACTTGATTTGCATGCCTTTATCAAAGTAAAAGCCCATGTTAAAGAAAGCGATGGGCAGATAGTAAATAAAGTGATAGACACAACAGTTGGGCGAGTGTTATTTAATCAACATGTTCCGGAAGAAGTTGGTTACATCAATGAGCTGCTTACCAAGAAATCTTTACGTGATATTATCGGCGATGTTGTAAAAAACACTGGTATGGCACGTGCTGCCCAATTTTTGGATGAAATCAAAGAGCTTGGTTTCCAAATGGCTTTCCGTGGAGGATTATCTTTCAACTTGCAGGATTTAAACATCCCTGCTGAAAAAGTAACTCTGATTGCCCAGGCTTCAAAAGAAGTTGAAGAAGTAATGAACAACTATAATATGGGTTTCATTACAAACAATGAGCGTTACAATCAGATTATCGATATCTGGACTCGTATCAACAATCGGTTGACTGCCAATGTAATGGAAATTCTTTCTAACGATAACCAAGGTTTCAACTCTGTTTATATGATGCTTGATTCTGGTGCACGTGGTTCTAAAGAGCAGATTCGTCAGCTTTGCGGTATGCGTGGTTTGATGGCCAAACCTCAAAAATCAGGTTCAGGCGGTGAAATTATTGAGAATCCAATCTTATCTAATTTTAAAGAAGGCTTATCTGTGTTGGAATATTTTATTTCTACCCACGGTGCACGTAAAGGTTTGGCTGATACAGCATTAAAAACAGCCGATGCTGGTTACTTAACCCGTCGCTTACATGATGTTGCCCAGGATATGATTGTTGGCGAAACAGATTGTGGTACTTTAAGAGGTATTTACACAACTGCTTTGAAAGATAATGAGGACATTGTTGAACCACTTTATGACCGTATTCTTGGCCGTACAACTTTAAGCGATGTTTATGACCCTTTAACCAACGAATTGTTGCTTGAAGCAGGAAACGACATTACAGAAGAAATTGCCAGGAGAATTGAGAATTCTCCTTTAGAAGGTATTGAAATCCGTTCTGTATTAACCTGCGAAGCAAAAAGAGGGGTTTGTGCTTTATGTTATGGCCGTAACCTGGCCAGTGGCAAGCGTGTACAACGTGGTGAAGCAGTTGGGGTAATTGCAGCACAATCTATTGGTGAGCCGGGTACACAGCTGACTCTGCGTACTTTCCACGTGGGTGGTACAGCTTCCAACATTGCTGCAGAATCTCAGATCAATGCCAAATTCGACGGTATTATTGAATTTGAAAACGTAAGAACCGTTCATTACAAAACAGAAGAAGGAGAAGTTGACGTAGTATTAGGCCGTTCAGGAGAATTTAGGATTATTGAAAAAGACACCAACAAGGTGATTATGACCAATAATATTCCTTATGGTTCTTACTTATATATTCAAGATAATACGCAAATTTCTAAAGGAGACCGTATATGTTCGTGGGATCCATATAATGCTGTCATTATTTCTGAATTTGCCGGAAAAACACAATTTGAAGCTGTTCAGGAAGGTATTACTTTCCGGGAAGAATCGGATGAGCAAACTGGCCACCGTGAAAAAGTAATTATTGATACCCGTGACAAAACCAAGAATCCGGTTATCCAAATTATCGATAGTGGTAAAAATGTAATCAAAGGATACAACATTCCTGTAGGTGCACACATTGCAGTAGATGAAGGTGAGAAATTACAAACCGGACAGGTGATTGCCAAAATCCCTCGCTCTACAGGTAAGACACGTGATATCACAGGTGGTTTGCCGCGGGTAACTGAGTTGTTTGAAGCCCGTAATCCTTCAAATCCTGCTGTCGTTACCGAGATTGATGGCGTAGTTACTTTAGGCGGTATCAAAAGAGGTAACCGTGAGATCACGATCGAATCAAAAGATGGCCAGGTTAAAAAGTATCTGGTCCCACTGTCAAAGCACATTTTAGTTCAGGACAATGACTTTATCAAAGCGGGTATGCCTTTGTCGGACGGATCTATTTCTCCGGCTGATATTTTGGCAATCAAAGGGCCTGCTGCTGTTCAGGAATATTTGGTAAATGGTATTCAGGAAGTTTATCGTTTGCAAGGTGTAAAAATCAACGATAAACATTTTGAAGTAATCGTTCACCAGATGATGCAGAAAGTAACAATCGAAGATGCCGGCGATACGCGCTTTTTAGAACGTGAAGCGGTGGACCGTTGGGATTTTATGATGGAAAATGACGAGATTTATGACAAAAAGGTTGTTGTTGATCCGGGGAGTTCGAACAATATGAAACCTGGCCAGATTATTTCAGTCCGGAAATTGAGGGATGAAAATTCTGTATTGAAACGAAAGGATTTGAAATTAGTGGAAGCACGTGATGCTATTGCAGCTACCTCAAGCCAGATGCTACAAGGTATTACCAGGGCATCGTTAGGTACAAAATCGTTCATTTCGGCTGCTTCCTTCCAGGAAACAACCAAGGTATTGAACGAAGCAGCAATTGCCGGTAAACGCGATAAAATGCTTGGATTGAAAGAAAATGTAATTGTGGGCCACCTGATCCCTTCAGGAACCGGGTTACGCGCTTACGATAACGTCCGTGTTGGTTCTCAGGAAGAATTTGACCGTCTGTTAGCTTCAAAATCAGAAGAAGTAGAAGCTTAAATTTTCCAACAGCAAAAAGTATCAAGCTCAAACATCAGTAATGGTGCTTGAGCTTTTTTTATGTGGTAAAAGAAGCATCAGCCTGATTGAAAATTTCTTTATTAAACAACCTGATTTTTGTATGATAAAAGAAGCATTGACAGTTTTTGAAGAAGTTGCTGCTTGATGAAAAATTATGATTAAACCAATTTTATTTTTACATGGCAAAAGGAGCATTGTCAGGATTGATTGAAAACCAGAAATTGAAGACTAAAATTTGAAATTACAGCATGGAAACCATTCTAAAAATTCACACTTTTACAAAATAGAAATCTGTTATATTTATGTACGATTATTTAATTGTTGGTTCTGGTTTGTTTGGGGCTGTGTTTGCACATGAAGCTAAAAAAAGAGGTAAAAAATGCCTGATTATAGATAAAAGAGATCATGCCGGCGGCAATGTTTATTGCGAAAAAGTAGAAGACATCAATGTGCATAAATATGGGGCACACATCTTCCACACCAATGATAAACGCATTTGGGATTACGTAAACTCTTTTGTGGAGTTCAACCGTTACACCAACACTCCGGTAGCAAATTACAAAGGTGATTTATATAATTTGCCTTTCAACATGAATACTTTTTATCAATTATGGAAAGTAAAAACACCTGCCGAAGCAAAAGCAGTTATTGCGGATCAGATTAAAGACTTAAATATTACAAATCCGCAGAATTTGGAAGAGCAGGCTTTGTCTTTAGTAGGAACTGATATTTATGAGAAACTGATTAAAGGCTACACCGAAAAACAATGGGGCCGTGATTGTAAAGACCTGCCAGCTTTTATCATCAAAAGGCTGCCGGTTAGGTTTACTTATGACAACAATTACTTTAACGATACTTATCAGGGAATTCCAAACGGCGGTTACAACAAACTAACGGAAGGTTTGCTGGAAGGAACAGAAGTACGGCTTAACGAAAACTATTTTGACAATAAGGAATACTATAATTCTTTAGCACCTGAAATCGTTTTTACCGGCAAAATTGACCAGTATTATGATTACCAGTTCGGTAAGTTGCAGTACCGGAGTTTAAGGTTTGATCAGCAAACTTTGGATACTGATAATTACCAGGGCAGTGCTTTGGTTAATTACACGGAGCGCGAAGTCCCTTTTACCCGTATCATTGAGCACAAACATTTTGAATTTGGTACACAACCAAAAACCGTGATCACGCATGAGCATCCGGCCGAATGGGACGAAAGCAATGAGCCTTTTTATCCGATCAATGACCAATTGAACAACGAGACGTATAAAAAATATAAAGAATTGGCGGATAAGGAAGATAAAGTGATCTTTGGCGGACGTTTGGCCGAGTACAAATATTACGACATGCACCAGATTATCGGTTCTGCCTTGAAAAAAGTAGAAACACATTTGGGTTCATAGTATTACAATTGTTTGCATTCTGATTTTTAGTTGATAAAAGAAGTACTGGTTTTGCTGAAAAAAGAACAATTATGGAAGAGAAAAACGAAAATCCATTAAACATTGAATTATCCGAAGATATGGCTGAAGGGATTTATTCCAATTTAGCCATTATCACCCATTCTGATTCTGAATTTATAGTAGATTTTATTCGGGTAATGCCAGGCGTACCCAAGGCGCGTGTAAAAAGCCGTATTATTTTAACCCCTGAACATGCCAAACGCTTGTTAATGGCGTTAGACGATAATATAGAACGGTTTGAAGCGATCAACGGAAAAATAAAAATTAAGGAAATAACTGCTTTACCAATGAATTTTGGCGGTCCCGTTGGACAGGCATAATTTAAGTTCCTGAATTACATTGTTAACAATTTCCCATAGGATTGCTTAAGTTTATCAATTTAAATTTATATCAATAAAAGAAGTATCATCGGCAGGGTTTTCTTGATCAGTAACAGTTTCATTATCAAAAGATCATTTATTATTTTAGAATAAGGATTTAAATCAGGGTTTTATCAATGCTACATTACACACTTAAAGTTGCAGAAGTAGTTTGGGAAACCCGGGACACGGTTACGATTGCCTTTAAACAACCAGGTTTAAAAAAAGTAAAGTATCTTTCGGGGCAATATCTTACTTTGATTTTTAAGATTAACAACCGCAGATATATCAGGCCATATTCCTTTTCATCAGCTCCCGGAATTGATCCTACTTTGAATATAACCGTAAAAAGGGTTCCTGGTGGTATCGTTTCCAATCATATAGCAGACTGTTTAAATATCGGAGATGTGGTGGAAGTAATGGAGCCTCTGGGCAGTTTTACTTTAGAAAATCAAGGAATAACTACAAACAGCAGTCTTGTATTGTGGGGGGCAGGCAGCGGGATAACTCCATTACTGTCGATAATTAAGCACGCACTTCAAAACCAAACAGCTAAACATGTTACTTTGGTTTATGGAAACCGGAATCATGAAAGTGCTATTTTCAGCGATCAAATAAATGACTTGCAAAAGAAGTATCCGAATTCTTTTACTGTCTGGCATTTTCATACAAAACCGGTAATTGAGGAAAGCAACCCAACACTTGTCCAAGGACGCATTGACCCTAAAAGAGTGGTTGAAGTTTTAACCCGGGAAAATAATCTGCAGCACACATTTCATTACATTTGCGGCCCAACCGGGCTCAAAGAATCAGTCAAAACGGTATTAGAAGATCATGGCGCAGCGGCAGAAACTATATTTTCAGAAGACTTTAATTTGGCAACCGATCCAAAAAACTTTGAAGGCATTGTTACCAGAAAAGTTATAATCAGCAAATCAGGAAAACTTTATCCTGTTGAAGTAGTAAAAGGAAGAACAATTTTAGATGCTTGTTTGGATGCTTTGATTGATTTGTCCTATTCCTGCCAAACCGGAAATTGCTTATTGTGTAAAGCGAAACTGCTGTCAGGTGAATTACGTTCGATATCAGGCCAGGCTATGGATGATAACATGGAAGAAGATGAACATTTGCTTTGCTGCAGTTTGCCATTAACAAATGATGTTGAACTTGCAATTGACTAAATAAAATGCTGAAATGAAAGTTGTACTACTGCGAGAGGTTTAGGGACCCGTTTGTCTGAATAAACTGTAATCAAACCAAAACCTATAGCACTATAAAGTCTTATTAGCAACAAAAATCTTAGGATTGTTAGTATGTATATTTGATATCGATAAAAGAAGCATTATATATAAAATTTTTGAATTTAAGCTAAAGTCCCGGTGTTTTTCAAAATCAAAATAAAGTTCTCATTTGTGAAATGACCTAATGCCTTATGCACTTATATAAATTTCCTTAAAACAATTATTTGGTTAATTTTGCAGATATTAATACTACTTATCAGGGTAATATTGCTTGTGCCCCGATAATTTTTAACCTATGAATAAACAAAATTTTCTAATATTTTTACTTTTACTTTTCTGTTGTTTTGGGATAAGAAAAAATGCCTCAGCCCAAACCCTTCAAAATATTTCATCAATTAATGTAGATGACCTTTCTGATCAAAAGCTCAGGAAATTGTTGCAAGATGCACAAAATTCCGGTTTAAGCGATGCTGAATTAGTGCGGCAAGCTCAAAACAGAGGTATGTCTAATACTCAAATTCAAAAACTGCAAACACGCATCCAGGAAATACGAAGCAAGGATGGAGGAACAACTAATTCCGCCGATTCTAATGTAACAATCCGCAGGCGTTTAAATTACAAACCTGAAAGCATTGATACTACCTTAAACCAAAAAGATATATTCTCAAGTTTGAAACCTAAAATTTTTGGTGCAGATATCTTTACAAATAAAAACCTTTCTTTCGAGCCAAATTTAAAACTGGCAACACCTGTAAATTATATCATTGGTCCCGATGATCAGCTTAATATAAATGTTTACGGTAATTCTTTAGTCAACTGGCGATTGGATGTTTCTCCCGAAGGCAATATCAATATCCCTGGTATTGGCATTATAAATGTTGCAGGCAAAACAATTGAAAACGCTACCGCTATTATCAAAAGCAAACTGGCAGCAAATAATTATGCTATCGGCCGCGGTACAAACGTGCAGGTAAGTTTAGGCAATATCCGCAGTATAAAGGTTATTATGTTTGGGCAGTTAGAAAAACCCGGCACTTACACGCTACCATCTTTGGCAACTGTTTTTAATGCACTTTATGCTGCGGGCGGCCCCAACGAAACCGGTAGTTTACGTCAAATTCAAATCATCAGAAATAACCGCGTAATCAGGCAGTTGGATGTTTATGATTTTTTGGTAAAAGGTGATCAAAAAGGCAACGTTAATTTGCAAGACCAGGACATTATCCGTGTACCTACTTACAGAACAAGGGTAGAATTGGAAGGCCAGGTAAAAATCCCGGCATTGTTTGAGGTTTTACCAGGAGAAAGTTTGCAAACTATCCTGAATTATGCCGGTGGTTTTACCGATAGTGCTTATACGGCAAGGATAAAGGTTTCTCAAATTAGTGATCAGCAGCGCAAACTAACAGATGTTGTGGAGGCTGATTATAAAAACTATATTCCATTACGAGGAGATAAATATTTTATTCAATCTATCATCAACAGGTTTGAAAACAGGATTACTATTAATGGTGCTGTATTTCGGCCTGGCGAATATGAGTTACAAAATGGGATGAATTTGTTGCAGTTGATCCAAACTGCGGCCGGTTTAAAAGAAGATGCTTTTACAGAAAGGGGCACAATTACCAGGTTAAAAGCTGATAATAGTACCGAGATTATAGCTTTTAATGTAAAAGATGTGCTAAACAAAGCAGTTACAATTAAACTGCAACGAGAAGACATTGTTGAAATTTCTTCCATATTTGATTTGCGGAATAAATACCAGATTACCATTAATGGTTCTGTTAGAAAGCCGGGTGTTTTTGCATTTGCTGAAAACATGAAAGTAGAGGACCTGATTTTAAAAGCTGGTGGATTTGCAGAAGGTGCTAGCCCTAAAAGGATCGAAGTTGCAAGGAGGGTCAATAACGCTGACCCATTATCTAAAATCAGTAAAGTTGCAGAAGTATTTAGTGTAAATGTAGATAGCCAGTTGAAACTTGTTAATATAAATTTTGTATTGATGCCTTTTGACATCGTTTCTATATATAGTTTGCCAGGATATGAAAAACAAAGGACAGTAAAGGTGGAAGGAGAAGTGTTGTACCCTGGTTCTTATACTATTCAAACCAAGAATGAAAAAATATCTGATCTGTTAGTCCGTTCAGGCGGCCTGACAGCTTCAGCAGATGTCCAAGGCGGATCATTAAAAAGAAACAACACGGCTATTTTAGGGATTGATAAAAACAGATCGGACACAGCATCAATAACTCAGGAAAGGACTGAGCGATTGAATCGGTTAAAAAGAGCTTACAAGGATTCTACCAATACAAACGAAGTACAACCCAGAAATAATTATGTAGGTATTGATCTTGAAAGAATCTTAAAGTTACCAGGTTCAAAGATTGATCTATTATTGGAAGACGGTGATGTATTAAGGATTCCTAAACAGCAGCAAATAGTACGTGTAAACGGGGAAGTATTGTATCCAAGTGCCGTAGTTTATGGTAAATCAAAATCATTTAAAGCTTATATATTTAATGCCGGCGGATTTTCTCCAAACGCATTTAAAAAAGGGGCTTATGTGGTATATCCAAACGGAACAGTAAAAGGTACGCGTAAAATCCTTTTCTTCAACAACCATCCAAGCATTAAACCCGGAAGTGAGATTTTTGTACCTGTAAAACCTAAAAATATAGGAAATACAATTTCAGCAATATTAGGCTTTACTACAGGTTTGGCATCTTTGGGAGCTATTATTTTGGGGATAATAAGTGTTACCAAAAAATAACAGATTGTAGCAAAATCAAATTTAAATAGTATAGAAATACTATATGGATAACAGCAGTAATAACGAGGCGGAAGAAATATCTATAAAAGAAGTTATATTAAAATTAGCATCAGCATTAAACTATTTAAAAAGTAAGTGGGTTGTGATTTTAGTATGCAGTATTTTAGGTAGTTTATTGGGGTTATTATATACTATAATTAAAAAACCTACTTATACAGCAACTAGTACCTTTGTCTTAGAAGATAACAAAGCAGGAGGACTTGGGCAGTATGCAGGTTTGGCATCCCTTGCCGGAATAGACATTGGCGGAGGTAGTGGAAATGGTATATTTCAGGGGGATAACATTCTGGAATTGTATAAATCCCGGGTAATGATTGAAAAAACATTGCTTAGTCCGGTAAAAATCAATGGTAAAAATCAATTGTTGATTGACCGGTATATCAATTTTAATAAATTACGCGTTCAATGGAAAGAAAAGGATCATATCGCTTCAATAACTTTTAATGGTGATCCTGGAAATTTTAACCGCAAGCAAGACAGTATCATCACCAATATTGTGGAGACTTTTAACAAGAAAATCTTGGACATTGAAAAATTGGATAAAAAATTAAACATCTTAAAAGTTGATGTTACTACTAACGATGAAGTATTTTCAAAAGAATTTAACAACAAATTGGTAGAAACAGTAAATAATTTTTATACGGAGACCAAAACAAAGAAAAGTATACAGAACGTACAGATTTTACAGAAACAGGCCGACAGCGTAAAAAGGGTTTTAAATAGTTCATTAGGTGGAGTGGCCTCGGCTATTGATGCTGCACCCAATGCAAACCCCGCCTTGTTTACCTTGCGTGTGCCATCACAAAAAAAGCAGGTTGATGTGCAGGCAAATTCCGCAATATACAGCGAAATAGTCAAAAATCTGGAGGTTTCCAAAATTGCTCTACGGCAGGAAGCACCTTTGATACAAGTGATTGACAGACCTGTATTACCATTGCCTATTGATCATTTAGGTAAATTAAAAGGTACTATTATTGGTTGTTTTATAGGTGGGTTTTTAATGATAAGTGTTCTTTCCATCAGAAAATTTTTTACTGTTTTACTTAAATAGGGTACAAAACATAAAATTTTAAATAATTAGAGATGTTTAAATTTATATCAAAAAGCCATATGCTTCTTTTAGCACTAAAAATTTGTGTTTGCACCTTTTATAAAAAGTTTAGTAATATTTCAGTTTTTAATTAGATAAAAGAAGCATTATAGACAATGAAGAAAAGTTGAACAATTCTTTAAAGTATTACGGATAGCTGATAAATCTATAATAATCATACTGTTTAAGCCGATGATTAAATTTATCCAATCAACATTAATTTCATTTTAGAACATGAGGTCACATGCAAATCCACTCACAATCAATAAAATTTAGTAAATGAAAGTTGTACTTTTAGCAGGAGGTTTAGGCACCCGTTTATCAGAAGAAACTGTTTTAAAACCGAAACCCATGGTAGAAATAGGCGGAATGCCGATTTTGTGGCATATCATGAAAATTTACTCTGCGTATGGTTTTAATGATTTTGTTGTTTGTTTGGGATATAAAGGTTACTTAGTAAAAGAATACTTTGCAAACTACTTCTTGCATAAATCAGATGTTACAATTGATTTAAATAAAAACGCAATGCAAATCCATGATTCACAAGCAGAACCTTGGAAGATAACCTTGGTAGATACGGGAAATGAATCTATGACAGGCGGGCGGATCAAAAAGATACAAAAGCATGTAGGAAATGAAACTTTTATGTTAACTTATGGTGATGGTGTTTCTGATGTTAATTTAGCTGATTTGTTGGATTTTCATCAAAAAAGTGGAAAGTATTGTACCGTAACAGCCGTGCAGCCTTCCGGAAGATTTGGAGCGATCAACATGGATGAAAACAACCGGGTACAATCTTTTATGGAAAAACCTAAAGGTGATGGCTCCTGGATAAATGGGGGCTTTTTTGTTTGTGAACCGGAAGTGTTTGATTATATTAAAGGTGGCGACAGTACGATTTGGGAAAGGGAACCTATGGAAACGATAGCAGAAGAAGGCCAGATGGTAGCTTTTAAACACGACAAATTTTGGAAACCGATGGACACGCTGCGAGACAAACACGAGTTGGAAGAAGAGTGGAACCAGGGAAACGCACGTTGGAAAACATGGTAAGATGTTAAAAGAATTACAAGCTTTTTATCAAGGCAAAAAGGTTTTTCTAACTGGCCACACTGGGTTTAAAGGTTCATGGTTGTTGAATATCTTATCTATACTTGGAGCCAAAGTTAAGGGATATGCATTAGTGCCTCAAAATTTTTTTGATCTCTATCATCTTTTGGATGGAGGTTCTTTATGTGATTCTGTAATTGCAGATCTTCGTGAAAAAGCATTGCTAAAAGAAGCAATATTAAATTTTCAGCCTGACCTTGTCTTTCATTTGGCAGCGCAGCCTTTAGTGCGGCTTTCTTATGAAATTCCTTCAGAAACATTTGAAGTAAATGCAATCGGAACAGCTAATTTGTTAGATGGCATTCGTGCTTTGAATAATCCTTGTCAGGTTGTATTGATCACAACAGACAAGGTTTATCACAATTATGAATGGATATATCCATATCGGGAAACAGACCGTTTAGGTGGATATGATCCTTATAGTGCCAGTAAAGCTTGTGCTGAAATTGTCATAGATTCTTATCGTAACTCTTTTTTCGATATAAAAAATTATGGTCAACATAAAAAAGCTATCGCTGTTGCCCGTGCCGGTAATGTTATTGGCGGCGGTGATTGGTCAAAAGACAGGTTAGTTCCGGATATTGTTCGTGCACTTTCAAAAGATGAAGTAATCCAGATTCGAAATCCTGGATCTATAAGGCCATGGCAACATGTTCTTGAACCATTGATCGGATACCTGCTATTAGGGGCTAAGCTTGCAGAAAATCCTGAATTGTATTCACAAGCTTATAACTTCGGGCCTAGTTTTCAGGATGCCTTACCAGTTAGTGAGATGGTTGATATTGCAATAAAATGTTGGGGAAGTGGTAAATATAAACCAGTAAAATTATTAGATCAACCACATGAAGCCGGATTATTAAAGTTGGATATTAGTAAAGCTATTGCAGAATTAAATTGGAAACCTAAATTAAATGCTTACAATGCTATTGAACAAACTATAAATTGGTACAAACATTATTTAAATTCTAAACATGACATAATAGCTTTTACCGAGAAACAAATCATCAATTTCATAAACAATTAAAATTGTGATTGTTCAAGTTTAAAAAAATTATCATACTTCTTTTATGCCTATAAAATTGCATTTGTATCCTATTAATAAAACAATGTATATAAGCTTCAATGTTTTTTGTATGATAAAAGAAGCATTCGTATTTATTGAATCCAATTTTAAAAAACAGACGATACTAAAACAAGCAAATTTATATTAATTATAAAAAATTTTACTTTATGGATTACAGCCAGTTTGATATAGGTTCTATTAAACAAAGAGTCGAAAAAGCAACAAAAAAAACCATCGTCCCGGGTGAAAATTATATACCGGTAACGGGCAAAGTTTTGGATGAAGAAGACATTCTGATGGGTGTTGATGCAGCTTTAGACGGATGGTTAACTGCAGGACGATTTGCCAATGAATTTGAAAATAAATTTGCCGCTTATTTTAAAGCACCGAAATCCCTGCTGGTCAATTCTGGTTCTTCAGCTAACCTGGTTGCTTTTTATACCTTGACATCCCCTAAATTGGGTTTGAGGCAAATTAAACCAGGCGATGAAGTGATTACGGTTGCTGCCGGTTTTCCAACTACCATCAACCCAATGATCCAATATGGGGCCATTCCGGTTTTTGTTGATGTAGATATTCCAACGCACAACGTAAAAGCCGAAATGATCGAAGCGGCCGTATCCTCAAAAACAAAAGCCATCATGATAGCACATACCTTGGGCAACCCTTTTAATTTGGAAGAGGTGATGCGGGTGGCCAAGAAATATAATCTTTGGGTGGTAGAGGATGATTGTGATTCATTAGGTGCTACTTACAACGGTAAAAAAACAGGTACTTTCGGCGATATTTCAACCTTTTCTTTTTACCCGGCCCATCATATTACCATGGGCGAGGGCGGCGCGGTTTTAATAAACAATCCGGAACTGGCTAAAATTGCAGAAAGCTTTCGGGATTGGGGACGTGATTGTTACTGTGAACCCGGAAAAGATAATACTTGCGGTTGCCGCTTTTCCCAGCAATTAGGAACTTTGCCTTATGGATACGATCATAAATACACCTATTCGCATATTGGCTTTAATTTAAAAGTAACGGACATGCAGGCAGCAATTGGTGTATCACAGCTAAAAAAAATAGAAACATTTATTGCAAAAAGAAGGGAAAACTTTGGGTTACTTTACGAAAAGATGAAGGAATTTGAAGAAATATTTATTCTTCCGGAAGCCACATCAAACAGTGACCCGTCATGGTTTGGATTTTTGCTTACATTACGAGAAGGTGATTCGGCAGACAGGCACATGTTGGTACAACATTTAGAAGCGAATAAAATAGGTACACGGTTACTTTTCGGAGGTAATTTGCTTAGACAGCCTGCTTATGCTAATATTGAACACCGGATTGTTGGAAATCTGGAAAATACAGACACAATTATGAACCAATCTTTCTGGCTGGGTGTTTGGCCCGGATTGAATGAAAATCACTATGATTACATAACAAGTATTATCAGAAATTACATAAATGGATAAGTTTGAAAAGGATAGCTGAAGAAGATTTATTGCACATATTAAAGTATACCGGAAGTGTTTGGGACGCACTGAGAAATAAATCAATTTTTGTAACTGGCGCAACTGGTTTTTTTGGTAAATGGCTTTTAGAAAGTTTTATTTTTGCAAATAACAAATTTTCTCTTAATGCCTCATTATATGCTTTATCCCGCAACCCTGAGTCTTTCTTAGAACAATACCCTTATTATAAAAAAGAAGTTTCTGTCACCTTTTTAAAAGGCAACGTTCAAGATTTTATCTTTCCTGATACTGATTTCCAATTTATTATTCATGCCGCTACAGATGCTGATGCTACATTAAATAATGATAATCCTTTACTCATGTTGGATACTATAACAGAGGGAACAAAGCGGGTATTGGAATTTGCCAGTAAACAACCATTAGAATCATTTTTATTAACAAGTTCAGGAGCCGTTTATGGTAAACAAGCCTCTAGTATTACACACGTAAAGGAAGGAGATTTTTATAATGTTAATTTGAATTTCGATGATATGACTTATGCATATGCCGAAGGCAAAAGAATGGCGGAATTATATTGCTCATTATACTTTAAGCAATATAGTTTACCAGTTAAAATAGCTAGATGTTTTACATTTGTTGGGCCACATTTGCCACTTGATAAGCACTTTGCAATTGGAAATTTTATTTTAAATGGTTTAAACAAAGAGGATATTATAATAAAAGGTGATGGAACGCCACACAGATCTTATTTATATGCTGCAGATTTAATCATTTGTCTTTGGACGATGCTGATTAAGGGTAAAAATAACATGGCATATAATGTTGGGTCGGACTATTCAATAAGTATAAAAGATACTGCAGATCTTGTAGCTAAATGTTTTAATGATAATATTATTGTTAAAGTGTTGGGTAAACCATCAAATGCCCCAGCACTTAGTTATGTCCCTAGTATCAATAAAATGCAATCCGAGTTAAGCTTGAGTACAAATATCAACATAAGCGAAGCTATTATCAGAACAATTAACTATTATAAATAAACGGAGCATGAATATTAAAGAAATACTGAATGCAGAAACTACTCAATTAAACAAATTAGTAACACTATTAAATGATAATTCTCCTATATTAATATTTGGTACTGGCCAGCTCGGAAAAAAAATTGGTGAATTCTTGTTGAAAAAGAATAAAAATTTGGCTTGTTTTTCTGATAATAACAATCAGAAATGGAACACGGATCTAGTAGGTATAAAAATATTATCTCCTGAATCAATTGATAAAGCATTTATTGACAAAGCAATAGTAATTGTAGCAATCTGGTCTCCGGGTAATTCTTACAAAACAATTAAACAACAACTTGAGCAAATTGGTGCCAGCCATATCTTTAGCGCTGCTACAGTAATGCAGTTATATCCAAATGATTTACTGCCTCATTATCATTTTGCAGAACCCCATTTCTTTATTGATCATAAAAGTGAATTAAACGATGTTTATAATCTCTTAGCTGATAATGAAAGTAAAGAGCAATTTTTGAATCAATTGAAATACAGGTTTCAAGCTGATTTTGAAAGCGTACCTCAGCCAGACACAAAGAACCAATATTTTCCTACTGATATTGTAAAGCTTAGTGATAAAGAAGTTTTTTTGGATTGTGGAGCTTATGATGGTGATACGTTAGTAGAATTTGCAAAACGTACCAACAATAAATTTAAAAAATATCTGGCATTGGAACCTGACCCGGAAAACTATAAAAAATTGCAAAAACGCATAGACGAATATCCAGAAGGTTTGGTTGAAGTATTTCCTTATGCAGTAGGTAATAACAACTGCACTTTAAATTTTAATGCAACTGGTGGCGAGGGTGCTGGAATTAGTGATTCAGGAACAACTTTGGTCGAATGTAAAACGATAGATGATTATTTTTATGATTACAAGCCTACTTTTTTAAAATTTGATATTGAAGGTGCTGAACAAGGAGCACTGAAAGGAGCTGAAAGGACTATAAAAAATTATCATCCGGTAATTGCAGTTTGTTTATATCATTTGCCAAATGACATTTGGGAAATACCGTTGCTTATAAAAAGCTATAGTGAAAAGTATAACTTTTACGTTAGAACTCACGCAATAGACGGATTTGAATTTGTATTATATGCAATCCCTAAATAATGAAAGTATCCAATTATATTTTTTCTACGTTAAAAAGTAAAGAAATTGACACAGTTTTTTTAGTAACAGGTGGTGGTGCAATGCATTTAAACGACTCTATTGGTAGGATGGATAAACTTAAATTTATTTGCAACCATCATGAGCAGGCTTCGGCAATGGCAGCCGAAGGTTATGCCCGTGTTACCAATAAACCAGCAATATTAAACGTGACTACCGGGCCCGGTGCAATAAACGCATTAAACGGCGTGTTTGGCGCTTTTACTGATTCTATACCCATGATAGTAATATCGGGGCAGGTAAAAAGGGAGACATTGACATCTGCATATAATATACCGGGTTTAAGGCAATTAGGTGATCAGGAAGTTGATATTGTAGATATGGTAAAAAAAATTACCAAATATGCGGTAACCATTACAGATCCTGAAACTGTAAAATATCATGTTGAAAAGGCAATATATTTAGCCACTAATGGACGTCCCGGGCCTGTTTGGTTAGATATACCTGTTGATGTACAGTCGGCTACAATTGATATTGAGCAGTTAAAAGGTTTTGATCGAACAGAACTGCCTCAGATCCCTACCAAAAATTTGGAAAATGATGTAAGTAATATATTGCAAAAAATTAAACAATCAAAAAGGCCTGTTATAATTGGAAGCACAGGAATACGATTGGCTGATGCTATAGAGGAATTTGATGAAGCAATATCTTTACTTGGCATACCAGTAGTTACTGCCTGGGGGCATGATATTATACATTATGATCATCCTCAATACGTAGGTAAACAGGGTTCTATTGGTGATCGTGCCGGGAACTTTGCCGTTCAAAATGCTGATTTAGTATTAATAATAGGCAGTCGTATGCCTATTAGGCAAGTAAGCTATAACTGGAAAAACTTTGCACCAAACGCATTTAAGATACAAGTTGATATTGATCCGGCTGAGTTAATTAAACCTATATCAAGTAATCAAATGACTTTAAATTATGACGCCAAAGATTTTTTAAAAGCCATTATTGCTGCTGCAACAAAACAAGAAAATAAAACAGAATTTGATACTTGGATAAAATGGTGTTTAATACGTAAAAACAAATATCCCACTCTGCTTTCACATCATAAAGATCCGACAAAGCCCATTAACCCCTATTATTTTTTACACGAACTACAACAAAGATTGGACGGTAATGATGTTGTAGTTTGTGGCAATGCTACAGCCTGTATTGTAACATTTCAAACTTCACAAGTAAGAAAAGGGCAACAATTATTTAGTAACTCAGGGAGTGCATCAATGGGTTATGACCTACCGGCTGCAATAGGTGCTGCCGTTGGAGCCCCAGGTAAACGGATTATTTGTATTGCGGGTGATGGGAGTTTGCAAATGAACATTCAGGAACTGCAAACCATAGCTCAACACCGTTGGAATATAAAAATATTTGTATTGGATAATGGGGGTTATTTATCTATTAAATCAACACAAAACAGTTTTTTCGGTCTCAATATTGGAACGAATATATCAAGCGGTGTTTCTTTTCCGGATTTTGAAAAAATTGGAAAAGCGTATGATATACCATCTATAACCATCTTTGAACATGATTTTCAAAACCAACTTGAACAAGTCTTGGCTATAGACGGGCCTGTTTTATGTAGTG
>JAABUS010002897.1_pt1 | contig 30013 bp, 31 predicted proteins | sample 5560161 | NCBI WGS metagenome assembly JAABUS01 (sample SAMN10711885, study PRJNA513376) | rock metagenome | isolation source: Antarctica rocks | place: Antarctica: Victoria Land, Trio Nunatak nord | collected 2016-01-04
TAAACCCGCCTCCCCTTTCCCCAAACAGAAATCTCCCCCGAAGCCCTTACCCGCCTCGGCAAGGTCATGGATATCATCCTCCGCCCCTCTACTAAAACCTCCCAAACCTCCCCTCCTCCTCCCACTCAATCAATCACAAACGGCACAAAGAGGAAAGCGGAAGAGGTTATGGCGCCGGAAATGGAGTAGTTGGGCTGTCCCATGCGTTTAATTTTTGTAAGGTTGAATATTAGGGGTATGGTGATGGGACGGGATGGATATTTAGAACATGGAGGATATGAATGGTATAGAGGCAACGCAGTCGAGCATGAACGAAAGCCCCAAGGTATTGGTCCGCTTCATCTATCCACGCAAACCCTCCGTGTCTCGATCTCATTGTCCAACCCCACCCATCCATCCCCTGCCACTCCCAGCCCCAAAACCTTTATTCCGTACTCCGTACAAACACCGGATTCTCACACGCTTTGTCTTTCGATTGTTCGTCAGAGGGTAGAGAGAGGTCGGGGGGGTTGGTAGGTAGACGCGGTTTTAGATACTGTAGATGGGATCGCAACACCCAACCTGCCATCTCACAGAAACCACAAAGCTACCTTGTTTCCAATCAAAACCTACCCGGCTGCCCTATTGTCGGCTCTGCTCCTTCTTCCCCGTTTACATAGAAGCAATACGCCGAATACTGCCTAGGGTAGGGAATACGCTCGGTAGCAATGCTAACGCTCGGCAGAGACTACAGGTCGCGCGACCAACGCTAGAGGTCACGCGACCATGCCGATCATCCGGGCATGGTCGCGCAAGCTCAGTCGACCATGCGCATAATTCCGCCTTCCTGAGCTAAGATATTGAATAGATAACAGCGTCAACGAATCAAAAACTTTTAATCTTCTTGAATATCTGAAATTCAATTTAGCTATGATTGATTAAATATTAATCAGATATTGATATGATTTGTTGTAATTGCACATGAATGAAAACATTAAATCAAGTGATTCAAATTCAGAATTCAATGATATCAAAGATGTGAAAGACTCAAAGATAGAAAATGTAAAAAATCAATTAATCTAGAATTAATAATTTATTGATCAATGATCAATAATAAATATGATGATCTGAAAATCTCTTTATTCTCTTCTTCAACACACATCATCTAACATTAAAAGCAATACATATTATGATATTAAACATGCTTTAACACTTTTTGATTATTCAAATACAGTTTCTGATGAATATGCATATATTCTTTCTACTTGTGAAGCTTCTAATTGAATACTTAAAAATGAATGTCAATCAATGATTAATTCTCAATCAATATTTAATTAATGATTTATTGATTGAATATCAATATCATTAGATTCAATATTCATCAAGACAAAAACATTCATCAAAAATTACTTGATCATTGTATTTAAATAATACAAATTGTGATTAATATTAATAAACTTGTTCTGATGTTAAAATTTGTGAACATTTACATTCAGATATTGCAAAATTGCATCATGAAAGCTTGATCATTAATGACTGAGAATAAATCAAACAACTTTGCAAGCTTGATTTTACTTTAGAAACTCATCAGAAGAAAAATGCAAATGAGTATTAATTTTCTATTAATGATTTATTAATGACTGATTAATCATTGATTAATAATTCTTAAATATTATTTCGCTGCAATAAAATGATTTTGATCATAAACATTATGCACAGATAAATTAATTGCATTAAGTCGAGTACTTGAGTTCAAGTTGAGTACTCAACTCATCAAGACTTAATTCAAGTCAAAATTCTTGACTCAAGTATTTGACTTTCTATCAAATAGTTTTCATGTTTTTCTTCATGTTTTTCTTTATAACTTTCTATCAAAAAGATAATGCAAGAAGATAATGCAAAGACAAAAAATCAAAAAAAATTCTATATTTAGCTTTCTTAATGTCATTTTCAATTTCTTGATGAATTGAGTTAAGAATTTAAATCTGATATTGACTTGAAATCAATATCAGATTGAGTCAGAATGTTGAAATCAAGTATTTGAGTTAAGTCAGAAAATTGATATCAAGTACTTGAGTTGAGTCAGAAGATTGATATCAAAACTCAACTTGATGATCAATTTATGCACAGATTATGAAGACATATGTTCATTTATATTAAACTGATTGCATCAAGTTAAGTACTTGAGTTTGAGTTGAGTACTCAACTTATTAAGACTTGATTCAAGTCAGAATTCTTGACTTGAGTATTTAAGTTGAGTTGAAATATTTGATCTGAGTATTCAAGTTAAGTCAGAGAATTAAAATCAAGTATTGACTCAAAATTTTCAACTCAACTCATCAAGACATGAAGATAAATAGATAAATGTTTTATTATGACTTTTTATTATGACTTTCTATCATAACTCTTTATTAAATAATCTTCATGTTTTTCTTCATGTTCTTCTTTATGACTTTCTATCAAAAAGATAATGCAAAAAGGTAATGCAAAGATGAAAAATCGGAAAAATTTCTATATTTAGCTCTCTTAATGTCATATTCAATTTCTTGATAAGTTAAGTCAAGAACTTGAATTAAGTATTGACTTGAGATTAATATCAGACTGAGTCAGAATGTTGAAATCAAGTATTTAAGTTAAGTCAGAAGATTGATATCAAGTACTTGAGTTGAATTAAAAGATTGATATCAAAACTTAACTTAACAATCAGTTTAATTTATATTAAAAGAAAGCAACAGAGAAATGTGTTATATTAATAATAACATATTAATCATTGAATAATCATTTATCATTTTTTAATTGATTAGAATGTTACTGAAGTTACTTATTATTTCATTGAATGTTTTAATGCAAATTAAAACAATTTTCAAAAGCATTACTATCAGTTTCTTATGAATCAACAAGATATTAATGTTGATTTTCTTAAAGATTAATTCAATAATTTACAAGAATTGAATATTTTTATTAACAACTATCACATTGTTGAACAAGTAAATACTCAAAGAAAACATTGCAATAATTAATAATATATTATTTTACTATCAATAGTATATCAATATTTAATTGATCATTGATTGAAAATAGACATTGATCATGTTATTAAATTTGACGAGTTGATGTTAATATTCTGTGAAGTGAAATTCAATTATTTCATTTTAAAAGATACTACAGAATGTGATTCTTTCATCTTTTGTTCTCATGATATTCATACTCATTCATTAACATCATTGAATTAATTATCTTTAAAATTATGAAAAGATTTATTGAAAACAATAGTTAAAATTCAAGATTCAAGTTTAATGACATGTAAATGATTATTATTTAAAGATCAATTCTTCAATAATAAATCATCAATTTAAGATTATTAAACTATTAATAATTAAATTTTTATAAAGTTCATTATTGAACAACTTTTGCAGTAAATATTATAGTCAACATATTTTTAAAATTCATGAGTTCTTATTGAATATAAATTGATCATTAAGTCAAGTTTTGATATCAATCTTCTGATTTCACTCAAGTACTTGATATCAATTTTCTGACTTGACTCAAATACTTGATTTCAACATTCTGACTCAGTTTGATATTGATCTTGAGTTAATACTTGATTCAAGTTCTCAATTTGACTCATTAAGAAATCAAATATGACATCAAGAAAGTTAAATATAGAATTTTTTTTAATTTTTCATCTTTGCATTATCTTTTTGCATTATCTTTTTAATAAAAAGTCATAAAGAAGAATATGAAGAAAAACATGAAGATTATTTAATAAAGAATCATGATAGAAAGTCATAATAGAAAGTTATAATAAAACATCTATTTATTTATCTTCATGTCTTGACGAGTTGAATTGAAAATTTCAAGTCAATACTTGATTTCAATTCTCTGACTCAACTTGAATATTCAAATTGAACATCTCAACTCAACTTAAATATTTAAATTGAACATCTCAACTCAACTTGAATATTCAAGTTAAGAATTTTGATTTAAATTGAGTCTTGACGAGTCAAGTACTCAACTTGAACTCAAGTACTTAACTCAACATTATCAGTTTAATTAAATATAAATTGAATATTTGCAATCATATATAAACAGAAATTGTTGCATTTCTCTGCTGAACAAAAGTTTAATGAAGTATAATGAAAATATTAAACATATCATGAAAATGTCTCTCAATCAGTAAAATATCAATCTTGTAATAATTCTTGATTAATAATTGATTAATTAAAAACAATATATTTAATTTCTGAATTATTTTGATTAATATAAAATTGTAGTTTGTTTTTATGAAGAATAAGCTTGAATTCTGATGAAACAGAAATTATTTGAAGTTGATATGTCTTTCAAAAGAGTATGAACTTACAATGTTAATGAAATCATTTTTGCAATGTTCAATCAATCAATGAAAAAAGATAAGTGATCACGTATTGATCACATATTGATTTATGATCAATTCTTGATTAATTACTAATTAATATTTAGTTATCACTTTGTGTTAAGTCTTTACAAATACTCAGACTTCAAAATGTTATCAATTTATCTTTTTTATCATTTTTTCTTTATTTCAGAAATGATTAAATATCAAAGTTAAATGATATCATATTCATAACTCAGAATTTGAAGTTATGATTATGAATATAAATTTAAGTCAATTAAAAGATGATTAATCTTTTATTTATTATGAGTTTGCATAAAGTGAATCATATGAGTGTATTCTAACTAGAAGTTCAAAGCTGAAGAAGAAAGAAGATGCAACATGTTGTGAGTTTTACTCACGAAGACACGCTAAATCGCTAGCATGTCAATATCAGCTTTATACTAGTTTATGATAGTTTGACATGATTTATGTTAGACTAATTTGAAGTGCATAATTGCAACATTATTCTTTCTCTTCATTTAACAATGTTCTCATTGCTGCAGTTTGATCAATCTTTCTTAAGTTAATTTCTATCTTGACTTGTTTGAATATTATTCATGAAAGTCATTTATAATCTTCTGACATTCTTTGAATTTACTTTCATTAACGTTGTATCAATGTAGATCAACATTGTATTCTTTTCAATTAACATGATATTGTAGTTGTTTATTTCTTTTGTAGTGTTTGAAGTTCAGTATGTTCTTCATCTTTCATTCATCTTCGTTGATGATCACTATAAAGTCAGATGATTTATTTCATTGTTCATTTAGAAAATTCTTTGAATCTAATCACAGCAAATTTAATGCAAACTTCAAATGTATCTTTATAGTCAATGATAGTTTCAATTGATAAACATGTTTGATCTCAATCAGAATCTTGAAGAGTTTTAGCATTTTATCATTTAGCTTCTTTGATGATTGTAAGATCATTATGTTTCTAGAATTCAGAAACATCATGTCATTTATTGTCAGAATCATGTCTAAATGATACAATCAATGAAGATCAGAGTTGATAGTGCTTGATTTTTAAAAATAATTATAACTGAATATTAAGAATACAGAAGAAGATTGATACAAAAGCTTCTATTTATGTAATGTTCAAAGACTGTGTTAAACTTGAAAGAAATGTGTTTGTGACACAAAAAAAAGATGATGTAGATGAACAAGATATTGATGAAAGAAAAGAATGTTGAGAAAGAAAAAAAGTATTGAGTTTTATCTAAGTCAAATTTGAGTCAGATTTCAACTAGATTGTTAACTAGTTTTAATCATTATACAAAGTACTTGCTAGCATGCATTGCAAATTGATTAAAGCTTTAATCTTGTTCAGTCTTATCAATCTTAATACGCTTGTAATATTACTTCTTTCTTTAAAAATTCATGTTTGCATGAATGTAGTTCATTTGCTCACTTTTTGTTGATAGTTATTTCGATATTTAGCGCGATTTGCTTGAATATAGCTTATAAAATTCATTCAAAACTTTCTCTGAATCATTGAATTTTTCTTTATTAACATAGTATCATTCATTGTTTCTATCTAGATCTTTTCATTTAACTTTGTACTGTATTCAATCTTGATAGCATCTGAAGTTCAATATATTATTTATCTTTCAATGTTCATTATCTTTGATAGTGATTGATCTGAGTGATTCTGAATGTTGTTCTGATAAAAGATTTTCTGAATATGATTATAGTAACTTTGAGCTGAACATTGAATGCAAATGCTTCATGCTGACTGATAAATGAAAATGATAGAAGATACTCACTTTAGCAGTGATTTGATAAAGATTTAACTGTTTATCTTTCAAATCTTTGCAGAATCTCATTGTTTTAATGTTTTTAAAAGATAGTTAAATTCAGTCATTTACTTCATATGTGATGTTTCATTTATGTTTATTGATCTGAACTTCAATAGTCAGCTTTGTCTTTTTCAATTGTTGATGATTAAAGTTCAGTAATTCTTTCATTTAAATGATAATATCATTTGCTTTTTTAGCTTCAAGTCATTCACAAGTTGTTTCATAGTCAGTTGTATCTGAATCAAAACTTATTTAAGAATGAAATTCTTTATTGAAGTAGAAAAAGATTATTGAAGTGATTGAAAAGATATTGAAATTATCGTTGAATTTCATTGTAAATATTCATTTAACTCAGTCATTCTGCATGTAATTGCAGTAGATTCTAAGTTTGCGTTCAACATTTTAATTGACTCATTTCAATTAATTGTTGATTTCAAAATAATAAACTGTGAATAAATTAGTTGTGATTCTCAATCACTTGCAAAGACTTTTTTACATAGTCAATATGAATTGAGAGTCTTTGTTTGAAACAATAGAACTAAGTAAATCATGCAGTCAATAAACGTTTCATAGCATGATTTAAATCATTTCTTCAACTGAGATGTCATCATCTTTTCAATGATAGAAAATATAGTGATATTCTTTGATAAGATGATATATGATTGTGCAAATGATGTTATAGTCTTCTGACAAAAATAGTTCAGTAATGAAGTTCATAGTTATATCTTTTCAGCGTTTCTATGAAATTGAAAAAGAATGATGAAGTTCATTGATGCTATCTCTAGAAGCTTTGCTTCGCTGACAAGCATGACAGTTTTAAATGTATCATCAAATAGTAGCTTGATGATCTGATCAATAGTAGAAACGCTGAACTAGATTAATGATTCATTTATTGTCAAGATGAAAGATTGAAGATTGATTATGCACTTCTTGTAGTAATTTCGTGTGCATGTTCTCAAAGACTCACAGTAAATCTTTTCTAAATAGAACATCATCAATGATTTTGCAGTTCTTCAGTTTAGTGATATGAAATTTGAGCTTGTTCTCGTTCATAGCTTATTTATATTCATTGCAAAACTCATTTATTTGATTAATCATATATACTCATTGATAGAGATTTGCTTTTGATTCAACAGATAGAACATTAACTTTATCAGAGATCAGAATAGTCTGAAAACAATCTTCAAGACGCTGAGCTGATTCAGAAACGTTTGCTAAAGACATTCTGATTAAAGCATTGACTTTAATGTTTATTTTATCTGATTTAAAAATGGTCTGAAAGTTGAACTTTGATAGAATGTTCAGATAGTTGACTTGTCATCGACTCAACTATTTATTTTTCATGAAGATTTTCAAAGTCTGATGATTGATGAACATCTGAATGAGTAGTTCAGTGCATTTCAGCTCAAGTCATTAGTGTTTAAAGCATTGAATAATGACTAGCAATTTCTTGTCATAAATGTGATAATTAATTTTAGCGAAAATCATGCTTTTGCTGTAGAAAGTCATCGAATGAAAAACTTTCTCATTATCATACTGAGACAATATTTCATCTTTTACATAGTTCAAAGCATTTGTTTTCAAAATAGCTTGTCATTTGAGATCAAAGTGACGAAGTATTAAGATTGAACTGACTTGTTTCTTTAAATTGTTAAAGACTTGAACACAGATTTCATTTTAAACAAAAGATGTATTTTTTCTAGTCAGCTGAGTAAATAATTTGACTAGCTTTAAGAAGTTCTTAATGAAACAACAATAAAAGTTAATAAATCTTACGAAGTTCTGAATTTCTTTTAGATTGATCAAAGTGATTCAGCTGACTATGACTGTCACTTTGCTGAGATTCATATGAAGATTTAGTTCTGATACAATGATTTCTAGAAAGATAGTCTCTTCTACATTGAATTTGCACTTTTGAATATTCATCTGCAATTCAGCTTCGCGTAGTCATTTCAATACTAGTTTGACGTGATCTTTATGTTTCTTTCTTGTTTTGCTATAAATGAGAATGTCATTTAAATAAACTTGGCAAAAGTCGTTTAGAAAGTCTCATAGAATGTCATTTATATATTGCTGAAAGAAGATCAATTTGTTAGTCAGTTTAAATGATAGCATCTTGTATTTATATGCTTCTAAAGCAGTGATAAAGATGATGTAATTCTCATTATTGAGATGCATTTAAAGTTTGTTGAATGTTGATATTATGTTCAATCTAGTCAGATGCTTGCAATTCACTATTTTATCAATGATCTTGTCTATCAACAATAGAGAATATCTATTTCTTTTGAAAATGACATTTAGCTTTTGATAATTCACGCAGAATTGAAGATCTTCATTTGCTTTGAGAACAAATAAAACGAGAAAGAAATAAAAGATCTGACTGAAAGTAATGAATCTCTTCAACAGATTCTCATTTAAGTACTTCTTTATTTTCAGAAGTTTGACAGAAAACATTTAATATGCTCAACAGCAAGAAGATATTGAATCATTGATGAGCTTAATTTTATGATCGTAAAAGCGATTCAAAGATAGCTTATTTGATTGAACTCAATTAAAAACATCTAGAAAATCATGATATTCTGAAGACAGCTTAACTTTAATAGCTTTTAAATTCTGAGTAGTTTTCTTAATAAAAGAGATGTTCAGAGCGTTCAAATTGCACTGAGTGTTGTACGTGATTTTTCTATCGATATTTTTCATGAATAGAGTGAATACTTCAGTCTGATTCTTCTTTGAGCGATTCAACAGTATTTTGAACAAAGCAACGTTTATGCTTCAAATTGAGAATGACTCTTTCTGAATCATAGTTGAAACAGATCATTTAAGCATTCTAGAAATCTTTGACTAAGAGATAAAAGTAAACAAAGTTGATCGCGATCAACTTGAATGCTTTAAATTGAGAGAGACTGAAAAAATCAAAATAAAAGTATTTAATTGATTCAAAAAAACAATGATGTTGATTCACATATTCAGTAATATTTCATTTTTGTTCATTCATGATTTTTCTAATATGACTTCGTGATGATTAATGTCAGTTATCAACATAGAAACAATCAATTTCTTATGACTTTCAATGATGAGATTTAATAGAATTTTATGAGTGATAGTTTTCTTAAATATCTTTTCATCATATTCTTTTATTAACTTCTCTTTTGTCAGTGATATAGATTGAATTCTCAGCTTTTTACATACTTTATCAACTAGATTGATATGTATGATTGTATAAATGACTGAATCACTGTCTATCAAAGAGCGAAGATTGAATGATTCATGTTACGATTCTAGCTACGCATCTTCGTTGATAGCTATGTTGATGACTATGTTGATGACTATGTTGATGACTATTCTGAGAACTATCGTCGATCGCTCGTTGCTAGAGCATAGACTTGTTTCAAAGTCAACTCTATTCAGAGTTAGCTTATGTTCTTCTGAGTTATATAGATAGTCGACCCTTCTCTTCTAGATACTTTTCTTCCTTAGCATTTATATACTCGTTACCTTACACTCATATGACTCGCTCTATGCTGATTTCTAACATTATATAAATGCTTCTTCATTACAGACGAAGTGAAATAATCTGCATCGATTTCTTCGAGTGCTTCTGCTAGTAGTTCTTCAACCCTCTATCGACTTTGATCTAGCGACTTGCGTTCGTGCAGCAGCACTCATCTTTCTTTCCTCGTAAGCTGATTCAGCGAGAATAAACAAAAGATTCGAACTTGTGCGCTGATCAGCGAGTATAAACAAACGATTGAAACCATTCGACTAGGTCAAAGATCAGCGAATTAACCGTTCATTCAGATTCGCAAGAAATTCTTCGAATTTGTTAAACAATCAAAGAGATCAGTCTAGAACTGCGTGAAGTCTCTATCTCGATGAGCAAATCTCAACAGTGAGTCTGCTTCAATGACACTCATCGTCAATGCAATGATTCACCTACTCTCATCATTCTACTCACCAGTGAATCGATTCGTCTATTCATTCATGTGTAACTAGTGAGTCTGCTACAATGACACGATAATGTCTTCAACAACAAGCAAATCTTTGAGCTTGTTTCTATATTGAAATCTCAGTGAGTCTGCTTCAACGACATTCTCAATGCAATGATCTACCCACTCTCATCGCTCTACCTATCAGTGAATCTGACTCGTCATCGAGTTCACATGCAACTAGTGAGTCTGCTTCAATGACATCTTTCGTCAATGCAATGATCTACAAGCACATCGCTCTACCTATCAGTGAATCGATCTACCTCAAGTTTCTGTGTCAACTAGTGAGTCTGCTTCAATGACACATTCGATAGTGAGTCTGCTTGAACGACACTCGAAGTGAGTCTGCTACAAAGACAGACAACGATTGATCTCTTGATTGAGTCGATCAACGAACGAAACAAGCTCTACTATGTAGTAGGTCTGAATCAGCAGTGAGTCTGCTTCAATGACACGATCACAATCGATCTCTTCAATGAGCTAGTCGATCTTCTTCTAGTGAGTCTGCTTCAATGACATCAGCCAATAGTCGATCTCTTCGCTGAGCAAGTCGATTTCTTTCTACATAGCTAGTCTGCTACAATAGGCATTTCGATTCTACACAAGGCTAAGAAAATACATTCATGCGAACATGAATCGTTGAAGAGAGAGAGTAATGTTACGATTCTAGCTACGCATCTTCGTTGATAGCTATGTTGATGACTATGTTGATGACTATGTTGATGACTATTCTGAGAGCTATCGTCGATCGCTCGCCGCTAGAACATAGACTTGTTTCGAAGTCAACTCTATTCAGAGTTAGCTTATGTTCTTCTGAGTCATATAGATAGTCGATTCTTTTCTTCTAGATACTTTTCTTTCTTAGCATTTATATACTCGTTACCTTACACTCATATGACTCGCTCTATGCTGATCTCTAACATTATATAAATGCTTCTTCGTGCAGACGAAGTCAAATATACTGCAACTAACTCTTCAGTGTTTCTGTCAGTCTCTCAACTCACTATTGACATTTGATCTAGTCGACTTGCAGCATTCAGAAACACTCATCTCATCGAGCGCTCTGTTCAATTCATACGTCTATCGACCTTGTTCTAGACGACTCAAGATCATCAGCAGCACTCACTCTACTTCTTTCCCTCGTGCGCTGGTCAGCGAGGTGAAATAAACGATCGAAATCATTCGACTAGATCAAAGATCAGCGAATACATCGCTCATTCAAATTCGCAAGAAATTCTTCGAGTTTGATGAGCATTCAAACAAGGTCAGTCATAGAACTGCGTGAAGTCTCTATTTCAAAGAGCAATCAAAGAGATCAGTCATAGAACTGCGTGAAGTCTCTATCTCGAGAAGCAAATTCTCAGTAAGCTTGCTTCAATGACATCGTCAATGCGATGATCTTCTCATCGCTCTACCTATCAGTGAATCGATTCGTCTATCAGTTCACGTGCAACTAGTGAGTCTGCTTCAATGACATCTATTCTCAATGCAATGATCTATCTTCTCATCGTTCTACTCATCAGTGAACCTGATCATACATTCGCGTGCAACTAGTGAGTCTGCTTCAATGACACTTCTATCTTGCATAGTGAGTCTGCTACAATAGACATTTCGATTCTACACAAGACTAAGAAAATACATTCATGCAAACATGAATCGTTGAAGAAAAGAAGTAATGTTACGATTCTAGCTACGCATCTTCGTTGATAGCTATGTTGATGACTATTCTGAGAACTATCGTCGATCGCTCGTCGCTAGAGCATAGACTTGTTTCGAAGTCAACTCTATTCAAAGTTAGCTTACGTTCTTCTGAGTCATATAGATAGTCGACTCTTTTCTTCTAGATACTTTTCTTTCTTAGCATTTATATACTCGTTACCTTACACTCATATGACTCGCTCTATGCTGATCTCTAACATTGATCAACTTTCTGATTATCTTTTATTGATTGAAGTTTAAATTTGTTTTCTGACAGTAGCATCTGATGTTGTTATAGCTTATGATCATCATTTGCTTCAACTGACTTGACATCTGACATTCTGATCAGCGCATCGACTTTCAGATTCTGTTTTCTCGACTGATATATGATCTTGAAGTTATATTCAGATAACTTCTCAGTTCATTTAACTTGTCATCTGATCAGTTCTTTAATGATCATGAAGTACTTTAAATTCAGATGATTGATGAAGATCTTGATCAAAATATTTATATATTTCAATTTAAGATGTCAATGTTTTAAACAATAAATGATGATCAGCAGTTTCTTGTCATAAATCTTGTAGTTACATTCTGCAAAAATTATGTTCTTGTTATAAAAAATCATTAAATGTAGAATGTCTTCATCATCATATTGAAACAATACTTTGTCATTGACATAGTTTGAAAAGTCAGTTTTCAGAATAACTTCTCTGATTGAGTCAAAATGCTTCAGAATGAAGATTGCTATCACTTATTGCTTTAGTTTTTCAAAGATCATCTGACAGATCTTTGTTCATTCAAAGAAATGATCTTTTTAAGTCAGCTTTATCATGAGTTGAGTGATCTTTGAAAAGTTCTTTATGAATCTGTTAAAGATTGATTTAAAGCGAGTCATAGAAATGTCATTTAACTAATAAATAAATGCTAAGAAAGAAAAGTATCTACAGAAAAGAACTTGATTCTTATATGTGTATTTCTCAGTGTTACGAAGCGTGTCGACATTGAATAGAGTCTAGTCAATAGACTCTAGAAATTTCGATATGTGAACAAGAAACAACGATGTTTCGAATCGAAATATGCTGAAACATTTCATCTATTCGAGCTCTAGCAAATCGACTACTTCGCCCCTTTGTTCGCTTTACTATAGATACAGCTCGAAACTGTCTTCTTTCTTCTGTATTCTTAGTTTCCTAGTTATAGCTATCTCTATTGATCAAACATTCTATTCAGCTACGCACTATCTCGCTGCAGTGTGATTAGATTCTAGGCACGATCTCAACACTCAGCTCTGTGCTAAACTTGATTGAGTTGACATCTTACACATATGATGCAGAGTTTCAATGATATCATCTCTAGATCAGATTCTCGCTAGACTTGATTAGAATGAAATCAGATGAAGATTAAACAAAGAGTAAATGAAGACTAGAATTGTAACATTACTTCTTTTTCTTGACTATTCATGTTTACATGAATGTTATTTCTTAGTGCGCTTTTCTTGAATATTTAATATGAAAGTCATCAATCATTTCTTGAATGTTCATAAATTCATCATCATCAGCGTTATATCAGTTGAGATCATTGTCATAGTTCTTTCATTTGACTTGATATTGAAGTTATCTTTGATATTATCAAAAGTTCAATATATCGTCAATTTCTCATTCATTTTCATTGTTTATCATTATTGATCTTGAAGATTCATTCTTCTGATCAGACAAAGAGTTATTAATGATGAGATGAAGAAGTTCTGAATGAAATACATCATGTATATGCATAATGTTTGATAGTTTCAATTTATAGAAGAAGTTCACAGAGTCTGTGATCTGAAAAGAGTCAAGCATCTTGTCATTCAATGTTACGATTCTAGCTACGCATCTATGTTGATAGCTATGTTGATGACTATGTTGATGACTATGTTTCTGACTATTGTCGATCGCTCGTCACTAGACTATCGAGTTGTTTCGAAGTCAATTCTATTCAGAGTTAGCTTATGTTCTTCTGAGTCATATAGATAGTCAATTCTTTCCTTCTAGATACTTTTCTTTCTTAGCATTTATATACTCGTTACATTACACTCATATGACTCGCTCTATGCTGACTTCTAACATTCAATTTCTTGAAAAATCTCGCTGTAATGATGTTTCGTTCATTCAGAAACATCTTTGATTCAATCTTGTAATTGATTTTCTTTCTATGTTTATTAGCTTGATTCATCATTTATTCTCATGTTTTGATCAAAGCTTCGCAAGCGAAGATCAGTATCTTATTCATGTGATTAAATATATCTTCGACTTGAATGATTTGCAGACGTTTGCAAGTGCTTTCATACTTGATGATGTCAGAGTTGAAGTTCATACAAGAATGAAAACTCTTGTTCATGAAGAAAAGAATCAAGAAAATGACTGAAAACAAGATGTTATTGTTGATAAACTTGATTATGAGTAGTCACTTGAATCAGTTGTTCTGCATGTATGAACAGAAGAAATAAAGATATCACTTAACATTCTGATTGACTCATTTGCTTTGATCGTTGATCTGAAAGTGATAGATGATGAACAATTGAAGAGAAATGCTCAGTCATTTGCAAAAAGACTTTTAAAGAATGAAAATGAACTGAGAATCTCGATTGAATACAATGAAGCTTGATAAATCATAAGTTCAATATACTCATTGAAGCAGCATTTCAGCTGTCTTTTCGACTGTGATATCTTCATCATCAATGATGCAAGAGATATAATGTCTTTCTTTTAACAATCTGCAGATGACAGTCAGAATAACGTTGTAGTCGTACGAATCAGATAAATCAATAATGAAGTTCATGATTATGTTTTATCATCACTGTTCAAATATAAATAAAGATTGAAGCAAGTCATTTGATTTATTTCTTGATGTTTTTGAATGTTGACATATATAGCAGTTTCAAATATATTGATCTATCATTTTTCGCATGAATGATTAATAGTAGTTTCGCTTTATGACTTTCACAGTTCTAAGAATATCAGAATGATCAACTGATGATTGATAATGCATCTCATGAATCAGATTTATTTGTAGAAGCTTATTGAACGAGATTTATAACTGACTATCATGATACAAGATTTCATTCTGAATTCAACAATTCTTCAATTTAATATCTTTATATTGTTTCTCATCTCTTGCTATTGCTTCGCGAAGTAGTGTACAATTCTCATCAATTTCATTCATCTCAAGAATCTGTTTATAAATTGATTCACTGATGTTCTTCTTTAAATCAGCAATTTTCATTCAATTTGAAGTCAGAATAATGATTCATTGATAGCAAATGCACTCATCTTCTGAATCTCTGAGCACGACGTTAGCTCAACAAGTTAATGCATTAATCTTGATGTTCTATTTGTCAGATCAATACATTATCTTGAAGTTGAAATCAGCGAGCTTCTGAATTCAATGCATCTGACGTCTGCTCAGCTCTTTATCTTTCATCAATGAAGTGAGTGCTTGATGATCAATGAACATCTTGATAGAAATGTCAGTTAGTTTCAGTTTGAGTCATCAGTGTTCAAATGCTCAAATGATGATCAGAAGTTCTTTATCATATATCTTGTAATTGCATTCAGCAGAAAACATGTTCTTGCTATAAAAGACAATTGAATGTAATACTTCTTCATCATCATATTGAGAGAGAACTTCATCATTAACGTAGTTGAATGAGTTAATTTCAAGAATAGTCTTACAAGTTTAATCAAAGTGACGTAGTATAAAAGTTTTGATCATACGTCTCTTCATATGATTGAAGATAATCTGACAGACTTCATTTCATTCAAATATGATTTTTTTTGAGTGAGTTGAATTATTGAATGAACAATCTTCGAAAAGTTCTTGATGAAACGTTGATAGAAATTGCAGAAGTTAATGAAGAACTGCATCTGAGTGAGATTATTGAGTGTAGATCAATCAACAACTGCTTGCATCTTTTGTGAATTCATCTTAAGTCTCTTAATTGACATCAAAAGTTCTAAAAAGATGGTTTTCTGAACATGAAACTTACATTTATCAATGTTTATCTGTAGATCAGCTTCTTGTAATTTATTCAAGATCAATTGTACATGTCATTTGTGTTTCTTCAAGATCTTGCTGTAAATAATAATATTATCTAGATAAATCTGACAAAACTGAAGTAAATATTTGAACAACATGTCATTCATATAATGTTGATAGAACGTCAATTTGTTGATTAATTCAAAGAACATTACATGATATTTGTATGAGTCAAAGAAAATAATAAAGATAGTCAAATCTTCGCTATCTGAGTGCATGTATAGTTTATTGAACGCAGCAATGATGTTCAATTAAGTCAGATATTTGCTTTCTTGTATACAAGCGAAAGTCTCGTCTATTAATGACAAAGAATAGTGATCTTGTTTGATCAAAGCATTGAGCTTTCTGTAATCAACGCAGAAATGCAGACTATCGTCTTTTTTTTTGATGAACAAAATGAGTGAGATGTATGATGCGAAGCTGAAGAAAATGAACTTTTTGTTCAAATGTTCAATCAGATACTTCTTTATCTTCTGAAGCTTGTGATTGAACATTTGATATAGTTTGCTTCAAGAAAACATTTCTTCATCAATCAACTCAATTTTGTGATCATAGAAATGATGCAATGATAGCTGATTAATCATTACTTGATTGAAGACATCTAAATAGTTGTGATATTCAGAGAGAAGCTTGACTTTGACTTGCTTAAGAACTTTAGCGTAAGAAAGCTTATGCAGATTCACTTCTTCAAACTTGTTTTCAACTGTAGTTATGAGTTGATCGATTTTCAAGATGATAACAGCAAATGTCTTGACATCTGATTGTTTGACTAACATTCTATATGTTGCTGTCTCTATCATTGCTATGTTCATTAAATTGAAAGAGAATGAATTCAAACTGAACGTTGATTTAGAATTTTTGACGTTAGTTAAAGCTGCGTTACGCGATTTTAACTATTCAATTAGTTTAACTGACTTCTCATTGAACTGACTGAAAGAAAGAAAGTTCAGATTGAATTGAGATGTAGTGAAAGATCTCTTCAATATATGAGTAGAAGTCAAACTCTTCTGCTTCATGATTGTCTTGTTGCTTGTGAGTAGAACAATCGATTTCTGACTAGAGATGAAATTCGAAAATCGAAGAAAATCAATTTGCATATCAATTACTAGATTGATTTTGTTCATTCATGTTTTTTCAAAAATCATTTGATGTTGATTTAATTGAGTGATCAACATAGAAGCTGTGTCAATCATATGATCTTAAACAGTCAGATTCAAATAAATAACATGAATAATGAGTCTTTTAATATAATGATCATCAAATTCTTGAATTGACTTTGCTTTGATCAAAGTCAGAGACTCGATTTGTAACTGATCACAAACAATCTGCGCGATCACTTCATCAATGAACGAATAGTCAGCAGCTTCGATGTCAATCAATGACTTTAATGAGTAACTAATTTCATTGCTAGAAAGTACACATTCAGTAATCAAAGATTCAGAAGCAAAAGAATCATCTGACATGCTCATCGTTGAAGAAATTAACACATCTTTCATCGCGTCTTTGATGAAAGTCTCTAGTTTTTTGCCTTGCTATCTTCAAAAGAAGACATTTTCTCATTCTTCTCATTCTTTGAAATGATGATTTCATGTAAACAAGAGATAAATGCATAAAATGTTAAGATATTGATCTTGTTTTAAGAACAGTTCTTGAATAAGTGATCTGAAATCTTGCAAATATAACAGATGATAAACAATCTGACTGACTCAGAGATAGAAAAGATAGTTAACTTAACATATTCAATTATCGAAGTCATCATTGCTGATAATGAAGTAGCAGCACATTTATCAGATATGACAGTGACTTTGATAATGACAGTGCAAAGCTGACTGCGTAGCTGATAGTTGACTCACTGTTTATTATTCACATCTTGAAGAAAGATTCTTAAGCAAGTGAGCGAAGTAAAATTCTCTGAACAGACTGATAAAGCATTCTGCAAGCGATTATTGATTTTATTCTGAAGATCATTCATCAGAGTGCAATCATTGTATTTGAGATAGTTAAATAGCTTCATAAAGTTGAAGTAGAAGACATTAAAAGACTTGTCTGTTTATCTCAGAGCATTGTACTTGTAATGACACTTTCAATTTCTATTCAGTTCATCATATATTTCTTTCAGATGCTCAAATAGCTCATAGATCAAGATGTAAGAATGCGAAGCATCATGATGATATCAAGCAAAAATATGTTCAGCAGCATCATCTTCTAGTTTAGATATCACATAGACAATATAGATATTCTCATTATCGAAGTGATCAACATTTGTCTGAAGCTTATCATTCATCTTGATTCTTCAGCTATTTCATGTTGATTCATCTTTGTTAATGAATACAGATGAATTTGAAAACTTGAAAGACTTGTGATGATCATTATTAAATAAAGTGAATGACTCACGTCAAGTATGTTTCTTGATAGATTGACGAGATAGAGATTTCATAGAAACTCGAGATTCAGTAAATTGATGAGATTGAGACTGATTCACTGAACGCTGTCTCTTTTTTAGACTCAAGACTTTCTCTTGTAGTTTGATGATAATCTCTTCTTGAATATTAATTATCATTTAATTGATTTCTAGCTCATCAAGTCTCTTGATGTGATCAACTTAAACATTGATTCATTGCTTGTTGAGTTTCAAAGTCATGTCTCATTGATCTCTTAGCTGAATCAGCATCTTGATAATTTCATTTGATTGATCAATAGCTCATTGACAAAGTTGTTGACTTATGTTGATGTTTCATGAGATAGCTACATTCTGAGATTTCATTAAAGCATCAAAAGAAATAAGAAAAATTCATTTATTAACAATGCTTCTAAGCAGATGAGCTGTTCATGACTCAACTGATTCAGAGTCGCGTGTCATTATGAAAGATTGAAGATAAAGATAGATAAATTGTGAGAAGATTAAGTGATTGATTTGATAAATTTGAGTAAATTTGAAAATGTGTTTTAATAAAAGTAATTCAAAGAATTTCTTGCGAATTTTCTGAATAAACAAAGTAGGTTATTTTGTATCATTTACACGTTGATAGCAGAGTAGTTGATTAGCATTTATCTACTGTTAGAGATCGATCTAGAGCGAGTCATAGAAATGTCATTTAACTAATAGATAAATGCTAAGAAAGAAAAGTATTTACAGAAAAGAACTCAATTCTTATATGTATGTTTCTCAGCTCTGTGCTAAACTTGATTGAGTTGATGTTTTACACATATAATGCAGAGTTTCAATAACATTATCTTTAAATTAAATTCTCGCTAGACTTGATTAGAATGAAATCAGGCGAAAACTAAATGAAGAGTAGACGAAAACTAGAATCATAACAGAATCATTGATAGAAATTGCAGAAATCAATGAAGATCTGCACATAAATTAACGATCAAGACACTTTTCAGTCTTGAATCACATCTACTTTTTGAAAATTTATTTGCAGATCATTGATGAATATTAATAGTTTAAAAAATGAGATTTTCTGAATCTTGAATTTGCACTTGTCAATGTTTATTTGTAGATCGACTTCATGAAGCTTCTCTAGCACTTCTTTCACATGAGTTCTATGTTCTTTCAATGTTTTACTGTAAATGAGAATATCATTCAAGTATATCTGACAAAATTTATGCAGATAGTTGAACAATATATCATTGATATAATGCTGAAAGAAAGCAGATTCATTGATCAATTTGAAGAGCATTATTCTATACTTGTAAACGTTGAAGAAAGTAATAAAAGTAGTTAAATCTTCACTTTCTGAACTCATGCGCAGTTTATTGAACATGATGATAATGTTGAGTTAAGTCAGATACTTACTGTCTTGAATTTGAGCTAATACTTCGTCTATCAAGAGTATTGAATAACAATTTCTTTTAATCAGAGCATTCAGTTTTTGATAGTTCATGCAAAAGTAAAGACTGTCATCTTTTTTTTTGATAAACAGTATTGATGAAGCAAAAGAAGCTTTGCTGAGTGTGATAAACTTCTTCTTCAAATTCTCTTTTAAATACTCTTTAATCTTTTGCAACTTGTAGCTCAACATAAGATATAATTGACTTTTAAAAAGTTGATTCTTTTTTTCTAATTTAATCTTATGATCATATGATCAATGTAAAAGCAATTGCATTGTCTTTTCTTTATCAAAAACATTCAGAAAGTCATGATAAACTATTAAAAGCTTCTTCTTCAGTTCATTTAATGACATGACAAAAGTCATTTCATTCAGTTTCGTGAAATTTTTGACTGAGTTAAGTGCTTTGTTAATTTCACTAATGATCAAGAAAAAGATCTTGATCTTCTTATTCTTGACTAAAGTTTAATATACAACGACTTTGATCATGATAATATTAACAAATTTCTTTGTCTTAATTGATTGAAAGAGATGAAGTTGATTAAGATCAACTTGAATGCTTTGCTTTGCTATGAGAGCAGATTCAATGAATTGAGCAGATTCAATGAATTTATTCACTGATTTTTGATTCATGAATTTCTTCAAGATGATTATTGATGTAACAATCAAGTTTAAATTCTTTCATTTCATTTCACAGATCTTGTTTGATTCAAATCTGTGAAATGCTGATTGACTGCTTGCTTTCAAAATAATAGATTTTGATGTTTGAATCTTCAATGATGATATTAATCAATTATTTGCAGAATTTATCAACATTTAATTTCTTTTTAATCAAAGATTTTCAATGATTATCTTGTATTAATCTAGACAAGTTATTAATAGAAGCATCATTTCATTCTTGTATTTTTATATCATAATTAATGTATACAGAGCATATGTAATTGACTTTTGATCAGAAATTTCATCATACAATTAAATTAACTTTGATTTTAACAGTGATATTGACTGAATATCAAAGCATTCACATAGCTCTGACATCAAAGATTCATCAATGAAAATCATGTCAATGACTTCAGTATTTATCAGAGCAAAAGATTTGAATATCTTTTCTGTTACAAATGTGTCAGAATTGATTAAAGCTAGTTAATGATTTAGTTGAGATCTGATCTAGATCTGACTCAGCATTTTTTCTCTTTTCTAGCATCTTTTAATCAGCTTCTATTATCTTCTAAATAAACACACTTCTTTGTGTTACAAGTGATCAACAGATTTCTATAACAAACACATTTCTTTGTGTCACAAACATCTTTCAAATCAACATCTTTCTTGTATTTCAACACGTCTTCTTTGAGACTAACGTTGATCTGAATAACTACTATATAAAGTGTATTCTTCTTGTCTTTTGTATCTTCTTTCTTCTGTATTCTTAAAGTCTTAGTTATAACTATCTTTATAAATCAAACATTTTAGTTACGCACGCACTCTGATTAGTTTCTAGACATGATCTCAACATTACTTTAAGAATTCATTAATCACATGATACTGATTTCTATACTCATTCAAATTCACTTGATTGACAATGAAACAAGTATAAAGAAATTTGTGTATCTGATGATCAACGATATCAAAAGATAGAACAACATCAAGAAATTAATAAAATCAATGAAAATATACAATCATGTAATTGCTAGAGAATTTATCGCTCAGTCAGTAGCATCTGTTCAAATTGATTAATAGAATCAATGATAAAGAATCTTCGTTGATTGCTTGAGAATCACAAAAAAATCTTCTTAAATCAGCAACACTCTTCTTTGAAGATTAAACACTTTAACAAATGATCTCACTATCTACTATTGAACATCATCATTTGCTCAATCATCAAAATCTTCATCATGATTCAATCATCTGTGAATACTTAACTCAATCTCTTCAAGAGTAATCAAAGCTTTGATTCAGTCATTTATCTTAAATTATCTTCTCATTTATCAAAATTTCTTAGAACTGACTTTGTATGAAAACATCATCAATTTATGTTTCATTCTCAGACATTCAATGAATCTCTGAAAGTCTCTATTCTCTGAGATATCAAAAATGTAAAGCAGCTACAATATTGAGTTGAACAAGACTCAGAAGTTTTTCTAGAAGATTTAAACAATCTTCAAACTCAACAAGATTTAGATGTAGAAGCTTGTAAACTATTTGATAAAATATTCAGTGAACAGATATAAAAGACTTGTTTCAAGAAAATTGATCAAGCAAAAGAATAATTGAATTTAAATCTTAAAAAGCTTCAAGATCAGCTGATGAAACTACAACATCAACTGCAATTGACTAAAAAAGATACTTCTACTTCTTTTATCATGTTCAATTCATTCAAACAATCTCAAAAGCTTTCAAATTCATCTCTGTTTACTGATGAAAAAGAATCTATCTGAGATGATTGACAAGAAAAGATTTGCGACAAGCTAGAAATCAACGTTGATCATTTTAACAATGACAAAGCTATACTAGTTTACATTCATTCTTGAATCAGTGAAGATGCAGTCAAAGTCACTTTAATTAAACATCAGCGAGATTTATTGAACTTTTATTCAACAATCAATGATCTACTAAATGAACTTGCTCAGCTTTATAATGATTCTGACAAAGAAACAAACTTTTGAAGAAAATATGCTAATCTTATTCAAGAAAAGAGCAAATTCAACAACTTTTATTTGATATTTCAACATTTGTTCTTTTATCTAAAGTATCATGAAAAGCAATTGATCATCAATTTATAAGACAAGATAGTTTATCATTTTCATGCAGTTTGAAGTAGTCAGTTGATTCAGTCAAAATCTTTCAATGAAATTTGTAGTTATCTGATTCATTTGAACAATGAGCATTAAGTCATGAATGACATCAAAGAAAAGAAATTCTTAATCAAAGTTAGAAAGCAAGTCATCTTTGCTGAGAAATGAGATTCATTGAATCTTTATAAAAAGATCGAAGTCATTACACTCGTCAATCATTCAAAGTCGCATGACGTGATTTTAACTAGCGTCAAAGACATTAATTTACAAGCTGAAATTTATTTCATCTGTTACAAATCAAATCATACTTCTAAAGAGTGTTCTGATTGATCAAGAATTAATGCATTAAAAAATGATGAGTTTGATCAATTTACATTGAACTCTGAGTTTGATTTTGATTTAAAAAACTAGTTATTTCTTCTAAAGTCATTAAAGAGATAAAGATCATATCTTTGTGCAGTCAAATTAAAGTTCTATTGAAAGAAAATTATTTTGAAAAGTCATTTTTGATCAATGCTTCTCTTATTTCTCAGAGCAATTCTTTCAGTCTTCGCTCTTTGATAAATAGTGATTTCATCATTTATATGCTGATACATGACAAGCTAGTTAATAAAGTATGTCAGAAACTTGAAATACAATTTATATCACTAGCAAAGAAGAAGTTAATATGAGACTATGATGAAAAGCTAGTTAGAAAAACTATTACTCATAAGATTCTATTCAATCTTACAATCAAAAGTCATAAGAAATTGACTATGTCAATGCTGATAGCTGATATCAAGCATCATGAAGTTATATTAGGCAAATTCTGAATGAATAAAAATGAAATATTATTGAACATGAGACATGATACTATTGTATTTTCTGATCAATTAAATACTTCTATTTCGATTTTTTCAATCTTGTCAAATATAAAGCATTTAAGTTGATCACAATCAACTTCAATTTCTTCAACAGCTCACAGCAAGATCTTTAAAATGCTTAAGCACTCAGTTTTATTCTTTCAGAAAGAGTCATTCTTGATTCAAAACATAAACATTGTCTCTTTTCAAGTATTAGTAAAACGAAAAAAGAAGAATCAGACAGAGATTTTTGCTATGTTCATTGAAGATATTGATAGAAAAATCATTTACAATACTCAATGCAAACTAAATGTCATAAACATCTTCTCAATCAATGAAACAACTCAGAATCTAGAAGATATTAAAGTCAAGCTATCATCAAAATATCAGAATTTTCTAGACGTTTTTAATCAAGTTCAAGCAAACAAGCTATCATCTCATCATTCATATGATCATAAGATAAAGCTTACTAGTGATGCAACGTCATCTTGCTGTCGAGCATATTGAATGTCTCTTTACAAGCTTCAGAAAGTAAAGAAATATCTGAACAAGAATCTTTTCAAAGAATTTATAATCTCTAGCAAAGCTTCATATTTGTTACAAGCATATCAAGACTGATAAGACTAAATAAGACTGAAGCTTTAATTAATTTGCAATGCACGCTAGCGAGTATTCTGTGTAATGATTAGAACTAGTCAATGATCTGATTGAGATCTGACTCAGATTTGACTCAGATATAACTCAACATCTTTTTTCTTTCTCAACATTCTTTTCTTTCTCAACATTCTTTTCTTTCATCAACATCTTGTTCATTTACATCATTTTCTTTTCATGTCACAAACACATTTCTTTTGAGTCTAGCACAATCTTTGAACATTACATAAATAAAAGCTTTTGTATCAATCTTCTTCTGTATTCTTAATATTCAGTTATAGTTATTTCTAAAGATCAAGCACTATCAATTCTGATCTTCATTGATTGTATCATTTAAACATGATTCTGACATTATATTAAGAATTTGTTAATCACATGATACTGATTTCATTACTCATTCAACATACTTGTACAGACAGAATGAGTTTAAAGAAATTCATTTACCTGATGATCAATGACAATTAAAAGACAGAACAACACTAGAAGATTGAATAAAATCAATGATGAGACTGTTTGAATTGCTAGACTACTTATCACTCATTAAGTATGCAAAGTTCATTCAATTACGAGAATCATGATAAAAAACCTTTGTGAATTGCTCAAGAATCAAATCGATTGATAGATTCAACAATAAAGAATCTTTGTTGTTTGCTAGAAAATTAATTAAATCAACAAACAAATCTCATCTTCTTTGTTAAAGATTGAATCTCATCTCATACGTCTTTCTTCTTCAATTATCAAGCATCATCATTCATTCAACTCTTTTTCAAATAAATCTCATCATGTTTAGTCATTCATTTACTGAAAAGTGTTCTGAAGAATTTCAAAATCGTTTCTCTCAAATCTCTGATGCTGATTCATTGAAATCATCAAGTGCTGCGTCATTCATTCATGAAAATGATAAATCATTCATTGAAACAATAATACTTTTCGTGTTTTACAAAATTTGAAAAGCTCAAAGTTTAGTTCTTGATAAAGAAACAGATCAACTCTACAAGTTAAATAAACAACAAGAAGATGAAATCAAAGAGTTGAAAACAAGACTTCAAACAAAAGAAAACACTTCTTCTGATTTCATTTACTCTGAGCGTTCTAGATCTTAAAAAATATCTGATTCTTCGCTGTTTACTGATGAAAAGAACTCTATTTAAAAGAACTGATACGAAAAAATTCAGAATAAACTAAAGATTAATATTGATCTCTTTTCTAATGAATGAGTCAAATTGAGCTATATACATTCTAGATTATTCAATGATGCAGCTGAGATCACTCAGATTAAACGTGAACATGACTATGTCAATCTTTATAAAATCATCGAAGATCTTTTGAAAAAGCTAGCTCAGTTGTTCAATGATTCAAATAAGAAAGTCAACTTTCGTAGAGAATACTACAACTTGATTCAAGAATCAAAGAAATTCAATGAGTTCTATACTCAGTTTCAACGACTATCTTTCTATCTAGATTATTACGAAAAGCAACTGATCATTGATCTGAAAGATAAAATACATTCTCATCTTTAATTTGTTTAAGTAAATCAACTAGTTCAATCTGATTCTCTAAAAGAAATTCATTTCTATCTGATTCATTTGAATAATGATCAGCGAGTCATTCAAGAGATCAAGAACAAGCTCAAATGCATCAATAATATTTCAAAGACTATCTTTCATAAAGTGACTGTTATCACTCAATCAGTTGATCATTTGAAGTCTGATTAGTCAAAGTCGCGTGACGTGATTTTAACTAACGTCAAGAAAGCAGACGTTCTAGTTGAAATCTGTTTCATATGTTATAAATCAGATCATAGCTTTAAAGAGTGCTTGAATCAATCTACTAGAATTAATGCAGTGAACAAAGAATATGATTGTTTTGATTTTGATTTCAATTTTAATTCAAAAAACTAGTCTTTTTTTCAAAAGTCATTAAAGAAATAGAGATTATATCTTTGTGCAAACTAAATGAAATTCTATTGAAAAAGAATTACTTTGAAAAGTCATTTCTAATTGATATTCATCTCATCTTTCAGAAATGATCTTTCAGCCTTCATTCTTTAATAGACAGTGATTCAGTCATTTACATGATCATACATTTCAATCTAGTCAATAAAGTATGTAAGAAACTGAAAATTCAACCTATATCATTGACAAAAGAGAAGTTAATAAGAGATTATGATGAGAAGATATTTAAGAAAGCAATCACTCATAAAATTCTACTCAATCTCATCATTGAAAGTCATAAGAAATTTACTATATTAATGTTGATAGCTAATATTTGTTACGAAGTGTATTGACATTGAATAAAGTCTAGTCAATAAATTCTAGAAATTTTGATATGTGAACAAGAAACAACAATGTTTCAAATCAAAATATGCTGAAACATTTTATTCATTCGAGCTTTAACAAATCAACTACTTTGTTTCTTTGTTTGCTCTACTATAGATACAGCTCAAAATCATCTTCTTTCTTTCGTATTCTTAGTTTTCTAGTTAAAGTTATCTCTATTGATCAAACATTTTATTCAACTACACACTATTTCGTTGCAGTGTGATTAAATTTTAGACATGATCTCAACAATATTGATCATCATGAAGTCATATTGAGTAAGCTCTAAATGAATAAAAACGAAATATTACTGAATATGCAAAATGATGTCATTGTTTTTTTGAATCAATTGAATACTTCTATTTTGATTTTTTCAATTTCGCTCAATTCAAAGCACTTAAGTTGATCGCGATCAACTTCACTCTTTTAAATCACTCAGACTAAGATCTCTATGATGCTCAAACGACTCATTTCAATCACTGCTCAGAAAGAGTCATTTTTGATTCAAAGCATAAACATTGCTTCATTTAAAACATTGTTAAATCATTCAAAGAAGAACAAGATTAAAGTCTTTGCTCTATTCATGATAAACATTAATAAAGAAATCACGTACAATACTCAGTGCAATTTGAACGCTTTAAATGTCTTTTCAATCAATGAAATGACTCAGAATTTGAAAGATATTAAAGCGAAGCTGTCATCAAAATATCATGAGTTTTTAAATGTTTTTGATTGAGTTCAATTGAATAAACTATCTTCTCATCACTTCTATGATCATAAAATTGAGCTCATCAGTGAGTTAATGCTTTCTTGCTGCTGAATTTATTAAATGTTCTCTGTTAAACTTCTGAAAGTAAAGAAGTACTTAAATGAGAATCTGTTGAAGAAATTCATCATTCTCAGTCAAACTCTTTATTTCTTTCTCGTTTTATTTGTTCTTAAAGCAAATGAAAATCTTTGATTCTGCATAAACTATCAAAAGTTAAATGTCATTTTTAAAAGAAATAAATATTCTCTATTGTTGATAAATGAAATCATTGATAAAATAGTAAATTGCAAGCATCTGACTAAATTGAACATCATATCAACATTCAACAAACTTCAAATGCATTTCAATAGCGAGAATTACATCATTTTTATCACTGCTTTAGAAGCATATAAATATAAGATGCTATCATTTAAACTGATTAATGAATTGATTTTCTTTCAACAATATATGAATGACATTTTATAAGACTTTCTGAACGACTTTTGTCAAGTCTATCTAAATGACATTCTCATTTATAGCAAAATGAGAAAGAAACATAAAGATCACATCAAACTAGTATTGAATCAACTATGTAAAGCTGAACTGCAGATGAATATTTGAAAGTGCAAATTCAATGTAGAAGAGACTGTCTTTCTAAAAGTCATTGTATCAGAACTAAATCTTCGTATGAATCTCAGCAAGATGACAGTCATAGTCAGCTGAATCACTTCAATCAATCTAAAAGAAATTCAGAGCTTCGTGAGATTTGTTAACTTCTATCGTTGTTTCATTAAGAACTTCTCGAAGTTAGTTAAATCATTCACTCAGTTGACTAGAAAGAACACATCTTTTTTATGAAATGAGATCTGTGTTCAAGTCTTTAACAATCTAAAGAAACAAGTCAGCTTGATCTCAATACTTCGTCATTTTGATTTCAAACAACAAGCTATTCTGAAGATCAATGCTTTGAACTATGTAAAAGATGAAATATTATTTCAGTACAATGATGAGAAAGTTCTTCATTCAATGATCTTCTACAGCAAAAGCATGATTCTGTCAGAATCGTGTCTAAATGATACAATCAATGAAGATCAGAATTGATAGTGCTTGATCTTTAGAAATAGCTATAACTGAATATTAAGAATACAGAAGAAGATTGATACAAAAGCTTCTTATTTATGTAATGTTCAGAGACTGCGCTAGACTCGAAAGAAATGTGTTTGTGACATGAAAAGAAGATAATGTAGATGAACAAGATGTTGATGAAAGAAAAGAATGTTGAGAAAGAAAAATAATGTTGAGTCATATCTGAGTCAAATCTGAGTCAGATCTAGATCAGATCTCGACTAGCTCTGTTCAGTCTTATCGATCTTGATACGCTCGTAACATTACTTCTTTCTTTGAAAATTCATGTTTGCATGAATGTAGTTCATTTGCTCACTTTTTATTGATAGTTATTTCGATATTTAACGCGATTTGCTTGAATATAGCTTATGAAATTCGTTCAAAACTTTCTCTGAGTCATTGAATTTTTCTTTATCGACATAGTATCATTCGTCATTTTTATCTAAATCTTTTCATTTGACTTTGTACTGTATTCAATCTCAATAGCGTCTTGTTAGAAGTTGATTTAAAGCGAGTCATAGAAATGTCATTTAACTAATAGATAAATGCTAAGAAAGAAAAGTATCTACAGAAAAGAACTTGATTCTTATATGTGTGTTTCTCAGCTCTGTGCTAGACTCGATTGAGTTGATGTCTTACACATATGATGCAGAGTCTCAATGACATCATCTCTAGATCAGATTCTCGCTAGACTTGATTAGAATGAAATCAGGCGAAGACTAGATGAAGAATAGACGAAGGCTAGAATCGTAACATTACTTTCTCTTCTTGACTATTCATGTTTGCATAAATGTTGTTTCTTAGTGCGCTTTTCTTGAATATTTGATATGAAAGTCGTCAATCATTTCTTGAGCGTTCATAAATTCGTCGTCGTCAGCGTTATATCAGTTGAGATCGTTGTCATAGCTCTTTCATTTGACTCAATATTAAAGTCGTCTTCTATAGTGTTGAAAGTTCAGTATATCATCAATTTTTCATTCATCTTCATCGTTTATCACTATTGACTTTGAAGATTCATTCTTTTGATCAGATAGAGAGTTATCAACGACAGAACGAAGAAGTTCTGAATGAAATACATCATGTATACGCATAGTCTCTGATAGTTTCAACTTATAGAATGAGTCAACAGACTCAATGATCTAAAATGAGTCAAGCATCTTATCATTCAATTTTTTGAAAGATCTCGCTGTAACAATGTTTCATTCATTCAGAAACATCTTTGATTCAATCTTGTAATTGATCTTCTTTCTATGCTTATTAGCTTGATTCATCATTTGTTCTTGTGTTTTGATCAGAGCTTGACAAGCGAAGATCAATGTCTTGTTCATTTGTTCAAATATATCTTCGACTCAAGCAATCTGCAATCATTCGCGAGTGCTTTCATACTTGATGATGTCAGAGTCAAAGCTCATACGAGAATGAAAGTTCTTGTTCATGAAGAAGAAGATCAAGAAGATGACTGAGAACAAGATGTTATTGTTGACAAACTCGATCATGAGTAGTCACTTAGATCAGTTGTTCTGCATATATGAACAGAAAGAACGAAGATATCGCTCGACATTCTGATTAACTCGTTCGCTTTGATCGTCGATCTGAGAGTGATAAACGATGAACAATCAAAGAGAAATGCTCAGTCGTTTGCAAAGAAACTTTCATAGTATAGAGATGAATTGCGAATCTCGATCAGATACTATGAAGCTTGATAAATCATGAGTTCAATATACTCATTGAATCAGCATTTCAGCT
>JAABUS010002898.1_pt1 | contig 30006 bp, 23 predicted proteins | sample 5560161 | NCBI WGS metagenome assembly JAABUS01 (sample SAMN10711885, study PRJNA513376) | rock metagenome | isolation source: Antarctica rocks | place: Antarctica: Victoria Land, Trio Nunatak nord | collected 2016-01-04
AACACTGATTTCTTGTTCTTCTTCTCTGGGAGATTGCGAATGTACTGGTGGAAAGCATCCGTAAACCCTCGTGAAGTACATTGGGTCGCCATTTCTTCCAAAGCTATGAGCGTAGTGCTCTTTGTCCAAATACTGTATAGGATTGTTAGAGTGTAGGATGTCTTTGTCCGTAGATAGAACTATGGGGATAGCGCCCTAAGCCTTGGGCGGGATATTTTTAGTACAGTAGAGTTTAAGGCGTACCGCAATCAGCCGACGCATGGGGCATGCGTCTTTCAGCTGACGTCTCATAGCTTCTTGTTGTACCTCCGTGTATATAAATCGTTCTATATTCCACGACATTAGGCTCCACCAGCCGGGCTTATGTCCTTTGTATTTCACGCTTCCTGTCACTTTTAAGGTAACATCACGATTCTCGGGATTTGAGCACGATGCCAACCAAGGATGTATCTTCTATCGACAACAATCCGCCAAAACCTGATATGGACATCGCGAACGTGAAGACTGCAAGTCATGTCAATGGCGCGACGGTCGGAAGTCAGGATGCTAAGGAAGAGCTCAAGCCCAATCGAATCTTGCGCTACGCCGAGGTGTAAGTTAAACCACATGGTCATCATGGTCTCATACACTCATGATCCATCATCAACTTGCTAATCTGCTCTAGATTTGATCTGTAAGTCAACAGTCCATACTCCATATACCTCAAATTACCCTTCTTGGCCACCCTAGTTTAACCTCTTGTACTGTATCCGCTTTTAGGCGAACCTACGAGACCAAACTTGTAAAAACCGGCAAGCCAGACAAGAAACTCGATAAGAAGAAGCCAGTACTAGTCGAAAGACGCATTATCAATTATAAAGGCGTGCATACACATACAGAAGTTGACATCAAAAGCCATGCGCTGCGGGACCTCTTGATTGATATCAACAAAGATGTCGAGGGTCTAAGTCTCAAGAAGGAGCCTCCGTTCGTAAGAGTTTCATATCTTCTTCTCGCCGAGACCTCATCTAATCATATCCTCAAGGCGGATCCAGCGTTGTTCTTCCATTCTCGCCACGCTCTGAAGGCTAGACTGCTGCAAGAAGAGAACGCGAAAGACCCCGACTCTGCTCTTATAGCCGATATTTCTACAGCTCTTCGATATGTCGACGAAGAGCAAGGAAAAAATATCAGGAGCCTGGAGAACATGTTGCCCAACTACGAGATTACCTGGCCCCTGCTATGGGCATTGTTCAAGCCAAACACTATGCTATACCATTTCCATCAGTATACTGAACAGCATCAGGTCTTGCGGATGCGTCGAATGAAGATTCGTACGAGGCAAGATCACACGCAGTATTGGCACATCATGTGTGATATGATCGCAGATGACGGATTGAAGTTCGGCTATACGAAGAACCTGGGAATCTCAAATCGACCTGATAAATTCCAGGATCTGGAAATCGATGAGTTTGAAGGAGCTCTGAAAATCCACGACCTCGCTGTCTATCCCTTAGAACTAGCATCAAATCCAGCGCAGATAAGACTAGAGATGATCGAGAGAGGTAAGAAGTACGTTTGTATGACGCGCAATACATATTTAGAGACCTGTGGACCGGCTATGCGGGAGACAATGAATGACCGATATGAAGTCAAACGCTTCCAATTTAACGTGAGTTAGATTTCTTGTATCCAGAACGACGAGGATTGGCGCGAAGATAAATAGCAGTTTTGGCATGACGCTGGGTTGGGTATAAGGCTTGAACAGAGCTTTACCCATAGGAGCCGCGCAAAAAAATGTCAAGTCCAGCGCGAGCTATAGTCTGCTATGGAATCGGTATCTTCTGCTTTTGTCGATACATTCCAGCACGATTTGTAGCGGAAATGGCGTTCACCTTGACACCAAGCCAGCAAGGTTTTTACAGTGGCTTACGTTCTAACATCGATTCCAGACGCATGGCCGTGCAATGGTTGACACCGCGTCATACCGAGCCAATAATCCGAACACGCAATACACAACCAATGTGCATTCTTCCATCGAAAGGAGCACTCTTACTGATGAACAGCTAATGATATGTTCGCCTTTCATTGGTGGTTTTGGGTTCGGTGACAAGATATGGGGTAAATCAGGACCCCGCTGTCTTTGCTTCCTGGTATCGCTGAAACAAGTACAGGCAGTTTTGCCATTTCGCGCCTCAAAGAAGTCGTCTGGACCGACGAGCCTTTCAATTCTCTGGTGATGGGAGAAAAGCCAAAGACTTTGATTCATTCTCTCGTCAAACAGCATTCTACCGCAGAGACAGGCTACGACGACGTAGTGCAAGGCAAAGGTCTCGGTCTTATCGGCCTCCTTAGTGGTAATCCTGGCTGCGGCAAGACCTTGACCGCAGAGGCAGTGGCCGAAGTCGCCAAAAAGCCATTGTACGCAGTCAGTGCCGGCGAGCTAGGAACTGACGTCGAGAAAGTCGACAAGCAATTGAATCTGATCCTAGAGCTCTCTCACCAATGGTCTGCGGTACTTCTGTTGGATGAGGCAGACGTATTCCTTCAAGAGCGAGATACTAAAGATGTGACGCGTAATGCTCTTGTGTCGATTTTTCTACGGCAGCTCGAGTACTTCCAGGGAATCCTGATCCTCACGACTAATCGCATTGGAAACTGTGACGCGGCCTTCGAAAGTCCGTAGTGGAATTGTCCTTGTAGGAAGGGGACAAAATGCTGATCTCAACGATTTTAAACAGGCCGTATCCATTTCTCCATACACTACCCCGATCTTGACGCCAAAGCCAGAAGAATGATCTGGAAGATGTTTCTCCATAAAGCTCTCGACGGCACCAAGATCGAAACCCAGTTCAGCGAGGGTGACATAGACACGTTAGCGAATAATGCATTGAACGGACGCCAGGTCTGTGGCAGCCGTTTACCATATTTTATCGTTGGAAAATGCTGACATAGCATCAGATCAAACACGCCGTAGGAAGCGCCAGATCCATAGCGCGCGAGAAGCAGCAGTCCTTGGACATTTCACACATAGAATCGGTGCTCGAGGTTGTCGAAGCATGGAATGTAGCCAAAGCACGGTGATAGGGGATGGGATCTAACTGGATGCACCTGTCTCTAATCTCCGCTTCCGGTCAAGGAAGAGATCCTGTAGCTTTTTAAAGATGGGGGATCATCAATTATGCCTCTGAACAAACCCTCGCTTTGGCTTGTGAGAGAAAGACATTATTGCTTTGCATTAGTTCAAGCGATCCTTGCCTTCGATCGATGGCTGGCTTCCTCGACCTGTGCAACTGCTTCGTCTCTGGTCCGGTCAGATGTCAACTCCCAACGCGTAAGGTCAAATCATAGCAGCTCGAAACCGCTGTATTCGACACATTGTTTACGAGCATAGCCAAAGACTATCATCTAATAACGGGTAACAATGTGCTCGACGATCGCCGAGCTTAAATTCTATATCAAACCTGTCAAAGATTCCATCTCCGCCTTTCGAACCATGTCCTTGTTGCAGAAACCTGGTGTACTGCTCAGAAATGCGGAACAATCCAGACAGGTCTGATGCCAGCAGCGGTCATCGAGAAGGCTGAGTTTCTTGTTATCTTAAAGTAGTTTTCTTCTTACCTACGAGCTAGCCTTCACTCAGCCCTTCCCCTACCAATACCCTCAGCAAATTGCCTTCTTTCATGAACCATTCCCAATCTTCCCCGTCAGCCCTTCTCATGATTTCGTTCCCTAACTGTATAACCTCCCTAGTCTGCATCTCATCCCCCCAAGGTACTCGGCTCGGCCAAAACGCAAGGTGAGCACCCACATGGACAGCCACTCGCTTGAACCAAGCTTTCGATAATCCTTCCCTCTCTTCTCCATACCCTGCTAAGAAAGAAGCCAGCAACCCCCTTTGTCCGCGGAAACGGTCGAGTAGATACGATTCGGCGGCAAATTGCCCCACATCCGTCGCCCCACAGCCTCTTCTCACCATCTCCCAATCCACTACCATTAGCTGCTCTGGGGCCGCACTGACAATGATGTTACCGGGCCAGAAATCGCCATGGCAGACGCATTCGTCGTCGCTCTGTAGCAATTTGCCGTACTCCCCATCGATACGCTCCCCGAGCGAGCTATCGAGGTTGTATTGGCTTGCTGTAGATGCAAGATTAGAATAACAGAAACGGTAGATATGTTTTGCAGTTTGATGATCTCCAATCTCGACATCAACGGTCTTCTGATGCAGGCACGCCAGCCATTTCCCCGTCTCCTTTCCAATCGTTTTTACGTCAACTCCTGCATCTTTATACGCATTTTTTAGATTCCTCACTCCTCCATCTTCCATCAGTAATACGTGATTTTCTGGATCATACTCGTACACCTTTGGCAGCTTTACAATTTCACTTTTCGGCAGCAAGTTGGGGAGTTTACTCAGCACCCCTTTCTCAAAGTCCATCCGATCCACCGCAAATGGGAAACCAGGATTTGAGGCTACGTGTGGTTCGGCATGCTTGATGATTTTGGTCGTTGCGGTGTCTTGAAGGTGAAGGCGGTACATGTAGTTTGCGGTGCCACCGGCGAGCTTTTCCACGGAGGCGACTGACTCGGACGATGTGTAGGAGAGGTATCGCTGCATGCCGTCTGTGGTAGTAAGATCCATCGTTTGGAACGAGATGAAAGGACAGCGAAATAGATGGGTAAGGAAAGAAGTGAGAACAGGATGGCTGGATTTTGTAAATTGGAACTATATGAGTAGAACTGGAAGTAGACTGAATAGAACTCCATCTGCCCGAGGTAAACTTTGTAGTTAAAGTATGAATTAGGTGCTGCGGCTGAACAACCAAGACGAGTGAGTCATTCTCGACATGACTTCCGCATCAACCTCGTATCATACCAAACTATCGCAACTTTTACATGAAACCCTTACAAAAACCTAGCCTAGACTTTCTAGTACTGCTATGGTACATCGCATACCCCGTGTCCATTGTCCATAGGCGCTATCCCCCCAACCAACCACCCTCGCATATGAAATACACCTTGGTACCTAGATCCAAGACTGAAAGCAATCATTGACATGAGCATTGAGAGCGTACGATGAATGGCTTGTACAGGTGGCGATATTCAGAATAGTCTTTTATGAATAGAATATATGTTCATCTTTGTATGACTTGGGTTGCTGCTTTCGAGGGTACGAGGATGGGATGGTGGGTGTAGTTTGGAAGTTGAGCTAGAAGAAAGAGCGGAGAGTGGATCTGGGGAGAATTATTCGTAGAAGGTGGTGAAAGGATGGGAGAATGATGGGGCGAGATGTTTTGAGGCAGTACTTTGCCCTGCTGTCATAGATCCAGCTACTTTCGGCGTCTAAGAAGCCTCGATATCAGAAGAAAAGGACTTCCCATGTCTATGATACCGCCTTCGACATAGCCTTCACGCAGTCTCGATACTAGAGCACGATTCTTGCCCGTGCCAGATTGCTGTGCCACGAGTGAACCAAGCAGCATAAGGGCGACCATGAGGCCTCGACGCTCCTCATCGAGCTCCCCGACTGAAGCGCTGATCGGCGGTCTCGAAAAAGCGCTGCAAACCCTTCGCTGAGCGCTCGTGGCCGTTGAATGGATGATGTCGAGGTCACTGTACAAAACCTAGTATGACTGTCAATCTTTTGCGACTAGGTAGAGGAGTATTATGTACTTACAGGCCCATCGTTTCTGTCAACCGGATCTCGGGGCTGTCAGGCAGTACGAATTCGTGGATGGCAAATTTTGCACCTGGTTTCATCGGTGGGATTGTTTTTGCAAGATCTCATAACTGTCCCTGCTGTGTGACCAAACAATTTCCGCTTCATAGGTACCTAGATCCTTCCACATATCTGAACAAGTATCAATGCGCTGGAAAAACACCATCCATGTTTGACTACTGTAGGGAATCATGGTACGAAACGGCTCTTTAAGTAATTATTTTATGCTTATGCCTCCAAAAACACACATATGAAAGTCCTTCTTAGTCTTCTGCAAAAGCCTACTTGTGGTGGCATGTCCCTCACTTACCAATCAGCACAAAATCCTGAATGGACAACCAATGTTCTCGAAGTCTGTAGAGAGTACGTTCATTCAGAGATATGCGAAGTCCCATAAAGGGATCAGAAGAGATAAAGCAGAATCATATGAGAAACTTTAAAATATTGCTTCCTTCAATACGACAATTCTCCATTAAAATCTGAGAATAATAATCCGGGTCTTTGCTGGCTTTTTATACCATCTTCTGAAGCTAGCTCATGGACCTTTCCAGGCCTTCTTTTGATATATGAGGTGCAAACAGAGAATGTATATTTAGTATATGTGTATCGGCTATGATAGGAGCTACGGATGTACTACGTAGGGAGTCGAAAACTCAGCATGCCTACAAGCATTTCCAACTGAAGGATTGCCTCAACTAGCTTCCCAACATTCCTTCTGTTCAAATGCGCTCTGCGAAAAGTAATCTAATCTGGGTGCACGAAAATTGCGCGCGAGGATGCAGTCGAGGTGCGGCCGTTCAAGTTGACTTCGGTGGCTGAGGGCCAACACACGACGATCATGCCAACTTCTTTATCACTTGCATGTCTCAAGATTATAGGACCACAACAGAGTTCTGTCCTATAAGCGCATCCAAATCTCTCTCCAAGGCTTCAGCAAATGCCATCGCGAGGATTGTCCGGCTGTCGCCTGCTAAGGGGCTTGCATGCGCAATCACCCAGAGATCTCCAACAGCAATCTTCCATCGCGAGACTCGATAGCTGAATGCTTTTGAAACACCGCATGGAAAGCTTATCCTTTTCTGCAGCTTCCAGAAACAATGCTAGTCGCTATGCTCTTGAAATACCGGTCTCGAGGATTGGGGTACTCCGTTTCGTTTAGTTGGGGCCGCCCCCAGGGCATGAGGCTGTTAGATCTGCCTTATCCTTGAAAATCCAACCCTCACTGCTTCCAATGCAGGCAATGAATCGCTTTCTATACCGCTATCGCCTAAAGCTACTTCGATCGAATTGAAAAGGGCTGCATTGTAGATATTCTGCAGACGGAGATTTCCGTTCAACAACATCATGGCGAGTCACTCGACCAGAGGATCCTCAAGATTTCAACCATCCTTCGCGTACTGCCAACTCATTTCTACAGGATTAATTCAGCTCAGTGGGGGCTGTTCTCCGTGCTATTGTTGACATGTGCATAGCCGCCGCTATGACGAAGCAAATAAGGAACTTCATGTCCGACGTACTACTAGGCATGATGATGGGTTGACGCCTGAAATTTCGCTTGAAGAAGGAAGCAGGCTCGGCGGTGGAAAGAGCTATAGGTTGCCAGAAATTGGCTTTCCTTTTTAACTTGAAATCCACCGCTCAACTTGCCAACAGTCATCAGTGTTTGTGATTGACGGGTGATGGCTCCAAAGACGAACGTGTATCTCTTTGGAGATCAGGTCGTTGATATTCATGCTTCGCTTCAGGAACTCTATCGATTGTCAAAACGGTCAATCTTTCTATCACTTCTACTTCGGTCAAGTACAGACGTTCTGCAATCAGCCGTGGCCAGTCTTGTTCCACCAGAAAGGCTCTACTTCTCATTTAGAACTCTACTAGACCTAAGCGAATCCCACTCCCATGGCAGTCACGGACATAGTGCAGTGACAACAGTACTATTATCAGTGGTACAACTTGGATGGCTTTTGGTGTAAGTTGCGAGCTTTGAGGGCCTATATTAGAACTGAGACGTTAACAAGCGTTCAGTCAAGCCGATCAAGACCATGAGATACTCGATGGCTCGACCCCCAAAGTTTTACTTGGTCTTTGCACCGGAGTACTGCCAGCGATTGCGGCAGCTTTCGCTAACGGAGTTACGGAGTTGCTCAAGTTGGCACCAGAAATCATACGTATATCATTAAGACTTGGCCTCAGTGTATCCCGCCGAGCCCAAAACCTGGAACAAGGCTTAGGTAGCTGGGCTTCCATAGTGTCTGGCGTTCCCTTGGATGAATTGAGGGCCGAACTCGAGCAGCTTCACGAATCTCATGTGCGCACCCACGCTAATTTCCCTGCACGACCAGTGGCTGACCCGAGACTAGAAAATACCTTTACATAGGCAAGCATATATCAGTGTGGCTGGAGCGTCCTCCATTACTGTCAGTGGTCCACCTTCAACACTACAGCACTTGTTCGAAACGTTGACTAGACTACCGCATGCTCGGAGGTACCCACTTCCTCTTACAGCCGCTTATCATGCTAGCCATCTTGACGAATGTAACATCGATGAGATCATTGGGACATCACCCATATTGGACAGACATGTGGCATCCATTGTACCCATCATTTCCACCAGCTCCAGACAGGTAATTAGCGGCAATGGTGGGATACGAGAGGTACTGTGCAGGGCCTTGGACGATATTCTCCAGCTTCCAATTGATTGGTCTTTGATACTTGAAAACTTGACATCGTTTTCAAAAGATATGGATGTCACACTTTCGGCCATAGGACCGACGAACGCAATTAGCTCTGTTGAAAGGGCCTTGAGACCTATCCTGGTACGGAATATCGCTGGAACTACTTCGAATGATCAGGTCTTCCATCTGCTCGAGCATCGACGTGCATCCGAAGATATCGCGATTGTTGGCTTGTCGGGAAGGTTTCCGGGGGCTGAAAGCCTTAATGAATTCTGGCAGGTCCTAGAGAATGGGCTTGATTTACACAAAGAGGTATGGCCTGTCCACTTCATCTGAAGACGTCTAGCCTGACGGATAATTCTCCAGGTGCCAGCTGATCGATTTGACGTCAAAACTCATTGTGATCCAAGCGGACAGAAAAGGAACACTACAATAACTCCATATGGATGCTTTCTAGATCATCCAGATCAATTTGATGCGCGTTTGTTCAACATGTCTCCTCGCGAAGCTGCGCAAACCGATCCAATCCATCGACTTTTGTTGATGACGGCATATGAGGCGTTGGAGATGTCAGGTTATAGTTTTGACCGCACCACTGCCACTCATCATTCCAAGATAGGTACTTACTTCGGTCAGAGTAGTGATGACTGGCGTGAAGTAAACGCCTCGCAAGATATTGACACCTTTCATATCACGGGCGGTATTCGCGCGTTTGGGCCGGGACGTATCAACTACCACTTTGGATGGGAGGGCCCGAGTTTCAGCCTCGACACGGCCTGCTCTGGTAGTTCAGCTGCGATTCATTTAGCATGTTCTGCCTTGATTTCACGACAGTGTGATACCGCCCTTGCAGGAGGTGCCAACATCATGACAGCCTCGGATCTCTTCGCCGGACTAAGTCGAGGAGGCTTTCTTTCACCTACTGGGTCATGCAAAACTTGGGACGAAAATGCCGACGGTTATTGCCGTGCTGATGGAGTTGGTACCATAGTTCTCAAGCGTCTTGAAGATGCTATTGCAGATCGAGACAATATACAAGCCGTCATCAAAAGCATTGCAACCAACCACTCAGCCAACGCAATATCAATAACACACCCCCATGCAGAAACCCAACAGAAATTGTTGCGGCAAATTCTCGAAGAGGCGTCCCTCACACCGGGAGATATTGACTACGTAGAGATGCATGGTACAGGGACTCAAGCGGGAGATGTCACCGAATGTCTATCGGTCATGAATGTCTTCGCTGGGAATCGAAAGAGAGACCACCAGCTTTATATCGGGACAATCAAACCAAATCTTGGGCATAGTGAAGCTGCTTCCGGTGTAGCTTCGGTGATCAAGGCTTCGATGATGTTCCGCACGAATATCATCCCTCCACATGTGGGCATCAAGAGCTCTATAAACAACAATTTGCCCCCACTGTCATCGCATAACATTGAGATCTCTAAGGTCCGGATACCTTTCACCGCTAATCCTGATGGTGATGGCAAGAAGAGAATAGTGGTGAATAACTTTAATGCAACAGGAGGAAACACGAGCTTAATATTAGAAGCCCCACCGGAGCGGCATACTATCGGACAAGATCTTCGTACTTCGTATGCAGTTGCGGTCTCTGCGAGAACGCCCAATTCCTTCAGGCAAAACATTCAGCAGTTGGTAAGCTACCTGATAAAGAACCCGCAAATAAAGCTTTCGGATCTTTCCTACACTACCACAGCTAGACGCATGCATCATGTCTTCCGAAAAGCCCATGCTGCTACTAGTATCTCTGAGGTTATTCAACTTTTCAAGAAAGACCTTGCGAACACAGATGAACCGAAACGGATCAACAAAGCCCCACCGGTCGTATTCGTTTTCACGGGTCAAGCTTCACAATATTCAGGCATGGGCCTACAGCTTTTCCGAACTTGCCGAGTATTTGGCGATTCTCTGGCTACGTTTGATTCAATCTGCAGAAAACTTGGTTTCCCTTCTTTCCTTGACCTGATCACTAAAAGCGATCTTGATGTCACAGCATGTTCTCCAATTCGTTCTCAGCTGGCATTAGTTGCACTGGAAGTAGCTTTGGCTACTCTGTGGCAGTCATGGGGTTTCCGGCCGGATGCTGTTGTCGGTCATAGCCTGGGCGAGTATTCGGCCTTAGTAGTTGCAGGGGTACTCAGCGTTACAGATATTTTTTTTCTCGTCGGTGAACGAGCCCTCCTGCTGGAAGAAAAGTGCACAACTGGGACTCATGCTATGCTGGCAGTGAGTTTGTCTTCCGAGTCGCTCTACCAGGTATTCTCAGAGCTTCCCTTTAGTTCATGCGAGATTGCATGTTTCAATTCGCCAAATCAGACCGTTGTTGGTGGAATTGTCAAGGACATCAAGGCATTGAGTCAACATCTCAAAGAGAATGGCGTCAAATCCACCCTGTTATGCACACCCTACGCATTTCATTCGGCTCAAATCGATCCGATCCTCCAAAGTTTTGAGGCTACAGCCCAACGAGTTCATTACGGCGCTCCTACAATTCCCGTTATATCAACTGCCATGGGAACAGTTGTCCAGGAACTAGGAGTGTTTAGTGCTCAATACTTAGCGCAGCAAGCACGGAACCCTGTGAGTTTTGTGAAAGCTGTAGAGGAGTCTCAGACTATTAAAGTGATCAATGAAAGAACCATATGGGTTGAAATTGGTCCTGAACCTTCGTGCAGTACCATGGTCCAGACTATTCTGGGTCTGTCATCCGAGCGCACTCTCCATTTGCTAAGTCGAAGGGAAGAGAACTGGCCAACTTTGTCCAAAAACGTCGCGAAAGGTTATGATTATGGTGTTAATGTCGATTGGAGCGAACACAGCCGAGAATATGAGGATGCCCTTAGCTTACTAGAGTTGCCCTCCTATGCCTTTGATCTCAAAAGCTACTGGTTACAGTATCAAGGTGATTGGTCAATCCAAAAAGGGGTCTCTTCCCCTACTATACAGGCCCCTCAATCAGCTCCACCTTTCTCGACTTCAACGCTGCACAGTATCGAAAGCGAAGACTTTTCTAAGGAGCGTGCATCCGTCAGTTTTATGTCGGACTTGGAAGAGGAGAAGCTGCGCGGGGCAATCCTCGGACACATGGTCAACAATTGCGGCTTGTGCCCAAGCTCTATATATGCCGATATGGCACTGACTGCAGCCTCTTACATATGGACCCATACTGAGCACAGTACACAAATCCCAGCAATGGACGTTTCTGGAATGAAAGTCTTCAAACCATTACTCCTCAATAATAGTGGCGCAAAGCAGCTAGTGAGATTAAAAGCCGTCAGAGATAAAGGGTGTCCTACCGTCGAAATCGGCTTGAGCTCTCAAATGGGTACCGAGGTGACAGATCACGCTACCTGCTCGGTTATTTATGGAAATGGAAAAGAATGGATGTCACAGTGGGCCATGTCAGCGTATCTCATTCAATCCAGGATCAAAAGCCTGATGTTACCTGATAACGCTGGCAAGATTCACAGAATATTAAGAGACATTGTCTATCAACTCTTTTCTACTCTGGTAAAATACGATAGAAAATACCAGGGGATCGAAGAAGCTTTTATGGACAGCGAGATGCTCGAGGCTACTGCTAGAATACGTTTCCAGACAACGACAGAAGATGGACAGTTTACGTATAATCCCTATTGGATTGATAGCCTTGCGCATCTGTCTGGCTTCGTCCTCAATGGTAATTGTCGAATGCCTGAAGATGTGGTCTACATCTCTCATGGCTGGGACAGTATGCGGTTCGTGAAACCACTCGCTCAAGATAAATGCTATCAGACCTACGTACGTATGCAGCCGGCAGGTCCTCGAGGGGTTATGTCTGGTAATGTCTATGTCCTAGAAGATGACGAAGTGATTGCTCTTTTTAGCGGTATTCTGTTCCAGTCTATCAAGAAGAAAGTACTTTATACCCTCCTTCCCGGAGATGTGGTTGTACCATTTGTCAACAAATTAACGCCTCCGAGCATCATCGTGTCAGCACCGCTAAAAACCGAGACTAGTCCTTCAGTCCGAGACGACATCTCATTTTCTCACATCATTTCTTGTATCGCAGGCGAGATTGGCGTTGATCCAAGTGAGTTGATGGAGAGTGCGGATCTGGCCGACTTGGGAGTTGATTCGCTACTGACAATGTCAATTCTTTATACACTTCGAAAACAGTTGGCGTATGACATTCCAAGCTCTCTCTTCGCGACCCACCCAACGGTAGGAGATTTAAGGAAATACTTTGAACATGCCTTCTTGTGTAAGAGGCCAGCTGTTAGCTTAATTGAGAGCTGTAGCGTATCTAGCGACGAGAAATCACAAACGAGTTCATCCCAACCAACTACCATCGCTACAAGCCCGTCTGAGCCTGAGGATGTGGCAACAGTCTTCAGAAATGTCATCGCATCCGAGCTTGAGATAGCAGTCTCCGAGATCGAACCAGGCGTTGAATTTGCAGATCTAGGTGTGGACTCGCTACTCAGCCTATCCATCCTCAACACCCTGAAATCAAAAATTGGCCAAATTTTACCATCAACATTCTTTCATGACCACCCTACTTTTGCCGACATCCAGGCTTCGTTTAGTAGACCGTCTCAAACCACGGTGAAACCAGCTAAGCCTCTGAATGACCAGTCCTCTGCCCCAGAGTGTACCTCCGTGCTCCTTCAAGGACAATTGAAACTGGGAAGACCGATTTTGTTCCTCTTCCCTGACGGCTCAGGGTCTGCAAGCTCCTATGTCAATATCCCAAACCTCGGCGTCGAGGTCGCCGTGATCGCTCTCAATAGCCCTTTCCTCAGCAATCCATTGAATTTCAATATTCCCCTAGAGGCCGTGGCCCAATCATACTTCTTCGAAATTCTGAAACACCAACCTGAAGGCCCCTATCTTCTAGGTGGGTGGTCGATTGGTGGTACCTATGCGTATGATATAGCCAAGCACCTCCTCTTGACGGGCACTAAAGTCGCAGGCCTGATCCTCATTGACGCGCCGTGCCCGGAAACAATGCCGCCATTGCCGTTAGAAACCGTGGATCTTCTCGAGCAAATCGGGACATTCGACAGCATCAAGAGGAAGGGGCCCGGCGTGCCAGCCAATGTCCGCCAACATTTCGTCGCAAGTCTGGAAGCGTTGAAGAAATACCATCCTTTGCTTCTGGGACCATTAAAACATTCTCCGCCATGTGTAGCCATATGGGCTCGTAACGGGGTGTGGGAGTCTGTCCCCGAGCAGAAGCGGATGAGCTTAACGGGGAGAAAGGAGCGAGTGGAGAATAAGGCGCAGGACTGGATAATGGAGCCGAGGAAGGATTTTGGGGGCAATGGGTGGGAGAAGCTGATTCCGGGTATAGAATGCGAGATTGTTGATGGGGATCATTTCTCGATTATGCGAATGCCTAAGGTAAGTTTTAATCCCTAAGGTAAGTTTTAGTCTCCTTGCACAATCGCTAATCGCTTCCTGCGCCTCAGATCAAGGCTTTGGGCCAAATTATCGGCACGGCTGTGCAGAGATTCTTGCAAAAGGCCTAAGTCGTCTTTGAATTTTTTTTGTCGATGTCTTCTTTGCAAGATATCATCCCGCTGTTTCAGTTGTCGTTTTCGTTGAAGGTTTCCCTTTTCCAAACCATCATAAAACATATCATTTGCTACCACATCGGAAACTGTCTTCCACTTCTGTAAATTCCTGTTGTCGCACCGAAAGTTATTCTATAGCGCACTGCATCTTATCAAATCACCCATGGTTTTTGTCCGCCCCTTCATGCTCCATCGAAAGTACGCCATGGCCAGACAGCCAGGGATTGCCAAAGAATTTTACAAGCCAGATAATCATGCCGGGTGGGTTCGAGCATGTTGTTGCCTGGCCGTTTTCGGTGGACTTTCTTGGCAGCTCGTAGAGGCTGTGATTGCACAATGTACAACTGGTCTACGGGATATACTGTCTAGGATTTTGAGTCGGCTGCTTGCAGCAGGATTTCCTTGAGCTCATCTGACTGGGTGTGGAAAGTGGATTCAGGTTACAGCGACTACTAGAAGAAACAACAGTGTGGTTTTTTAGCTCCAAGAGCCTGTTTCACGCAGAGAGCTTTTCCATACTACATACATCGTCAGTACGACTCTATGTGTATCCATATGCGTAGATAGTATGCTGTGCTTCATAGCCTTTGGCTGCATAAGCACGTTAAAATGAAGAAATTAAAAATAAAAATAAAAATTTCCCTCCTGCTCAGCCTCCATACAGAAGGGAAAACCTCTGACCTAACCAATACCTCAACTTTCGTTTCGCACAATCCTCTGACCGACCAACCAACCCCGTCACCATCACACCGCCGCCTTCAAGGCCTCCAACGATGTATACCCATCACACTGCTCCCCCTCCCCCTCTTCTCAACCCTAACCACCATCCTCCTCTTCCCCCTCCCACTCCCCCTTCTCCTCCCACAGCCCAGTACCGAACACGACCACCCTATCACCACCCATCCAAACCCCCACCTACTTTAAACTACATACCTCCTAGGCCTCCAAAAGGCATTGTGGGAGGCGTTCCTCCTCCAGCGCCTCAAGCAGTCCCTCCAGCGGGCCAACTTCCCCACCCCCCAAACCTTGAACCTAAATAACCCTACGGGATCCTCGCCCTTAGGTAGAACCGGCCCCAGTATCTCTACCTTAGCGATGCATCGGCTAGAACGGGGTCTAGTATTAGGTTATGCATGCTGGCAAAGAGTCCGAAGAACGGGGATCCTGCCGGAACCACCCCACCTACCGCAAATGAAACCCTCGCCCAGAAGCTCCTAAATCAGGTAGTCCCACACGGCAAAAACATACAATTAGGCTTTAAAAAAGCTTTGCTACTACCAGCCCGTAATATAAATATTCAGATATGTACCTATGGCATATTCCTAGAGTCCTTGCAAGCTATGTATCGCCGGATCTCCCTCCCCATGCCGCTTAGGACCATAGCTTTGCGGGCTACAGAGCCGGAGTTTAGGCGAGCTGCTGCAAGAGGGAGGTGTTGGTGCCGGAGGGGGGTTTTGGGGGTTTATGGGGGCTGTTATGTAAAGGGGGGGTGATGATAGATGGGGTAGTTTCGGGTAGAAGTGAGGGGTTGTGATTATGGAGGGAGTGTATACTTGGGATGTAGATATGTATTCTCATAGAGACTGGATTGGATTGTGGAATCTGAATGGGTATATGCTTGCTTCTGTTCAGAATAGTCTATCCATGAAGTAGGTAGTACTTTGTTTTTGAAGGAATTGAAAATGAATCGTCGGCTCGTAGCCCGGTTTTCTCATCCGTCGCTCGGTCCGAATAGGTATATTCGCTAAAAGACTTTTATCATGAGAATGCTTACCAATTCCATTGCTTCGTTGATCATGGCAAGATCACTCGCCTCCACTTAACCCAGCCCCCACCCCCACCCCCACCTACTCAATTCTCCCCCTCTTCATCCCCAACCCATTTCTAACCCGATCCTCCCTCCTCACCACCCCCAACGGCAGCGCGTTTCCCACCCCGAAAAACACAAACACCGCCCACTTCCAGCGAAACGGGTTGATCACAACGCAAAACACGAACCAATAGATAAGCTCGGAGTAGGTGAAGAAATCAAAGGCGCCGGTGGGGGCGTGGGATTTGAGGAAAGTGGTCATGTCAATCCATTTCTTCATCCAGAATTCGCTGGGGCGTGTGAGGGGGTCGACGAGGAACATGAGGAGGAGGCGGGTGTAGATGCCGATGTGGTAGTTGCCGACAGTGCCGATGGCATTGATATCTGAAGGGGTTTAATTGGGGGTTTGGATGTTAGGGCTGATGAGGGAGCTTACATGTGCAATTGTTGCAGCAGATTGATAGATGTTCAGGTGGAAAGACCTATCATGCGATTAGCCTTGTTATCTTACTATTCTCAAGCCGCATGAGCCTGCGGTCCCACCTAGAGAGACTTACTTGTAAGTACCAGTTAGGCGGTTGGTAAGGTGGGGAGAATACTTCCTCTGGGAGGAAGTTGAGGCTTGGTCGTTGATAACCTGTAGCCATGATAATCATGTCACCCTTGATCTCTTCCTCTCGCCCCGGCCCACCCTGAGGAACGCCTTTCGCGCGATGGTTGAAAAGGATACCGTCCTCGGTGAAGCGGATTATATCACCACGTAGCCATTCTGCTTTGTTTTGTCGAATCTGATGGAAGATATCTGAATTCACCATTGGGGTCCCGGTAAAAAGCCCACCAGACGCGGGAGCCAGGTCTTTGAGATCGCGATAGAAGAAAACTCGGAGAAGCGATTCAGGAATCCAGGAAAATATAGTTTCTTGGCCAAGTATATTGAATGCGAGGAGGATATCTACGAAAGCGTTTCGTGGTATAATCCATTTGTCTGATCGCGCGAGAACGGCGGTTTTGGCCGCGTCGGTATTGACGACAAACTCAAGGGCCTCCACCGCTGAGGCACCCCCACCTATAATGAGGACCTTCTTTCCTGATGCTGTCTTGCCGTCGAGCCTAGATGAATGGAAGATTTCGCCTTTGAAGGCCTCTTGGTTGGGTATGTGGGGCATTTTGGGCTGTTCTTAGATTAGCATTATCCCGCTTGGATAGCGACGAACACCGCTTACATCTCCGCAGCTTCCAACTGCAGCCATCACGCCATCGAACCGACCGTTTGAAGGATCATTGATGATCCAGCACCCCTGCTTGTCTTTGGTGACCGAAGTAACGCGTGTATTGAACTTGGTTCGTTCTTGCAAGCCATATTTCTTCCATAGCTGGGTTATCTGAGACACAATCTGTTGACGGTCTGGATATCCTTTCGTCCATTTGACTGAAGGATGGAATCGATACATGATACTATGGATCTGAAGACCAGAAGTATTGTTGACTTTCTAAAGACAAGGTCAGCCATGTGCACGTTGGGGAGAAATCGTAGACTCACACTCCATATACCTCCGAGACTGTTCTCGTCGCCAGCTTCAAAGATTGTGACATCGAAGCCATGACCGACACAATGAGAAGCAGACGAGACACCGGTCAATCCGGCCCCAATGATGGCAATTCGAGGTCTAGTGAGGGTTGCATTGGGCGGTGGAGGCGTGGGCGAGAGAAGCTTGTCAAGAAACCATTGGATCAAGGAATACACCCACAAGACAGGGTGGAACTCCATTGAGGCCATTGAGACTGGATGAGCGTTCAGTGATGTTCAAAGTATTTTATGAAGAGAGACTTTGGGAGCTTAGGTTGTCACGAAGAGATTGACGTGTTGGCATGTGAAATTCCGGCAGAGTCTCGTTCCACGCATTTCAATCGATGGACTTATCTAACTAGATCGGGTCTAGTGTGCAGCACCGCATCGAAAGTATCAAAATGATTCCTTGACGTGCTTGAGTCCCGAAATGAATATGCCTATTCACTGCTTTCGAGACCTCTTATGGCCTTGTTGGGTTCCTGCATTGCTCTCACTCACTCTTTCTCGCTGTATTCTTCCATTCAGGCGTCTTCAGCCCAGCTTTTCCAATTGGACTTCTTTCACCTGGACAATGCATCCTTCAAAAGTTTCCTACATTAGAAGCCATGCCGGAGAGTCCTCGGGTTCTAACCCTATAGTGAGACATCTCCCGTAACAAGAAAGGGATTCTTGAAAACTTCAAGCAGGCCCAGCCCCCACCGGTCTTGCACCAGTCAAGTTTACAACCCTGCCTGACCCGAAGTTTCCGCCCAACCCTCCTCCCTTGGACTTCTCTTCCTGCATGACCCATCCGGGAACCTCATTATCTGCTTTGCCACTGATTGTTTCCCAAATATTCGGGAACCCCGCCTGCAAGGCCCCTGTCGTTTTGGACCCCGTAATGGCAAATTTCTGTGATTTGTGGCTGATAAACCCGTGAAGAAGGTCTTGCTCGATAAGCGAAGCGACAATTGACTCAATGACTTCCATCGTGAGTAGGTCCGGGCCGGATGGCTCTACCACATCTTTAAGGTCGGGGTCGACATAACCGTTACGTTCGTCCAGTTCGCCGTTCATTGTATCAATGCTTTTCGATGAAGGCTGCACTAGAAAGATGGAATTAGTATGGGCCCGCTGATTCGAGTGGCTATTTGAATCCGCACTGCTGCTACTGAGTCCGAGGATCTGCTTCTCAAAGTAAATGGCCAAGGTAAGCATATCCAGAAGATCCAGTGTTGGCGCTCTCTTGCTCGTTGCATCTCCCTGGGTTCCGGATAGTATAAAGATTCTACGGGCCAGTGAACGCCAAACCAAAACCTCACAGCGATTTGAAAGTTGGAGCAAGATGCGTTTGCTCAGAAACCACCCCGCGCTTTCGTTGTCGAGGCTTAGAAGACTCTTGAAGGTAACCAGGTCTCCCTTTTTGATAGAATCGCATACTGGAAGAAACTTTTTCCCCAGGTCTTGGGCTTCTGTGCGTTCTAAGAGCTTTCTCGATGGAAACCGACCGAGAACGATATTTGACGTGATGAGATAAATTAATATGAGACACCTTTGCTTCGCGCATCGACAATGACATTTATTGTAGGCGGCTTGCAGCGCCAGCTGAGCGCGGAAGAAATGATTATTAGCGAAATGGTACCGGCCAAGGTAATACAGAAATGTTACGCGCTGAGAGGCTGGGAAAAGGGCGAGTGGTGGTGATTGTTGGTGTATATTGCTAAATACCTGTTCAGCGCTGCGAAGCTTCTTGCAGTGGAAGAATAGCTTCAAGCACAGATTGGCGGTTAGATATATTCCAATCCGACGTCCTTCAGGCTTCCCATTGCTGTCCAGCCCCGAAGCATTACCACTTCTCTCGCTCAGGCACTTCTTAAACGCTTCTCGTATCACGTTAGCAGAGTTTTCCACCAAGGTTATCCTTTCACCAGTTTCGCTGTCACCGCCAGCACTCGCTCCCCTCTTAGTTAGATGAGCAATAAGTTCGGGTCTTTTATCAAGACCAATGGCGAGAGCTGCTAGCGACTTCGACAAAGCAACTACCGTAGGTAGTATCACAAGCCCGTCTGATCCACTCAGGGCAAGGACACATTGACTAGCACAGCATCAGTAGAGTGGTGACTGGAAAGTTCGTCAGCCTACAATACTAACTTAAGCAAAGCTTTCAGCAAATCATAGGTTTCCACCTGGTTTGTAACGTCGACATCTCTCAAAAAGGAAAAGTATTTGACCAGAAAGATGACAAAAGACGACCAAGAAGCGGCATCTTCGTCATCTTCGGATGGTAAAACGGTCTGACACTTTGCTTCTAATGCATCTTGTTTACCCCCAGCAGGAAATGATCGCCTAACTTCAGTCCTGATGGATTCATATAGTGGAGGCAGAGGAGGTTCAATAATCAGAAAATCCTGCAGCTGTGCACCGTTCTTTTCACGTAGTATCCTGGTGATTTCGAAAAGAAACTTATCAAGTGTAGGAGTTGCCATTTCCGATGGCAGTCATGGCTTTTGATTTCTTGTGACCAATGATTCTGAACAGCAATTGTTGTCAGGAGGTACTCATATCAACAGCGATTGAATGAACGAGGAATGCCAACTTGACTAAATACCTAAATACTTGACAGGGGTGTTTCAAGATATCATGACTAAGCCAGCCAGGCTGAGATTAGCTCGAGGGAGCGCTGGGGCTGAAAGATTGCGTACATTTTTACTCCGAATTGAATGCAAGCTGAATGCATGTAGCCCTGCGAGTCAGCGGCATAGGAGCAGCCAGAAGAGTCACAAGCTTGCGCGTACAATCTACTCCAACACGCTGCCCCCTCGACTATAAAAGAAGCTTCTTACCTACAGCTTCGTCACTCCAGCTGCTAGCAAGATATAGGCTTATGTCAAGTTTCAATAGCATGGAACGCAACGGTGACCTCCGACATAAAAGGAAGAGTAGTCCTGTCAAGGCTCTAGACCGTCCGACGAAGCTCTTTAAACCAGCCATTTCTGACCTGGTTGAAGATGGACAAACCCCGAACGACAGCCTCTACAGCATGGAGAGCGATGGAGAGGATACCCGGCTGCTACCCCTCGCAGCTGTTACAGCAGACACGGCAGAATGGCAAGCTACGATAGAGAAAGTTGTTCGCAACGTTGTGTCAATACACTTTTGCCAGACGTGTTCCTTCGATACAGACGCTGCGATATCGAGTGAGGCAACGGGATTCGTTGTTGACGCGGAAAGAGGCTATATCCTTACCAACCGGCATGTCGTCGGGGCTGGTCCTTTCTGGGGCTATTGTATTTTCGACAATCATGAAGAGGTTAGTCTAAGTGTTCTAGTTGAACTAAACAGATGCTAAGCTTGTATTGATAGTGTGACGTCTACCCTGTCTACCGTGATCCAGTCCACGACTTTGGAATTCTCCGCTTCGACCCTAGAGCTATCAAGTACATGCCTCTCACCGAGCTGAAGCTCAGGCCAGACCTTGCAAAAGTAGGATCCGAGATAAGGGTTGTGGGCAATGATGCTGGAGAGAAGCTCAGTATACTGTCTGGTGTCATAAGTAGGCTTGATAGAAATGCACCAGAATATGGCGAGGGATATAGTGACTTCAATACGAACTATATACAAGCTGCTGCTGCCGCCAGTGGAGGGAGTTCTGGTAGTCCAGTTGTTAATGTCGACGGATATGCCGTAGCCCTGCAAGCTGGTGGTAGAGCCGATGGCGCCGCAACAGACTATTTTCTGCCCTTGGATCGTCCCTTACGAGCTTTAGAATGCATAAGAAAAGGAGAGCCGATTGTGCGTGGAACGATACAAACCCAGTGGATCATCAAGCCATTTGATGAATGCAGAAGATTAGGTCTGACGCCAGACACTGAAGCTGCAATAAGAAAGAATTTCCCCAGGGAGACTGGGATGCTGGTTTCGGAAATTGTTCTACCCAAGGGACCAGCGGACCGGAAGCTTCAGGAAGGCGATGTTTTGGTCAAAGTCAACGGAGAATTACTGACCCAGTTTATCCGCCTGGATTCGATCTTAGACTCGAATGTTAACCGCAAGGTCACCCTCTTGATACAACGGGGAGGCAAAGATATCGAAGTTGAGCTAGACGTGGGAGATCTTCATGCCATTACCCCTGATAGGTTCGTCACGGTCGCCGGAGCATCATTCCACAATCTTTCCTATCAACAAGCCCGCCTTTATGCGATCCCAGTAAAAGGTGTGTTTGTCTGTGAAGCGGCTGGCTCTTTTAGATTCGAAAATACAGAGTCAGGATGGCTCATCGAATCAGTCGACCAGAAAAAGACCCCGGATCTTGAGACTTTCATTAAGGTCATGTCAAAGATCCCAGATCGAGCCCGGGTAGTGGTGACTTACAAGCATCTACGCGACCTACATACGCTTAATACCAGCATCATCTACATCGACCGACATTGGAGCAGCAAAATGAGAATGGCAGTCCGCAACGACAGCACTGGCATTTGGGACTTTACGGACCTGGCCGAGCCCTTGCCAGCAGCCGCTCCTGTTCGATGCAAAGCAGACTTCGTTCGCCTCGATACTGTCGGTAGCGCTGCAGCAACGGACGTTATCCGTAGCTTCGTACGCGTTTCATGTACTATGCCGCTCAAGCTCGACGGTTTCCCACGAGCTCGGAAGATTGGCTTTGGCTTGGTCATCAATGCCGAGAGGGGTCTGTTCATTGTATCAAGGGCCATAGTACCATATGACTTGTGTGATCTCTCGGTCACTGTTGCCGATTCTATTATTGTGGACGCCAAAGTCGTTTTTATGCATCCGCTGGCAAATTATGCTGTCGTCCAATATGATCCCTCATTGGTTGATGCTCCTGTTCAGAGCGCAAAGCTAGCCACATACACCATTAAGCAAGGTGCTTCGACAACTTTTCTTGGCTTCAACCAGAACCTAAGAGCTGTGGTCACGCCGACCACGGTAACCGACATCACCACCGTAGCCATCCCTTCTAACGCTTCAGCACCAAGATACCGCGCTATCAATCTCGACGCCGTCACCGTCGACACCGGCCTAAGCAGCCAATGCGGCAGCGGCGTCCTCGTAGCGGACGACGGTACCGTTGAAGCCCTCTGGCTTAGCTATCTCGGCGAACGCTCGCCACATACTCAAAAAGACACCGAATATCACCTAGGCCTCGCAACCCCAACCCTCCTCCCTGTCATTAACCAAATCCAAAACGGCATATTTCCCAAACTCCGCATATTGAATGTCGAAACAAACACCATTCAAATGTCCCAGGTCCGCATTATGGGTGTCTCGGAACAATGGATTCAAAAAGTCGCACAATCGAATTCGAGTAGGCATCAACTCTTCATGGTCCGCAAAATCGACTGCGCTCCTTCTACCGGCTACGACGCCCAATCCCTCCACGAAGGCGACATTATCCTCACCCTCAACGACAAGCTCATCACGCGCGTCTCGGAACTCGACATCATGTACGACCACACCTACCTTGACGCCCTCGTCGTGCGCCACGGCCAGGAGCTCCGCCTCAAAGTCCCCACCATCCCCACCGAAGACCTCGAAACCGACCGCGCCGTCATCTTCTGCGGCGCCGTGGTCCACCGTCCCCACCACGCCGTGCGCCAGCAAATCAGCAAGCTCCACAGCGAGGTTTACGTCTCTGCGCGCACGCGCGGCAGCCCGGCATACCAGTACGGGCTCTCGCCGACAAATTTCTTGACGGCGATCAACGACACGCCCACGCCCACGCTGTCGACTTTCCTCGAGGCCGTCAACCGCATCCCGGATAACACGTATTTCCGCCTGCGGGTGGTGACGTTTGACAATGTGCCGTGGGTGGCCACGATGAAGAAGAATGAGCACTATTTCCCGACAATGGAGTTTGTCAAGGATGCTAGCGAGAGCTGTGGGTGGCGGAGGGTGGTTTTTGGGGCCGAGGGAGAGGGCGCGGGTGCAGGCGGAGTGGGCGCGGGGATGGATGAAGGGGGTGGGGGTGGGGAGGGTGAGTGAAATATACCCGCTGCATTTTAGGGGGATTTACATTAGAGGTACTTTGCAAGTAGAATGGGCGATTTGGGTTCCCAGCCACTCCGCATTATATAGCATGCCTCGGTACCCTACACTCGATCATAGCAAAGCAAAGCATGCACGCAATCACCAACCCAACCCACCTAATCAAACTTTTCATCCATAGACTTCCAGTCTTTCACAGCGGCCACGCATTCTACATAAATTCAATCTCTACGTCTCCTAACCGCCGCTGCCTTCAAACAATCTATATAGCGTTTAAAAAAAATCCTTACCGCCCACTATCGAATCCCATATATTACAGTACAATCCCCATCTTTCAAAAGTTACGTAAAACAAAGAGCTGTACTGTTCTTTTCTTCCAAGTAGAAGATGAAAAAAATATATAGGATCGATATCCACGAACCGACACATGCAGATAAGTCCACGTGTTGAAATATGCTATACATACCTGAATAGGGTTGTTCCAAAGTGTGGTTCACATTCTGGCCGATTCGTAAACCAACACCTCGTGATAAACCAATCAGGCCCCATTCATTATTAGCCCATATCTCACGTCGGCCCGTTTCATTGCTGCCCCGCTTGGCAATTTTGGGAACAGTGACTTCGTTCAGATAATACGGGAAGCACAGCCAGCATAAGGTATGTACATAGCTGAAGCGTACGGTAAGGGGCGGGGGACGATTCTGCTAGTTTGTGAGAGGACTGTGTACTGTAGGTAGTATATCCACAGACCCCGCAAACTCCTTCCCTGCGTTTTTAAAAGAACTCCTCGCTACCCATACGCTTCCCTTGCTCTCACGCTCAAAGAAAACGCTATCATGCCCATAAAATATAAAGTCTAATCGACGAAGTGGTCGTGTGGTGCCGTGTGTCCAGTAATAAGGGGGGTTGTCCCGCAAAAAACATCAATCCACACCTCCGTGTCATACAAAAGGAAAAAAAAGAAAGCCGGTCATTACCCTGTCCTGATGACCAATTCCCATCACGCCTTCACAGTCGAACTCCCCAACACCCTCTCCCTCATCAGCCCAAGCCCCTTCACGCACTCCCTATGCCTTTCCCAACTAACATCCCAATGCTCGCGGACTCTGAAATCCTCTTCCACGCCCTGCATGTACTTCTTGTATCCCCACTTGTCATTCCCCTCCCCCACGGCGCTCATCCAATCTGGTTTCATCGTCGTCTCAATACTCGTTTGGCGCTCGTTGAAATGACGCAGCATCTTCGTGTTGTACGCGTTCCACTCGAACATGTAGCCACGCATCTGAGCGAGGTAGCGCTCCCAGGATGTTTGGGTGAGGTTGGAGGGCACAGGGACAGATTTCGGGGGCGACGGGAGGATGAGGGCTTGTGGAGTGTGGATGTTGAATGGGTTAAGCGAGGGGCGCGATTCAAATGGAAGGGTTGTGGAGAGGTCGTTGAGGTCCCCGAGGCCGGATTGAGAGGGGGCGAAAGGGGCGACGTTTTTAAGATCGCCGAGGTTGAGGTGGGATGGGTCAAGTCCGGTCTGGCTGTTGCCGTTCGAGCGTGGCGGTAGTGTAGGGCCAGGGGGTCGAGTGGTGGCATCTGTCAGATCAGCTGGTGCAGGTATCTTAATGCCATTGGTCTTGGGCTGCTTAGCCGTAGGGGGTGTCAATGCCGGGTCAATATCCATAGCACTTCCGCCGCCGCTTGTTTTGCTGCTCAGGCTCGGACTGCTTGCGGCTTCATCGTCGTCACCAGAGTCATCAAGCGTAGCTGATATGCTCGCAGCTTTAGGTGCTGCTGAGCGTTTGTTAGTAGTCTTGGAAATTTTCCTTGCGGCTATCGGGCGTTTTCGACTTGTCCTATTTGGGGACCCTGGGGGCGGCGGTGGAAGGTAATTCCATGTTGCAGGTTTAAGGTGTTTAGCCCATTCCTCTTGGGGATTGTTACCCTTCTCTGCTGCATCCAGAGGAACGGACTGGTTTGAAGCTGCAGGTGGAGGCGCCGGAGAGGTCGCAGTTTGTGGAATTAGTCCGCTGTTTTCCGGAGCTTGCTGCCGCGGCTGCTGTCTTCTAACGGGCGATGTCCTCCCACGTGGAGCGTTGCTTCGACTCGGCGGTTGCGGCACGAAGTATTCGCTTGCGCTGCCCTTAAACTTACCGTTCCATTCAGTTGGGGAGAAGTTCATGTTGATGGTGTCTGAACTATGACTTCTGAGCGGCGGGGGGCCAGCGAATGGTTTGTTTGCGTCATTCGCTGGTATCTTGAAGCTGTTGAGTGAAGTAATATCAGCATAGTTCTGTGTCTTGTCGTGGGGGTGCCTGAACGAATGAAAAGGGTCGTAAGGGGGGGCCTGAGCCTCTTGCTGCTTCCTGGGAGCTAAGATTGAAGGTATAGCCCAGTACGGCGGGCGAGCCGTCGAAGTCCTTGGCTTCTTGGGGGACATAAAAGGCCATTGATCGGACCACTTCTTGGACAAGGATGGAACAATAGGAGATGGGGTATAACCAGAAGAATCATACATTGAGGGTTTCTGTGCCTGATCGCTTATCCCAGGGGTAGGAATGTTTTCTTTGTCATAATCCCCATTCACTGATGAAGATTCGTTGTGCCAACTTTTGGAGTTTTGCAGAGGGCGCTGCGGACGCTTCGAAGGATCTTGTGCTGGAGAGGTAGATTTCGGTGGCGAAGGTTGCTGGCTCCGATCCGAATCCCTCTTCGCTCGATGTGACATGAATCCTTCTGGATAACCTGAAGTCGTGGCATAAGGGTTTTCATTCGCCCTGGGCTTTGCTTGTCCTGGTGGTACCACATCATCATCGACGGTCTCCTCCACCTGCACGGAAGGTTTCGTGCTGGGTCGCCTGTGCCCATCAGAGGGGTCGAGAGTTTGAGTACGCGGCGGTCCAGGAGGCTTCCTTATTGGGGCATAGGGGTTCTTTTTTCTACCGGTGTTGCTCTCATCAGAAGAGGAAGAGGAAGAGGACGAAAAGGAAGCTGCCAGGGGTGTTGAGTTCCTTGTATTTGGACTCGCACTATGGTGCTGCCTGCTAGAAGTGGCCGATGTCGCACGATGGTAAGGAGTATCACCATTGTTTATTTCGCCTTCACACCAATTACCGTGATCATTGCTTTCTCGTGTACTTGCAGATCTCCCAAGTCCTGTGCTAGAGAAGTATGTCTTCTCGCCGCCTGCCGTAGCATAAGGCGTGCTTACGCGGGCGCTATTAGAGAGTGGGTCATCCAGACCACTTTGTGACCTAAATGCGCGTAGTGGGTCAGGCTTCGTAGGCGACGTTCCATGTGCTTGATGCGGTGGCGCATAGGTCGTACGGGACCTTGAAGATGGGTGGTCGCCTTTCGAGACATTGGAGTAGGCAGATTTGTATCTCGATGGTGGCTCTTCTCCACCAGTATTATTAGGGTCAACCCCTGGTTTTGGTCTTGCCGTACCCTGGAAGCGGGCCGAAGGCTCATGAAACTGGTCCCAACCAGACCGTTTTGGTGGAGGGTCAAAAGGAATACCACTACTCCCTGGAGGGCTAGACTGATACGTGGACTTTCTCGGGCTCTTAGGTGGCATGGTTCTTCCTTGGGGAGGTTGTCCCATTCCATGCCGCATCTGGTCCCAAGCTTTGAACGCGTTCACCTTCGCCCTCGCGGCCTCTGCATCGCTGCCAGTGTTCACTGGCTCAGGTCTTGGATATCTTGTATATCGATGAGTTCCCGAAGGAGGAGGGGCGAATGTGGTCTTCGTTGCCGAAGGAGGTGGTGGGCGTGGCGGAGGTGGTGGTGGGAAATTGGTCGCAGCAGATCTTGGAGCCATGTTTGGTCGCATGGGTGTGGTGTATGTGTGAAGCAAACCTGACCGGATACGGTCTGCATCGTACTTGGCGCGTTGCGGGGTGTCTGTAAGAACTTCGTGTGCGGACTGTATTGCTTGAAATTTCGCGATGAATTCCGTTTCCCTGCCGGGATTACGATCAGGGTGGTACTTGAGCGCTGAACCGACATCAAAATTAGCGTGCGTTTACAATTGTAGTTGAGGTTAGTTTCCTTACCGAGTTTCTTGAACTGCTTCTTGATATCGCTTGCATCCGCATCCGGCTTGACTTCCAGGTCGCCATAGTAGTCACGGCGGTTGTCCGCCTTCACCATTGTGGTGATGGAGCTCAGTCAGACAGCAACAAAACCCCAGCGTCCTCAAGACCTTTTTTCACAAAACTGAGTATGCATCAGCTGAATGAGCTGTCGGCGAGTTATGCAATATGCGAGCGACTCCAGAGCTGACCACAGAGACAGAAGCCAAAGATAGTAACACAATATACTAGCTGCCCTCAGCTTTCCAGGTTCAGTCGTAGGAACTTCGTGTCAACGAGTTTTAGCAATGTAGCATGAGGACCAGAATCTAACATCAAAGAAAGTGATCTTGAAGTGACTCGAAGGATGGACGTGATGACACAGATACTGAACGAAATCAAGCTGACAGCCTCTCGGTACCTGCGCCGGTAACGATGTCAGATCTTGGGGCTCTCAAGGTAGTGGCAGCCTTGCAGTAGCGGTGTTGTTTGGTGGGGTTCACCATGGAAAGTGAGCTCCGAACAACATTATCAGGTCAGAACGTGATACTCTCACAGCACAAAGAAAGCAGACTGAGACAGGGTACTGCTAGTTGATACGATGGTAGGAAAAGACAAGACACGATGATGCGCGGGTCAGCGAGTGGATGTATGCATCTGCCAACCAGACCTTGGTCAATGTTTAGAGGTCATGCAGTGTGAACTGTCAGTCTGTCAGTCGTTAGGCTGTTGATTAGGCGGGACCGGATCAATGTCGGCGCCGGGCTTTCCGCAGTTGCGCTAACGGTCTTGGGATTGAGAATCTTCAGGGCAGTGGAAGTGAGTCGCCCCCATTGACATGTGAGGCAGCAGGGTGGACTTGATCTTCCCTCACTACCGAAGTACTTCCATCTGGATAGATGTGATGACGGATGTGATGGATCTAGTTTTGCAGCTACGCTATCACAGTGTTCGCCTCTTGCTCTTTCACTTCCTGAACATGACCATTCACATTATCCTTGCTCTTCAACAAATCTGCCAAGACATTCGATATCTCCTCAAGCAACCAGTCGACCTCCTCGGCTGTGCCCACAGTAATCCTCAAGCACCCCTCGCATCCAACTTCCTTCCCTCTGAATCGAACGACAATATTCTTCGTCTCCGCCAGATGCTGATATAGGGCCATAGCAGTCATATTGCACGGCTTTCCCTTTTTTTCGCGAGGTTTATCCAATATCTCCAACAGGAGGAAGTTCGAATCAGCCCCGCCCAAAAAATTGCCCGTACCCGGGATCTGGGGTAGCTCCTTTCGTAACCTTTGTCTCTGCCTTACAATCTTTTCCCGATTGCTTCTCATCACTGCCAGGTTCCTTGGCTGCAAGGCAGCACATGCCAGCGCACTAGTAGGACTTGATATGTTATATGGCGCTTTTACATTGTTTAGCAGCGCAGCGATAGGTGGAGATGTGAAAGCCATGCCCAGTCTGATTCCGGCCAAACCGAAGGCTTTACTTAAAGTCTGCATGACAACAAGGTTTGGCCATTCATTGACCCATTCCGCAAGGCTAGATCCGTCCGGAGCAAAGTCAATATACGCCTCATCCAGTACTACCACTCCATTCCATGTGGGATGTTCAAGAACGTGCTGGATGTCTAATTTGGAGAGAAGGCTTGCTGTAGGATTTCCAGGAGAACATATGTAGATCATCTTGATCGAAGGATCGGAAGAGAGAGCAGCTTTGATAGCCTCAGGTCGTAATGAAAATCCATCTCCTGTGTCCAGGGGAACCTTGAAAATCTCAAGATCATTGACCTGTGCACTCACGGCATACATGCCATAGGTCGGCGGACATGTCAGAATTCTGTCCTTGCCAGGAGTACAGAAACAACGGAGAAGAGCGTCAATGACTTCATCCGACCCGACACCAACACATAGGTTTTCTGGCGTTAAGCTCTTAGAAGTATGGGTGTGGGTATTTCGTAGATTACATAGCAATTGTTTCAATTCAATTTGATGCCTTTAAAAAGATTAGACATAATTCCAAATGGCTACCGACGAAGTACTTGCGGATCAGGATATCTATTCAGTCCAAGTAAATCAATTTCCAGCACTCGTTGGTCCGAGTCACCATTGATTGTTCCGCTACTTAGCTTGTCATGGTCAGCCAGGTCCAAGCCCGGTCCGTAAGCGTTTTCATTGGCATCCAGTAGGATATTGGTCCCATCATCTTTGTAATCGCTAAATGCTGTTAGCCACAATCAAATAACGTGTTTTCGTTGTATTTAATAGAATTACTCCCGAGCGCATCTGTATGGTTGCAAGGCCAGTATATTTGGCCTTGCACATGTTGCCAAATTGAAGGCAGTTATTGATTTGGCCATTACTAGGTTGTGCTTTTGAACAAGAAGAAGAAGAATGATGTTTGACTCATCGATATCGATATTGACTATTGGCCTGGCTCCGTTGACTTTCTACATGCTATTCCACTTTAGGGATGAAGCTGCCGTCAGACAACCCAGCAATCTTTGAACCTTGACCTTCTCTTCCAGTGTGGAATAGGGATGACTATCAAGGTAGCTAAGGCAGCAGCATCAGCCGACTACCGGTGACATGGCTGCCCTGCTCCCACGACACACAGCAGCACA
>JAABUS010002899.1_pt1 | contig 29993 bp, 32 predicted proteins | sample 5560161 | NCBI WGS metagenome assembly JAABUS01 (sample SAMN10711885, study PRJNA513376) | rock metagenome | isolation source: Antarctica rocks | place: Antarctica: Victoria Land, Trio Nunatak nord | collected 2016-01-04
TGACGGTCGAAGAGATCGCCGCACTCGTCTGCTTCCTCGCTTCGCGGGAGAACTCGTTCACCACCGGGGCGGTCTTCGACATCTCCGGAGGGCGGGCGACTTATTAAATCGGCTTCGCACAGGATCTTCCGTCACGTTCGAACGGCGGTTCTTCGAAAACAGGGCAACATCAACATCACGGTGCGGTCTGCCCGGAGCGCGGCGTCGGCGCCGCAGTCGTGCTGCCCCTTATCAATGTCAAAGCCATGAACGTGCATCTGGCCGAGATCAGTCGCCACGTGACCGGGGGGCGCATGCCGCTCTTGTGCTTGACCAAGCGGGCTGGCACACCTAGCCCAAACTGCGGTACCGGACAACAGCAGCCTGCTTTCGCTGCCGCCCTACGCCCCTGAACTGAACCCGGTGGAACAGGTCTGGGCCTACCTGCGCGCCAACTTTCTCAGCCACCGCGTTTGGAACAGCGACACCGCCATCGTGGACGCCTGCTGCAACGCTTGGAACACGCTGATGAACATGCCCCAGCGTCTCGCCTCCATTACTCGTCGCACCTGGGCCAGAGCAGTCAGCGGATAGGGCGTCTGGTATGAATTGGCGGTGTCATCCTATGATCCCGGACCCGTGACTGCGGGAATGATCTTTGGCGGGTCGCGCCGCGGTTGTCTGGCATCTCGGTCACGTGCCATGATGAGCGCAATGAGCATGACGGTCTGCTCGCGTCGGCAGGACCGCACGGAGGGACACGCGATGTTCACGACACCGCAGGGCGAGAAAGTCTTCGTCGTCGATGGTCACATCCACTTATGGGATGCGCGCCCGGAGAACCGGCGGAACCGCTATGGCCTCACCTTCATCGAGAGTTTCTGGGGTTCGCATGTCGGCATGACTCCGCCCGAGCAGCGTTGGACCTTTGACGAGTTCTGCTTCTATGGCGTCGAAAAAGCGGCCCGCGACTTGTTCGAGGACGGGTATGTCGACACTGCGATCATGCTGCCGACCAGTCTCAAGGATTTCTTCGTCGACGGATTCAATACGACAAAGCAGTGCTCGGCGCTTAAGCGGGCATATCCTGACAGGGTGGTGCTGAACGGGCGATGCGACCCGCGCGACGGGCAGCGAGGACTTGACCGGCTGGAACAGGAATTTGAGACCTACGCCTTCAAGGGTCTCAAGCTCTACACCGCCGAATGGAACGGTAATTCCAAGGGCTACACGCTGCGCGACGACATCGTCGCGCCATACATGGAAAAATGCCGCGAGCTCGGCATCCGCAACATTCATATTCACAAGGGTCCGACCATTCACCCCTTGAACCTCGATGCGTTCGATGTCCGCGACGTGGACCATGTCGCGACCGCGTTTCCGGATCTCAATTTCATCGTCGATCATTGCGGCATGCCGCGCATCGACGATTTTTGCTGGATTGCCGGGCAGGAACCGAACGTATATGGCGGCTTGGCGCTCATTCCGTCGTTCATATACGCGCGTCCGAAGTATTTCGCGCAAATGCTGTCTGATCTCCTGTATTTCTTAGGTCCTGACCGGTTATTGTTTGGCTCCGACTATGGCATTACCAGTCCGAAATGGATTATTGAGCGGTTGATGGCGTTCCAGTTCCCAGACGACCTGGCGCATGAGGCGGCAACGCAACTCACGCTCGACGTCAAGCGCAAGATCCTCGGCCTAAACGCAGCTCGCCTCTACGGCCTCGACGTTCCCGCCGAGTGCCGCATCCGAGAGGAATCGGCGGATGGCGAAATCATGCTGGCGCGTGCCGAAGACGAGATTCATGCCGCCGCGTGATCCGGACGTCCTAACCGAGGACCGTCGCCGCGCCGTCGTGATGGCCGCACTCGATACCGTCATGGATCCTGAACTCGATGAGTCCGTGGCCGAAATGGGCTTCGTCGAGACCATCGCCTTTACAGGAAACGACGTCGATATCACATTCCGTCTCCCGACGTTCTGGTGTTCCGCCAATTTCGCCTTCCTGATGGCCGGCGACATGCGTTGCGCCGTCGAGCAGCTCGACGGCATTGAACAGGCGCACATCCGCCTCGTGGATCATTTCGCTGCCCGCAAGATCAATCATGGCGTGGCAAACGGCCTAGGCTTTGACGAGGCCTTCGACGGGGAGGCCTCGGCCGGCCTCGACGGCATCCGGCGCAAGTTTCGCCAGCGCGCCTTTCTGGGGCGGCAGGAGAAATTGCTTCGCCCGCTTGCTGTCCGCCTCGGTACCAGGGCCGCGGTGGTTATGCCGATAGCTGGCCTGCACGCGCTCGCCCGGGACCGGAGCGACGAACTTCAGCCGCTCGCGCTGCGCTACTTGACACTGCGCCGCCACGAGGCGGACGGGCACGATGCAGCCGCGCCCGCGTTCATCGCTTTAGATGGCCATGCGATCGCACTGGATGATTATCCCAGTCATCTCCGCCGGCTCCGCAGCCTAACCGGTGCCGCTGAGGCGAACGCGGAGATGTGTCGCATCTATCTTCAGGCCCGCATCAGCCACCCGGCCCCGGGCTGTGAAGCCGATCAGCGCGAGGGGGATGGCGACATGGCTTGAAACGCACGGTGGATTGGCGCTCACTATAAAAAAATAAAGATAGGGAAGGAAAAAAATTGACAAGATCGCTGATCGGCCGCCGCGCGATGCTCGGCGCTACCGCCGCGGCCACGCTTGCCGCCACGTCGAAGGCCCGGGCAGCAGACGAGAAGTTCGTGCCCTACAGCAATAAAAGCCTCGACTATTACTTTTTCGTCGCCCAACAAGAAGCGGTCAAGCGCGCCGCCGAAGCCCAAGGCTGGCGCTTTCAGGCCACGAACGCGAACTTCGACAACACCACGCAGCTTCAACAGTGGGAAACCCTGCTGCTCAATCGGCCGGCAGCCATCATCAGCGACCCGATCGATAGCCAGGCGATCGTGAGTGTCATCAAGAAATACAATATCAAGAACGTCCCCGTCGGGATCATCGACACGCCCGCCACCGGCGGCAAGGTTGCGATCACCGTAGATTTCGACAACTACCAGGGCGGCGTTATGGCCGCCGATGCCATCGTCACTCGCTTGAAGCAGAAATACGGCTCACCGAAAGGTACCGTCCTGAACTGCTACGGCGCCTTGCAGAGCGTGGCCTGGCGTCTACGCAAGGAAGGCATGGACGCAGAGTTCAAGAAATATCCCGACATCAAGTTGCTCGACCGGCCGACCCAGGGCGAGCTCAAGAACATGCTGAGCGTCACCGCCGCGACCCTCGGTGAATACCCCGATCTCGACGCGGTCCACGCGCCAAGTGATACCCCTTCCCGCGGAATCGTCACGGCACTGCAGCAGAAAGGCAAGTGGAAGAAGATTGGCGAGGACGGTCACGTCATCTTCGTCAACATCGACGGTGAACCGGTGGCGCTTGAATGGATCAAGCAAGGCTACATGGACGCCGATATCTCGCAAGACCCGGTCGCCTACGCCCAAATCACCGTCGATATGCTCGCAAAATACGCGATGCAGGGGAAACCGGTCCCGCTCGGCCCCTACAACAACGATCACTATTACTGGGAAAAGGGCGAGATCAAGACGTCCGATTCTGGCCCGAGCCTAATCATCCCGCCCTTCGTTATCGACTCCAAGAACGTCGACGACAAGCGCCTTTGGGGCAACATCACCTTCAATGACTGGGGCCTGAAGTACAGCTAGGAGGCGGGCGCAGCCATGCGGGCTTCAAACTCTCATCCGCTGCTCGCAACACGCAACCTGATCAAGCGCTACGGCGGCGTCACGGCTCTGAGAGGGGTGTCGCTGACCGTAGCCGCCGGCACGGTGCATGGCCTGTTGGGCGAGAACGGCGCCGGAAAGTCTACGCTCGTTAAGATCGTCGCCGGGCTGGAGCGTCCGACCGAAGGTCACGTGGTGCTCGACGGCACGGAAGTCAGGTCGTCCGACGTGAAAGCGATGGAAGGGCGGGGCATTTTCCTGGTCACGCAGGAGCCCGCCATCGTCAACTCCCTATCCGTAGCCGAGAACTTGATGCTCGGCCGCTGGCCGCACCGCGGCTTTTGGGTCGACCTGCGGCAAATGCATCGCCTCGCCTCGGAATACCTGGCGTCGACCGGTCTCGACCCCAAAGGCCGCGCCGGCGCCCTCTCCGCCGTCGACCGCCGCAAGCTCAATATCCTCCGCGCGCTGCATAGCGGCGGACGCCTCATCATCCTCGACGAACCCACGACCGCGCTGACGATGGCCGACCGGAGCGAGTTATTCGACTTCATGCGCAAGCTGAAGCACGACGGCGTCACCTTCATGTTCATCTCGCACTACAACGAGGAGATCCTGGAGATCTGCGACGCCGTCTCGGTTCTGCGCGATGGCGACCTGGTCGCCAGCAATCAGCCGGTCGGGGACATCGATACCGGTGCGCTAAGTGAGATGGTGCTCGGCCGCGGCCTTAAATTGTTCAAGCGGGGTGCCGAAAACGCGCACATCCCGCCCGCCTGGTCCTTCACCGGCCTACGATCGGCGGCCTTTGACATTCCCCGCCTTACGCTCGGCGCCGGAGAAATCGTCGGCTTTGCCGGGCTTCCCGGCTCCGGTGCCCAGGAAGTCGCCCGCGCCATCTACGGCCTAATACCTGCCGACGGCACCGTCGAGCGTAACGGCCAAACCCGGCCTCTGCCCCGCCATCCGGCTGAAGCCCTCGACTCCGGCATCGCCTTCTTATCCGAGGACCGGCTCAAGGACGGCGTCGTCAGCATTCAATCCATCGCTAAGAACATCAGCATCTCCAGCCTTTCCAGCGTTTCGAGCGGAGGCATTATCTGGCCCGCCCGGGAACGCTCGCTCGTAGCCGGGTTGTTCGAACGCCTCTCCATCAAAGCCAGCAGCGCGGAGCAGCTCGTCGGCCAACTCAGCGGCGGCAATCAGCAAAAGGTCCTTCTCTCCCGCCTCCTCGCGACCCGGCCTCGCCTGCTCATCCTCAACGAACCCACACGAGGCATCGACGTCGGCGTGAAGGAGGAAGTCCATCGCATCGTCGACAAACTGACCCGCGAGGGCGTGGCCGTCATCATCGTCACTTCCGACCTCGACGAAATGCTCCGCGCCGTCGACCGCGTTGTCCTATTCGCCGATGGCCGTGTCGTCGGCGACCGACCGGCCGCGACGCTCACCAAGGACGACGTGCTTGATATCGCCTTCTCCACCCGCGCCAAACAGCCCCAGCTCGGAGCCATTCAACATGAGCGCACATTCTGACCAATTGACGACGCAAGCGGTCTTGCCGCAGGCTCGGCAGGGCCGGGCATCAATGCGCATGCTGCAAGGTGCGCTCGCCCACGTCGTCTGGTTCTGGCTGGCCGGGCTGATTGTCGTTTTCGCTCTCCTGAACCCGTTCTTCTTCTCCGTCCCGAACCTGCAAAACATCCTCGTCCAAGCGACCGTTCTGGGCCTGCTCGGCTTAGCGCAGTCGCTCATCCTCCTCGTTGGTGAAATCGACCTCTCCATCGCCGCCATCACGGGCATCTCGTCTGCCATCGGCGCGCTCGCCATCCAAAGTCTCGGCCTACCCGTCCCGCTCGGGATCTTGCTGGGGATCGGCATCGCGACCGCGATAGGCTTCATCAACGGAGTGTGCGTCACCAAACTGCGCATGGTCTCGCTGATCGAGAGCCTGGGCATGATGATCACCCTCCAAGGCGGCCTGCTGGCCATCACACGCGGCAACACCATCACCGACCTTCCAGACAGCTATTTCTGGATCGGCCAGACGACCGTCGACGGCTGGCCGCTGATGCCCCTCGTCCTGCTTTTCGCGTTCATCGCCATGGGGTTCATGCTCCGCCGCACGATCCTCGGCCGCAGCCTCTATGCCACCGGGGGCAACGCCGCTGCCGCACTCGTCGCCGGCATCCGCACGCAGCGCATCAAGGTCATCGCGTTCACGTTGTCCGGCTTCATCTGCGGCATCGCCGGTTGGCTGCTCGCCGCGTGGCAGATGGCCATTACCTCCAACCAGGGCGAGGGATTTCTGCTTTATGCCATCGCCGCGCCGATCATCGGCGGGGTCAGCGTGTTTGGTGGCCGCGGCGGCACGCTCGGGATCCTCGGCGGTGTGTTCCTGCTTACCGTGATCCATGTCGGCCTGGCGATCGTGTATGTGCCGTCGTTCTACGTCACTATGATCGGTGGCTTGCTGATCTTCGTCGCCGTCGCCGTCGATGCGCTGCGCGTCAATATACTGGGGGAAAGTTGAGGGAATCCGACATGACTGAACCGCGCTATTTCGTCGACGAAGCCGACGTCCCATCCTTCGGTTTCGATTGGGGCCGCACGACCTTCACCGCCTCGTCCGAGGTGACCGGCGCTAAGGCGATCTCGGTCGCGGTCGTCGCCATGAACCCCGGCCAAGGCCATGCCCGTCACAACCATCCGGCCGCCGAGGAGGTCATCTACATCCTGTCAGGCACTGGCGAGCAAATGATCGAGGACGAACGGGGCAGGCCCGTCACCCGCCCGGTCGGCCCCGGCACCACGGTCTATGTTCCCCAAGCCCGCTTCCACGCCACGTTGAACACCGGCAAAGACCCGCTCCGACTACTCGTCGCCTTCAGCCCCTCCGGCTCGGAGGACGAACTCCGCCAATTGCCCGATTTCAGGCTGATCCCGCCTGGCCAGTAACGAATGCCGACCGTCGTTCTGCTCGGCACGCTAGACACCAAGTGCCACGAAACCGTCTTCGTTCGCGACCAGATACGCGCAACCGGCATCGACACACTTCTCGTCGACGTCGGCATTGCCGGCCCGCCCGGCATCGAGGCGGACATCTCCCGTGATGCGGTCGCCGAAGCTGCGGGCACTTCGATCGCGGAACTCGTCGCCCGCAATGATCGGGGCCACGCGATCGAGATGATGGGCCGGGGCGCCGCATTGGTCGCCACCCGCCTGTTCGCCGAGGGCCGGCTCGACTCCATCCTGGCTCTCGGCGGCTCCGGCGGTTCCTCGATCGCAAGCGCGGCCATGCGCGCCTTGCCCATCGGCGCGCCGAAATTGTTGGTTTCCACGATCGCCGCGGGCGACGTGCAGGCCTATGTCGGCCAGACCGACATCACCATGATGTATTCGGTCGTCGACGTCGCCGGGCTCAATACGGTCTCGACCCGCATCTTCGAGAATGCCGCCGCCGCCGCCGCCGGGATGGCCCAAAAAGCCGCCCTGCGCACCGCCGCCTCCGGCAGCGCCGCCGCCTTCGCCAAGCCGACCGTCGCGATCAGCATGTTCGGCGTCACCACCCCCGCCGCGACCACGGCCCGGCAATGGCTCGAGCGCCGGGGCTACGAAGTCCTTGTCTTCCACGCGACCGGCGCCGGCGGCCGCGCGCTCGAGAAACTCGCCGCCGATGGCGCGTTGGCCGGCGTGCTGGACCTCACTCCCACGGAACTCGCCGACGAACTCGTCGGTGGCGTGCTCTCCGCCGGCCCCGACCGCCTCGAAGCGGCAGGGCTCCGTGGCCTGCCGCAAGTCGTCTCGGTCGGCGCGCTCGATATGGTGAATTTCGGCCCGATCGACACCGTTCCCGAACGCTTCAGGACGCGGCGCCTCTATGTCCACAACCCCCAAGTCACCCTGATGCGCACCACTTCTGAGGAATGCCGCGAACTCGGCCGGATGCTCGGCCGCAAGCTCGCCCAAGCTCGCGGCCCCGTCGCCGTCTTTCTTCCCGGCCAAGGCGTCTCGCTGATTTCTGAACCCGGCGGCGTCTTTCATGACCCCGACGCCGACGCGGCCTTGTTCAATGCCCTGAAAACAGCCCTTCCCGCCAAAGCCGAGATCATCACCCAAGATTGCCCGCTGAACGATCCAGCCTTTGCCACCGCCATGGCCGGCAAGCTGGACCAATTCATCCAACAGCAAACGGATCACGATGGACAAAATTGAATTCATGACCCGGCTGCGTCGGCAGGTCGCCGCAGGCATTCCCATTGTCGGCGCCGGCGCCGGCACCGGAATTTCCGCCAAATGCGAGGAAGCCGGCGGGGCCGACCTTATCGTCATCTATAATTCCGGCCGGTTCCGCATGGCCGGCCGTGGCTCTATCGCAGGCCTCATGCCATACGGCGACGCCAACCAGATCGTCGTTGAGATGGCCGCCGAAGTGCTCCCGGTCGTCAAGCACACTCCGGTGCTCGCCGGCGTCTGCGGCACCGACCCGTTCCGCCAAATGCCGCTTTTCTTGCGCCAGTTGCAGCAGATGGGCTTCAGCGGCGTGCAGAACTTCCCTACCGTTGGGCTGTTCGAAGGCCGGATCCGCGCCAACATGGAAGAGACCGGCATGGGCTTCGATCGAGAAGTCGAGATGATCCATCTTGCCGGCGAGATCGGCTTGCTGACCACACCTTACGTCTTCACTCCTGACGAAGCTCGCGCCATGACCCAGGCGAAGGCGGACATCATCGTCGCCCATCTCGGGACCACCGTATCGGGCGCCATCGGTGCCCAGTCTGTCATGTCGCTGGACGAGGGCGTCGGGCGTATCCAGGAAATGGCCGATGCCGCCTGGCAGATCGACCCGGAAGTTTTGGTCATCTGCCATGGCGGCCCGGTCGCCACTGTTGAGGACACGCGCTACGTGCTCGCCCGGGTCAAGAACCTAGCCGGCTTCTACGGTGCATCCAGCATGGAGCGGCTACCCGTCGAGATCGCGATAACCGATAACGTAAAGCAGTTCAAAAGCTTGCGCCTGAACGGCTAAACCGGGAATTTTGCATGTTCACTGAGAAATTTCGGTTGGATGGCCGGGTCGCCGTCGTCACTGGCGGCGGTCGCGGCATCGGCCTGTCCTGCGCCGAAGCGCTTTGCGAGCACGGCGCCATCGTCGTGCTCGCCGACATCGATCTGGGCCTCGCCGAGCAGGGAAGGGACGAGCTGCGCCACAAAGGCTACAACGCCAATGCTCACCGCTTGGACGTGACTCGGCCCGATGACGTGAATGCTTTGGCTGAGACGGTCATTCGCGACCACGGCCGGGTCGACATTCTGGTCGCCAACGCGGGCATTGCCCGTTCCGGCATCCCCGCCGAGGAAACGACTGACGAGCAATGGCTCGCCGTTAACGACGTCAACTATAACGGTGTTTTCTGGTGCGACCGCGCCTTTGGCCGGCACATGCTCAAAGCCGGGCGCGGCGCCATCGTCAACATCGGTTCGATGTCCGGCATGATCGTCAACCGCCCGCAGGAGCAGTCAAACTACAACGGATCTAAAGCCGCTGTGCATCAGCTCACCCGTTCCCTCGCCGCCGAATGGGCTCCGCGCGGCGTACGCGTCAACGCCGTCGCACCCACGTATATCGAAACGCCGTTGCTCAAATCCGGCGGCCTGGATGCGTCCATGGTGGATGGCTGGCTTCGCGACACCCCGATGGGTCGACTGGGCCAGCCCGACGAGATCGGCTCGCTGGTGCACTTTCTCGCCTGCGATGCATCGAGCCTCATGACCGGCTCGATCGTTACAATAGACGGCGGTTATACCTGCTGGTGAAGCGTCAGCTCGACGACTTATCGTCAGCAGAACAGGTCCGCTAATGTCCAGCGCTACCGGTAGGCGATCCAGCGCTGAACCTAGGGGTGTGCTGAGCAGAAGCTCAGGCTGGGCGAGCAAACCATATTGCCGGGCAAGCACTGATCCATACAGCTACATTCTGTTTGGCGCCTCGCCTGTCCGTGACAGGACGGCGCCGACCTGCGTGGCCGCCCACTGCCCACCACGTGCGGTCCTGACACCACGGGTGTTAAGCACCGCCGCGATGCCGCGCAAGCTGGTCATGCCGCTGGCCTTCACTGATCCTTCACGGCTTTCGTGGCTTACGCTACGTGGAGCGCTCTTTGTTCGGCCTGGACCGGAGTTCAGTAGCCGAGGGAAAAATGCAACCGGCGTCGGTTGTAGAATTCCTCCATGTAGGCGAACAGGTCACGCTTGGCCTCGTCACGGGTGGCGTAGGTTCTGTGGTGAACCAGCTCGGTCTTGAGCGTATGGAAGAAGCTTTCCATGGGCGCGTTGTCCAGCGGGTTGGCACGGCGGCTCATGGACGCAGTGATGCCGGGCTTTGTTCAGCGCTGTCTGGTAGTCCGCGCAGGCGTATTGCTTAGGTTCAACCGGTCGTCGCAACGGTCATGTGGGCCAACCGCAGGTACTCGTCAAACGCCTCGGCAGGTGTCTTCCAGCCAAGGGTCTTACGCGGCCTGCTGTTGAGGGTCAGCGCTACCGCCTGGAGAGCATTCTTGCTGTGAGCGCTCAGGTCGGTGCCCCTCGGAAAATACTGGCGCAGTAACCCGTTGGTGTTCTCGTTCGTACCCCGCTGCCACGGGCTATGCGGGTCGCAGAAATAGACGTCCAGACCTGTGTCGATCTTCAGCCGTGCGTGTTGGGCCATCTCTGCCCCCTGATCCCAGGTCAGCGATCGCCGGAGTTGCTCGGGCAAGCTGATGATCGTGCCGGCGATGCTGTCGCGGACGGCTTCGGCTCCATGTCCGGCAAGCGCGGGTCCGTTCTTCACGCGAGCGCCCACACCGTGCTCCGCCATCCGCGGCAAGTGCAGCAGCATCGTGAACCGCGTCGTGCGCTCCACCAGGGTGCCGATCGCGGAACTCTCCAAGCCCAGGATGAGGTCGCCTTCCCAGTGGCCTGGCACGGCCCGATCAGTCACCTCCGCCGGGCGTTCGCTGATCATGATCTCTGGCACAATGAAAGACTTGCCTCGTCCACGGCTGCGCGCCCGGGGCACACGCAACGCCCGCCCGGTGCGCAGACAGGCGGTCAGCTCACGGCGCAGAGCGCCACGGCCTTGCACATAAAGCGACTGGTAGATGGCCTCGTGGCTGATGCGCATCGTCTCATCGTGAGGGAAGTCGTGCCGCAGGCGGTGGGCAATCTGCTCAGGGCTCCAGGCCGAAGCCCAACGCCGCTCCTTGCGCCGTCCATGTCGGCGACCTTTCCAGCATACCGTCGGCCCGGGAACCGCAGCACCGCTTGGCGCGACGACCATGCCGGCCAGCCGATCCTGCACATAGGTCCACAGCGTCACGTTGAGCGCCAGCTTTGCAGGCTTCGGGCGCCCAGCGGCCCGTTCAGCATGCCACTGCGCGATGCTCGCCCGATAATCCAGCTCGCCGCCGCGCGTGGCAGCGTTGCGGCGCAGCTCTCGCGAGATCGTCGATCCCGACCGCCCCATGTGCCGGGCGATCTGCCGCACCCCGGCGCCCTGGGCATGCTGGATTGCAAGCTCCTCCCGCTCGGCAAACGACAGATACCGCCCAGACAACGGCTTGGACAATGGCGCAAGCGTCGATGGTGGCATGCCGCCTGCCTTTCGAAACCACCGTGCTCCTACCGGCGCCGACACGCCCGCGCCAATCGCCGCGTCCTCACTCGACATGCCAACCGCAATCAATGCCCAAAAACGCCGTCGGTGTTCCTGCCGCCCAACCGGAGGTCGTCCCGGCGAACGCAGCTTGCCCCGCAACGCACGATCCAACCGACGCCGACCTGCCATCCCAACCTTCCTCCCCAGAGTGTTGCGACGATCACTTGAATTCACCTTGAATACCGCGCTCGGAATGGTGAACCAGGCCGGCGCCGGGCTGCCGGCGCTGGTGCGCTCGGCCACGGGCAGGCTGGTGGAGCCCATCCTGGACTGGTTCCATCTCTCCATGCGCGTGCAGCACGTCGAGCAGGTCATGCGCGGCCTGTGCGCCCTCGAGCCGCCGCCGCGCGCCCCGCTCGACCCTGCTCAGATCGACGTTGAAAGGCTGCGCCACCTGCTCTGGAACGGCGACCCCGAAAAGGCATGCGAGACCCTGGGCCGGATCGTGAGCTGGGCCAAGAACGCCAGCGTTCTAAACGACCCCGCAGTGGAAGCGGGGGCGAGGCGCTTGGTCGCGCGTTGCACGGAGCTGCACGCCTACATCGAGAACAACAAGGACGCGCTGATCGACTACGGCCAGCGCTGCCGGGCTGCCAAGCCGATCTCGACCTCACGGGCCGGGGGGACCGTCAACCAATCAATTGGTGAGTGCCCGCATGAACAAGCGACGGCAGATGCGCTGGTCGCCCCGTGGTCCCCATCGCGTGCTCCAGGTCAGGGCCGCGGTGCTGGACGGACGCTTCGGCCACCAAGCACTTCAGCTCGCGGCGTAGCGCCCCAGGTTTTTGACGCTCCCGGCGACGTGACACCGGGCCTCAGCGCCTCCCAGATCGAGCGGCGCGTCGAGGTGCTGCTCGTGTCCTGCGTGGCCCGGGTTGACGAGGCCATCCAGCAGAAGATGAGCGTGCGCGAGATCGCGCGCGACCTTGTGGGCGCGGTGGCCGGGCTGCGCGATCTGGCAGTGCCGGGGCTGCGCGGCACGGGGCTGCAGGGCATGGACCTGGAGGGGCCCATGATGGATCTGCTGCCAGCCGAGCCGCCCACCTTTGCCGAGCGCCGGCGGGCGCGGGACATGGTGGACCGGTTGGCGAAGCGGCTGGCCCGCGGACAAGCGGCGTTCGCCAGCTAGGGTTCGTGCCCGTTCGCTAGAAGCGTCGCCGGAGCTTGGCCAGGGCCGGACGCTGCCGTCGCGTTCACCTCCATGGGACGATGGCCGGTCGGCCAGCAAAGCTGGCGGCGAACAGGAGTTGCGCTGTCCAGCACACCTCGGCCGGCCAGGGCCGCCAGCGTCATGCGCACGGGCCTCCTCGTCCTGCAGAGGGTGCGACCAAGGCTGCGTGGGACGGTCGCGCAACAGTCGGCAGACTCCAGCCGCGTTGTCGCTGGCCGATCCGAGACAAGACGGTCGGCTGGCTGACCGCGTCCCTTGCGGTGGAGAAAGCAGCGGAGGAGCGAGCTGGTTCCATTGGCGGCGGGAAGGCTGGGGCAAAACGTCCGGCACAGGTCACCCAGGCTGCCTGAGGTGCAGCACGTGGCGAGCGGGTTGTGCTTTGGTTGCAAGCGCTGGATCGTTTTTGTAACGGTTCTTCTTCTGGCGAGGAGCGTCCGATGGCATCCCCCGGTGCCGATCTTGAGGCCATGCTGGTCCGAACCACCGTGGTCAGCCTGGCCCTGCAAGCACTGGTCGGCCGGCTCGTGGCGAACGGCACGCTCGACAAGTCCGATCTGGCGACCATGCGGGACATCGGGTCGCAGCTTGCTGCCGACCTTCAGGCCCACGGCGGCAGCGGCGCGCAGATCGGCGGCGCTCGGCTGGAGGGCGAGATGGCTGCGTGGTGGGACGTGGTGGACATCATGGGCGACGAGTGAGTGCCGGGGCGGCACGCCGAACGCGTTTGCCGCTGATCGAAATCTTGCGCGGCCCATCCGCCTCAAGTGGCATGGTCGTGCCCCATGAACGCGCTTGACGCCTACCGATGCGCCAAGCTGCTGCTCGACCAGCATGGGTCCGGGGCAGAGCTGCAGGCTGCCATGCGCGCCGACGCGTTCGAGGCCGCCGGCGACGAAGCGGGACGGCGGGCCTGGATGCAGATCCTGACAGCGATGGATGAGCTGTGCTGGACCGAGCGGCGGCCGAACGAGCGGGTGCAATAGCCGAGACGGTCACCCTGCGCCTTGACCAGCCCGCTCCGCCGCCGGCGATCCAGCCCCGCCACCCCCACGAGAAGGAGGGGTTGGCCTGTTCGCACCAGTCCGCCCCGTGGGGACTCTCGGCGCCGCTGGCTGGTTCGATACAACACCCTGTGGGCCTGGCCGCTTTTTGGTCGCTTTCGACCACCTTCCGAGGCACTCAACACTCGCCTCGCAAGGTATTTGTTCTTGATTTGTTCAAGACAGAAATCCTATGGTTCTGGCCAGAGTTACCGGAGGCCGCCATGGATCGTTCCCACGCAACCACCGTCATTGATCGTGCCGTGCCGGCTGCGACCGTCCAGCCTACCAAGGTTGCCGGTGGCCAGTCGCCTCAGTCGTGCCTGACGCGCGGACAACGGTGGCTCGCTGGGGCCACAGCGGTTGCCATACTGCTGTCTGGGCTGAATGCGTCCGTGCAGGTTTTAAAGGCCGTCCTCGACCATCGGGGCCAACCAGTGGCGCTGCGCCCGCACCCGCGCATGACGGGCAAGCTGTTCCATCACGTTAGTGTTGCGCCAGTAGGGCGGTGACAGTGCCAGGTCTGGAGCAGCAGCCTTCTTTGTTCTTGTTATGTTCTAATAACATGATTAGGCTTCGCCCATGACGATCCAGCGCCTCCGTCCGCCGACCCGCGACGAGCTCCGCGACACCCTCGACCACGCGCTCCGGTATGGCCGCTCGGGCCATCCGCGCCGCTGCACGAGCGATGTCATGGCGCGGATCGCGGCCGACGCCTTGGTTGAACACCTCGAACGGTCAGGGCTCGTGGCGCTCAGCACGGCGCCTGTGCCGCTCCGTCTCATAACCACCCAGTCCCGAGGAGAATAGATCGATGGCCCGTAAACCGACAGCCCCAGCTTCCATCGAGCGTTCGCCTGCGCTGTCCGCGATCGAGCAGCTGGGCCGGCTGATCCAGACCGGCACGCCTGTCGCGCGCGTGACCAGGGCGGCCCAGGGCATTGCGTCCCGTTGGCGTGCGACGGCCGGCGCGGACGCGGCCCTGGAATGGATCACCACGCTCCATGCGGACCTGGTGTCCGGCGCGGCCGAGGCGGAAGAGCAGGTCGGCAACGTCGACCGCAGCGACGCCGGCGAGGCGCGCCAGGCCGATGCCACGCTTGCGGCAATCTGCGCGGCCCGGGACACGCTGGCCGCCGAGCTGGTGCAGCCATGAGAGACACTGCCATGCCGCCGCTTACCAACCGGCTGCACAGCTTGGTGGGGCGTCTGAGCCACGAGGGCGGCTACATCGTCGCCCAGGCCGACGTCGCGGAGGCCGTCGCGCGGATCGTTCAGCTTGAACGTGCTCTCGGCGAGTTGCTCAGCCACATCGACCAGGTGGGCTACGTCGATGGTGGCAGCCGGTTGGGCGATGCAGCATCGGTCGTCAGCGATGCCAAGATGGTGCTGGGCAAGATGCCGCCCGCATAGCGTTGCCGCATGATCGGTCCCAACGCGTACCGGTGTGCGAGGCCGCTGCTTAACCAGCGTTTAGCCTGTTGCTACAGAGAGCAAAATGCCACCAAGTTGGCCGCAAGATGCAGCCCGTCGTCGCCTACTACCGCGTGTCTACCGAACGCCAGGGCCGGTCCGGACTAGGACCAAATGCCTATCACTCTACTCCACGGTAGCAGAGCAGGGGATTTTCAGGCCTGCCCGAATGTTCCTAAGCTCATCATTCAAGGGAGGTCGAAGCGCATGTATAAACCGGGTGGCACACTTAGGGATGCGGTTACTGCCATCGAGCGAGGTGACTACGTGCTTCCTGCCATTCAGCGGGAGTTCGTCTGGAAGCCCGAGCAGATCTGCCGCCTCTTCGATAGCATCATGCAAGGAATTCCGTTCGGCACGTTCCTTTTCTGGAAGGTCGAGCCCGCCAGCGTCGAGGCCTACAAATTCTACGGCTTCGTCCGCGACTACCACGAGCGGGACAACCCTCATTGCCCGGACCTGGGCCTGGTCAGCGGGCGGCAGCTCATCGCCGTGCTTGACGGCCAGCAACGCCTCTCGGCGCTTAACATTGGCCTGCGAGGCTCCATGGCCATCCGGCAGCCCAGCATGTGGCGTAACAACCCGAAGGCATACCCGGTTAAACACCTCTACCTAAACCTGCTCAGCAAGGCCGAGCCTGACGAGGAGGGAGAGGTGTTCGAGCTGCGGTTCCTGGAACAGGCACGCCCGCATGTTCCCGGCAAGGAGCTGTGGTTCAAGGTGCCGGACATCCTCGGAATGAAAACGGGCCCACTCATGTCCAAGTGGGTCAACGCGGCCCTGAAAGACGAGAGCGGCCTCGTGCCGGAAGAGGAGTCTTCGGCAGCCTATGAGACTCTAGACCTGCTTCACCGCGTCATCCACGCCGAAAACAAGGTTTCCTACTACGAGGAGGGCAGCCAGAGTCTGGAGCGAGTGCTGCGCATCTTCATCAGGCTGAACAGCGGCGGCACTGTGCTGTCCTACTCCGACCTGCTGCTGAGCATTGCGGTCGCTCAGTGGAAGGGCGATGCGAGGAAGGAGATCCACTCCCTGCGCGACGAGCTGAACAGCATCGGCACTGGCTTCGCTTTCTCCAACGACTTCATTCTGAAGGCAGGGCTAATGCTGTCAGGTGTCGCCAGCGTGGGTTTTAAGGTGGAGAACTTCACCCGCAGCAGCATGGCCGAGTTGGAGAGACAATGGGGCGGCATACGCAACGCGCTACTGCTCACCGTTGAGCTTGCCGCCTCGTTTGGGCTGAGCGGCCAGGGACGCTGGGCTGAGAGCTCGCTTTAACCGATCGCCTACTACCTCTATCACACGCAGGCCCCGGACAACTTCATCACCCACAGTTCCCGGGCTGCGGACCGGGCCCTCATCCGCTCATGGCTCCTCCGTTCGCTGTTAAAGCCCTCCGGCATCTGGGGTAGCGGGCTGGACACCCTGCTGACGGCGCTCCGTGTGGCTATCCAGGGCGGCCAAGGCTCCGTTTTTCCGGCGTCGGCCTTAGAGCAGGAGATGAAGGGCCGAGGCAAGGATCTGACGTTCTCGGAACCAGAAGTCGAACTCCTGCTCGACGTGTCCTACCCGGACTACAGAACTTTCCTGCTGCTATCCCTCCTGTATTCCTTCATAGACCTGAAAAACCATTTCCACGTGGACCATGTGTTCCCGAAGGCCAGGCTGACGGAGGCACAACTGCGCCGGGCAGGCATTCCGGAGATGGAGGTCAACGACTTTGCCGCGAAGGCAAACCGGCTGCCGAACCTCCAGCTGCTCGGCGGCCCGGAGAACAATGAAAAGCGGGCCAAGTTGCCTCTGGAGTGGCTCAACATGGCATTCCACACTGATGCCGCTCGTGGCGAGCACATCCAGAGGCATGACCTTGGAGTTCTGCCGACAGCCGTGGCAGGGTTCTCGCCGTTCTTCGACGAGAGGCGAGCAGCTATGAAGGCTCGGCTTCAGGCACTGCTAGTGAGTTCTGCCGCCGGCGCCTCATTGGCTCAGGCTGAAGTTGCAGCCTAGCAGGCAACGATCCCCACCTTGCCGTCGAGCCTGACGATCCCGCTTAGGCCAGCCCCTAAACGGATTTCATCGCGTCGTAGATGCTGCGCTCGTATTGGCCATAGAGCCGCATCGTCGGCACGTCGCCGAACGGCAACACTTGAGTCATGATGACCGCGGTGAGATGCCGAGCCGGGTCGATCCAATAATGGGTGTTGAACAGGCCGGCCCACGTCAGGCTGCCAGGGCTGCGGCCGTTCGGGCCCGGCTGCATGTTGATCATGTACCCAAGGCCCCATTTCAGGCTGATGCCAGGGAAGAAGTCGACATCGGTCGAGCGCGCGGACGCGGTGGTCTTGAGGATGCCCGCCTCGAGCTCGCCAATCTGGTTGGTGTTCATCAGCGCGACCGTTTCCGGCCGCAGGATGCGCGTGCCGTCGAGCGCGCCGTTGCCCAGCATCGCCCGCAGCAGGGTCAGGTAGTCGCCGGCGGTGGAATAGAGCCCGCCGCCGCCGGCCCAGAACTCGGGCGTGAACAGCGTTTCTAGCGGCTGCGGCTGCAACGAGCCGTCCGGCATGCGCTGGTGAACGCTGGTTTGCCGCGCCCTGTGCTCCGGGGTGGGCGCGAACGACGTGTCCTTCATGCCGAGCGGCTCGGTGATGTGCTCGGCCACGTAGGCGTCGAGCGTCTGGCCGCTGACCGACTGCACGATCAGCCCGACCCAGTCGAGGTTGATGCCGTATTCCCAGCGGGCGCCGGGATCGAACACCAGCGGCAGCCGCAGGGAGGCGATCTTGCCGGTGCTGGTGGATGGCATGCCGCTGGCCTTCACGAAGCAGGCGGTGTCAGCGTCCCACTGCTCGTAGCTGAACCCGGCGGTGTGGGTCAGCAAGTGGTGCAGGGTGATCGACCCCTTGGCCGGGCGAAGCTTTGGCGCACCAGTGGCGTCGAACCCGTCCAGCACCTGCGGCGCGCTCAGTGCCGTGTCGATCGGCGGCACCGGGTCGTTCAGCTTCAGCTTGCCCTGCTCGACGAGTTGCATCGCGGCGATGGACGTTACCAGCTTGGTCATGGAGGCGATGCGGAACACCGTATCCATCGTCATCGCCGGGCCGCGGGCTAGGTCGCGCACGCCGAACGCGGCCTCGTAGAACACGCCCTTGTCGGAGGCCGCCATGGCCACGACGCCGGGGACCTCCTTCGTGTCGACGGCCCGGCGCAGCACGCCATCGATCCCGGCCCGGGGAACGGGCTCGCTGGGCGTCGTTGCGGCGTGACTCAACTGCGGGCCCAGCGCCAACGAGCAAACGGCCGCCGCCGCCCCGAGCACTTCGCGTCGACCCTGCTGCATGCTTGACATGGCGTGTTCCTCCCCTTCTACCGTACGTCGAATCCCTTGTTGCGGCCTCTCGTTGCCGACGGCGTCCCGACGCTACGGGACCCGGCCGGCAAAGGCAACGCACCAGCGGCCATGGCCATGAGCCGCGCATTCATCTCCGAGGACGGCGTCCACAAGAACGCCGTCACCCGACCGAAACTGCCAGTGGCCGCTTCTCACCGGCAATCTCCCGCACGTTCGTCGGCGTGGTGCGTCGCTTATGTCGTGGCACGCGGGCCTTGCTTTACGACAGACCTTCAACAGGTGCGACGCCCTGGACCTATCCCCTTGGGCCAGAGCAACAAGCCTCGCACATGGATCGGCGTGGCTGATGGACTGTCAGGACGGCAAGGCCCTCCGAAATGCGGGCAAAAGAGAACACTTTCCGGCGGTTTTCCGCGGCTCCGTAAGGCATTGATCTACAAAGAGCTGTAAGCGCCGGAAAGGGTGTGCTAAAATCAGGCGCATGAAACGGGATGAAGTCATTGCCAAATTGCGAGAACACGAACCGGAGCTGAGGGCGGCCGGGGTCGTGCGTCTGTCGCTGTTCGGATCGACGGCGCGGAACGAGGCGCGGCCGGAATCCGATATCGATCTGCTGGCCGCGTTCGATGACGCGCAAAGCCTGTCGCTGCTGGACATGATCGGGATTGAAAACCGGCTGGCGGACCTGCTAGGCGGGCCGGTTGATCTGATCGAGGAGGGGACGTTGCGGCCCCGCGCCAGCCAAAGCGTAAGCCATGAGTTCGTGCGTGCCTTCTAGCGATCCGGTTCAGCGTTTCAGCGACATTATCCAGAATATCGAAGCCATCGAGCGGGACACGGCGGGGATGGACCTGCAAGCCTTCGCCATGGCGGATCAAACGATCCGCGCCGTCAAATACAGCCTGTTGATCGTCAGCGAGGCCGCTGTGAAGCTGGGCGACCTTGCTGGCGATCTCTGCCCCGCTATCCCGTGGCGGGACATCCGGGGCCTCGGCAATCGGCTGCGGCACGACTATGAAAACATCGATGTCGTCCGCATCTGGCTGTTGATTGAGCAGGACCTGCCGCCCCTGAAGGCCGCCTGCCGGGACGTGCTGCGCGGCCTGGAAGGGCAGCGGCCATGAAAATCGGCTATGCCCGCGTTTCGACGGATGACCAGAACCTTGCCCTGCAGCTCGACGCGCTGAAGGCGGGCGGGTGCGAGGTCGTGTTTGAAGATCAGGGCATTTCCGGAGCCGTGGGGCGTCGGCCTGGTTTGGCCGCTGCCCTCGAACGCTGCGCGGCCGGCGATGTGTTAACGGCCTGGAAACTTGACCGGCTCGGCCGGTCGCTACTTGATCTCGTCGGCCTGGTTGAGACCCTGAAGATGCGGAGCATCGGCCTGAAGGTACTAACCGGGGCAGGGGCATCCATTGATACGACGACACCGGAAGGGCGGCTGTTCTTCGCCATGTTCGCGGCGATGGCTGAATTCGAGCGGGAGCTGATCCGCGAGCGGACCAAAGCAGGAATGAAGGCCGCGAAGCGCCGGGGCCAGAATGTCGGCCGGCCGCGCAAGCTCACGCCGGATCAACTCGATATCGCGGTTCAGCTCCTGGCGGACAGGTCACAGGGGGAGGTCGCCAAAGCGTTCGGCGTGGCCGTCTCAACGCTGCGGGAAGCCCTCAAGAGGCACACGGAACCTGGTAGGTCATCGTCCCCGAGTGAGGGTGATCGAAGAGGGCGAGATTAGGTGGCGACGTTCTTTTCAGATTACTTCGATATCGACCCGGACACCCTCGACGGATACGGCGCGTTCAACGTGTCGATCATCAACGATCTTCCGCTGTTTATTGATCCCTTTTTGCTATTCAACAGCGAGAAGGAAGAATACCGGGCCCTGCACGACAGCATTATCCAATACCTTATATTCTTGCGGGAAAAAGCAGCGGCCGGTCCGGTCAATGCCGATCTGCTGCGGCTCTGGTACTGCTTCCCGGAGGTTCGGCAAAACTGGTTGGGATTTTCGCTGAACGGCAATGGCGGCAGCGGCCTGGGTCTAGATTTCGCACGGGTGCTGCATTCCAACCTGCACCGGCTGTTCGCGAATTTTGGCGGGGAGCAAATTACGGCCGGCAGCCATCTTGAAAAGGTCTGCCTGATCCGCGGTGGAATCGGCCGGGATAATATCAGCGACTTCACCACCAACCTCATCAACGATTACCTGTGCCGTTACACTCAGGACTTCGCGCTGGCGCATATCGAACCGCGAAGGCTGAAGCAGGTCGCTGTCAACAAGACAAAGTTTGACTATGAAACCGAAGCTTGGGGACGGTCTGAATATACTCTGCCCTGGATGGACGGCGATTATGTGTTGCTGACCCCGAAGGACATGCTGACGCGCGATGAAAACTGGATCAACCGGGGCGATCTCATCCGGGGATTCGAGCAAATCCCCCTTGCCATGCCGGACCCTCAGCTGCGGGCGCAGGTCTTCAACTATTTTAACAAGGTGCTGGTGAAGCATCGGGACAGGGAGGCCACCCAGAAGGAACGCGGCGACGCGGCCGCAGATACTATCCTGCAATTTCCTGCCCTGCTTGACTATTATATCAAGATCAAGGAGGAGAACGGCAACGAAGCCAGCGACATTAGTTCGGAGAAGGTATTTTCAACCGAACTCCTCTACGTCCGACAGCTCCGCGCGCTACAGGATTTGCTGCAGGCCAACACCCATTTTTACAAGGTTGGACGCACGACCTACGAGGAGGCGCATGCCCGGTTGGCCTATCTGAAGGACGTGATTGAAAATAAAGGTGGCCACAGAATTTTCTATGAAGGCGACAAGCCCATTGGCTCCGAGAAGGATCTGCAAATACTTTATCGGCTGGTCTGGTTCGGATCGCCGTCCGACGTAGGAGCTGAAGCGAATGATGGCCGGGGGCCTGTCGATTACAAAATCTCGCGGGGTGCGGGGGATAAAACCTTGATCGAGATGAAGCTGGCCCGGAATACCGCCCTGGAAAGAAACCTCGAAAAGCAACTACCCATCTATCAAGCGGCCAGCGATGCCAAGAATGGAATCAAGGTCATCGTGTTTTTCACAGAGGCGGAGGAAGAGCGGGCCATCGGCATTCTAGACCGTCTCGGAATTCTAAACCACAAAGACGTGGTAATGATCGACGCTCGCGCAGATAACAAACCCTCTGGATCGAAGGCCTAAAAGCTGCGACGCTCAACTATACAAGTGGCGCTGAAATCCAACAAAAGCACTCCTAATGTTCGGGATGCCACCCAGCTCCATGGCCGCGTCCCTGACAGCCTTATATTTCAGTTCGAGGAGCTGCGGTAGCTTGACCTCATCGAGTTCACCCACGCCTTCTCTGACATACTGCGACAGCACAAAATCGAGGAAGGCCTGCAGCTTGGCGTCATACTGGGCCGTGATGAACGGCCGGCTGGCATCAGCCCGTTCTTGCCGTGTGATCGGCGATTGGGCGAAAGCAATGTAGGCCAGCACGTCGTAAAGATCACTCTTCTCGGCGTCAATCATGCGCTCGATCTCGCGCAGCTGCTCGCGGCCGTATCCCTTTTCAGACAGGTTATCCAGCAGAGCTTTGCGGGTGTCGGGCTCGCTCCACAATTTGCGCAGCTCGTCCTCGTCCTTGAACAGCGCCGGCAGTTCGCCAAAGAGCCGCGTGACAAATTCGGCGGCGGACATGGGCCTGCCGTCGACGCTCCAGAAGGTCGTCGCCATCATGTGCTGGATGGTGCGTTCCTTGCCGTCGGCAAGCTTGATCGTCAGCTTCTGCTGGCGCGGCGGGTCGTCCTCGCCGCCCGGTTCCCCGTCCTCGCCGCCTTCCGGCTTCGGTTCCCCGCCGCCGGGTCTTGGGGCAGGGGAAACCGGCTCGACCGGCTCGCCGTCCCACTCCGGGTCGCTGAAATGCTCGTAAGCCTTCACAAAGTCATAGATCGTGAAATAGTCCTTGCCGTCGAACAGGCGCGTTCCCCGGCCGATGATCTGCTTGAATTCGATCATCGAATTGACCGGCCGCATCAGCACGATGTTGCGCACGTTGCGCGCATCGACGCCGGTTGAAAGCTTCTGCGATGTCGTCAGGATCGTCGGAATCGTCTTCTCGTTGTCCTGGAAGGTGCGCAGGAACCGGTCACCGTCCGCGCCGTCCCTGGCCGTCACCCGGACGCAATAATTCGGCTCCTTGCTCGTCTTTATCTGATTGACCAGGTCGCGGACCGCCGCCGCGTGATCCTGAGTAGCGCAAAAAATCAGTGTCTTCTGACTCTGGTCTATGGAGTCCATGAGAAGCTTCACGCGGTATAGCTCGCGCGCGGTGATTTCGATAACGCGGTTGAAATCGCTCTCGGTGTAGCGTCGCCCTTCCTCGACCTGGCCCTCGATCAGCTCGTCGTCGCTTGTATAGACGTAATCATCGAGCGTGGTGGCGATCTGCTTGACTTTGAAGGGCGTCAGGAAGCCGTCGTTAATCCCTTCCTTGAGGGAGTAGATGTAAACCGGCTCGCCGAAATAGGCGTAGGTATCGACGTTCGCTTTGCGCTTCGGCGTCGCCGTCAGGCCGAGTTGCACGGCCGGCGCGAAATAATTCAGGATGGCGCGCCAGTTGCCTTCGTCGTTCGCACCGCCGCGATGGCATTCGTCGATGATTATGAGGTCGAAAAAGTCGGGCGGGTAATCGCCAAAGCTCGGCGCGGGCTGCCCGGCCGCATCCCGCCCGGTCATAAAGGTCTGGAAGATGGTAAAGAAGATGTTGCCGTTCTTCGGCACGCGCCCCTTCTTGCGGATGATCTCGGGGTCGATCCGCACGAGCGCGTCTTCCGGGAAGGCAGAGAACGAATTGTAGGCCTGGTCGGCAAGGATGTTGCGGTCGGCCAGGAACAGGACACGCGGCCGGCGCGTCGGCTCCCCGTCGCTCCTCCAGTCGGCGAGATTCCATCGGGCCTGAAAGAGCTTCCAGGCGAGCTGGAAGGCGATGAAGGTTTTGCCGGTGCCGGTCGCCAGGGTCAGCAGGATGCGGTCCTGCCCCGCCGTGATGGCCTCCAGCACGCGCCTGATGGCGATGTCCTGATAGTAGCGCGCCTGCCATTGGCCGCCCTTGTCCTCGAACGGGATGGAGGCGAAGCGGTCGCGCCAGAAATTCTCTTCGGCAAAAACCAGGCTCCATAGCTCGTCCGGGGTGGGATAGGCGGCGACATACTGCTCTGCGCCGGTCGTCATATCGACCTGGTAGATGCCGACGCCATTGGTCGAAAAGGCGAAGCGGGTCTGCAGCTTCCCTGCGTATTTCTTGGCCTGGCCGACGCCCTCGGTGTCGGGCAAATCCCGCCGCTTGGCCTCGATCACAGCAAGCTTGTTGTTGCGATAGGTCAGCACGTAGTCGGCAATGTCCTGGGCGGCCCGCACGCCCGCGCCCTGCAGGCGGCCGAGGGTGATAACCTCGCGCCGCACGCGGCTTGCCTCCACCACGCCCCAGCCCGCCGCCTTCAGGGCAGGGTCGATCAGCTCAGCGCGGGTTTCAGCCTCGTTCACTCGGCGGCCTCCTGCACAGTTTGGACAGGCCGCGCGGTCAACTCCCCGGAAAGGCATTTTGCAGGATGGCCTGTTTCAGCTCTAATAGATTGTCCAGCTTCTGCTGGTAAATGTCTTGAAGACTTAGGGTTTCCTCGTGTAGTTCATCAAGCTGCTCAGCAATTGCATCCTGCTCTTCGCGCGGCGGCACGGGGATCGGCATTGACCGGAGGTCTACGATAGACAAGTTCGGTTGCATCAATGTATTGACACGCTCCTTGACGTAATCGACTACCGCATGTGTCGAGAGATAGGCAAAAAGAAAAGCCGCATTTAGGTGCTTGCCATTGGGGATGATCGAAGCAACACGCTGGTTGAGAAGCGCACTGTCATATTCTTCGGGCACCGTTGCAACTTTAAGTCTTCCTGCGATGATTGTCCGCGTAAGAACAATGACGATACTGCCTTCTTTAACCGATACTGCTTTGTAATCCTCGGTGAAGCTGCTGGGCAGATAGCTGCCCGAATTACAGATAAACTCTCTGACGCCAACGTTCGTGATCTTAATGCATTTCACCTTTTCTTTGGGCGAGAAGTCGCTGCTCTTAAAGGCATACCCATTCAAAATCGATGCAACCGTCTCGAGTCTCTTCTCAACCCACCCTTCACCCCTCTGTGCAAAGATGGAATTCAAATAACTATCGAATAGCTCGCGTGCATTAACGAGGTTCTTCTCCGCGTTTGCAACCGCCGTATCGATCCCCTCGAACGCTTCATCGAGAATGGCGACAATGCGCTTCTGTTCGGGAACAGGGGGAAGTGGAATTTGATATCCCTCAACAAATTCTTTCGCGACCCGCTTATGTCCGACCGCACCGCTCATACGTGCTGCCCCCTCTACCCTGAAGGACTCACGAGAGAGGAAGTAATAGAGCCAGTCCTTATCAATTAAGCTGCCCGGACGAAAAACGAAATATTCGCTCGAACCAAACCCAACGCCGTTACTGAGACCATCGGCGATTCCGAGCTTGCCGTTTTCAAAGCAAGGCGTAATTTTAGCGAGCAGGACATCGCCATCAGCGAAGTAGGTATAGCTACCGACGACTTCGTCCAATGGCCTGGTCTGCGTCGGGGCAAAGGTTTTCTGTCCCACCCCCAAATCTTCCATTGGAACGAAGGATACCAAGTCCGAGCCAGAAACACGTCGGCGAGCCTCGGTCTTGGGCGGCCTGATCTGGCATACGTCGGCCAGCGACTTCGTTGGCCAGACCGTGCTCAAAGCATCCCCCGGATACCTTCAAGGATGCCCGCGCTTTCAAGGTCGAGCGCCACGATCTCGGCGATAATATCTTGCGGGTCGCGTAAGGCTTCCTCTTCGGCCTTGTTGGGATTCTTCACCGAAAGGTCGAAACTCGTCCGGTCAATATCCGCCGCAACAACCGTCCATGATTTCTCAGAGTCCGTGAAGCGCGCCTGCAGCGCTACAAACTCCTTCAGGTCGTTGTCATTGAGGGCGTTGGTCTTGCCCATGCTGCGTCCGGGATCGAGCTGGTAATACCAGGCCTTGCGGGTAGGCGATCCCTTCTCGAAAAACAGCACGACGGTCTTCACACCGGCCCCGAGAAACGTCCCGCCGGGACAATCCAGCACGGTATGTAGATTGCAGCTCTCCAGCAACTCCTGGCGCAGCGCGCGCGCCGCACCGTCTGAGTTCGACAGGAAGGTGTTCTTGATGACGATGGCGGCCCGGCCGCCTGCCTTCAGGTGCTTGATAAAGTGCTGCAGGAAAAGGAACGCCGTTTCTCCCGTCTTGATCGGGAAATTCTGCTGCACCTCCGGCCGCTCCTTCCCGCCGAAGGGCGGATTAGCAAGGATCACGTCGAAGCGGTCTTTGTCCTGAACGTCGCTGAGATTTTCGGCGAGCGTATTAGTATGGATGATGTTCGGCGCGTCGATGCCGTGCAGGATCATGTTCATCGTGGCGATGACATAGGCGAGGCTCTTTTTCTCCTTGCCGTAGAAGGTGCGTGTCTGCAGCGTTTTAAGCTGGCTGGTGGTCAGTTCGCCCTGCCGGAGATATTCGTAGGCCTCGCACAGGAAGCCCCCTGATCCGAGCGCGCCGTCATAGATGCGCTCGCCGATCTTCGGCTTCGTCACCTGGATCATGGCGCGGATGAGCGGCCGGGGCGTGTAATACTCGCCGCCGTTTCGGCCTGCGTTGCCCATGTTCTTGATCTTGGCTTCATAGAGATGGGAAAGCTCGTGCTTCTCCTTCTGTGACTGGAAGCGCAGCTCGTCCACCAGTTCCAGGGCGTCCCGCAGCGAATAGCCGCTCTGGAAGCGGTTCTTTATCTCACTGAAGATTTCGCCGATTTTGTATTCGATGGTGTCAGGGCCGGTGGCCCGCTGCCGGAAGCCCTGGAGGTAGGGGAAGAGCTGACGGTTCACGTAGTCGATTAGGTCGTCGCCGGTCAGCGCGTTGTCGTGGTCGAATGAGCCGTCGGCCTTCTTCGGGGCGGCCCATTTCGACCATGTATGGTCAGCGTCGATGATGAAGGCATAGGGCTTGCCGACAAGCTCGGCCTCCATGGCCCGGCCCTGTTCCAGATCGTCCAGGTATTTGAGGAACAAAATCCACGACGTTTGCTCGGTATAATCCAGCTCGGTCGTGCAACCGGCCTCTTTCCACAGAACGTCATCGATGTTTTTGAAAGTCTGCTCGAACATGCGGTTATCCAGCTTGAGCGATTGGAAAATTCAGGGCGCGATAGAACGTCGAGCGCCCAACCTTCATCGAGCGCGCGACGGCCGAGGGGCTTTCGCCCTGCTCGACGAGCTGGCGCGCATGGCTGATCTGGGCGGGCGTGAGGACACGCTTGCGGCCGACCTCAACGCCGCGAGCCTTGGCGGCCTTCATACCGGCGCGGGTGCGCTCGATAATCAGGGAGCGTTCGAATTCGGCCAGTGCGCCCATCATGTGGAAATACAGGCGCCCGCCAGCAGTCGTGGTGTCGATGCTCTCGGTAACGGAGCGAAAGCCCGCGCCCCTATCGCCGATCACGCCGATCGTCTCGATGAGGTGGGGCAGTGACCGGCCTAGCCGGTCAAGCCGCCATACGGTGAGGATGTCGCCTGCCCCCAGCTGCGCAAGAGCACGATCCAGACCGGGTCGGCGGAGGGCCATGCCGGAAACCTGGTCTTCGAACACAGGTTCGCATCCTGCCGCCTTCAGGGCTGTGCGCTGAAGGTCAAGGTTCTGGTCGTCGGTCGAAACTCGGGCATAGCCAATATTCACGCCGTTATTCTGAACGGCCCTTTTGGGGGTAACCGGGGCAGATTCCCGGGCGAGGGAGTTGCGCTGAGGGTGCCGGCGTGATTCACAGGCTGCATGTCATTGCCGGATGCAGTATCGCTGGAGGCGTTTTCGCTTGCCGAGTTGCGCGACGTGGTCGGCCGCCTGGTCGGCGAGGTGCGGCGGCTGCACTCGGACAATGCGTCTTTGCAGGCCAGGGTGGACGCGCAGCAGGTAACGATGACGGCGCTGCGCACCGAGAACCAGGCGTTGCGCGACGAGTTGGCGCGGCTGAAGGGCCTGCCGCCCCGGCCGCCGTCGCGGCCGTCCGGCATGGAACAGGCGACGCAGCCCGGGGCGGCCGACACGCGTCCGAAGCCGCCGCGTGGCGTCAAGCGCGATGCGCAGGCGATCACCGCCGAGCGGGTGCTCAAGGCGAGCGTGCCGGCCGGCTCGCGGTTCAAGGGCTACGAGGACATCCTGGTGCGCGACCTGCGGCTTTCGACGGAGGTGATCCGCTATCGGCGCGAGCGCTGGGTGACACCCTCGGGCGAGACGGTGCTGGCGGCGTTGCCGGCGGGGATCGTCGGCGGCTTCGGGCCGGAGCTGCGGCGCTTTGTGCTGGCGCTGCATGCGCAGGGGCAGGTCACCACGGAGCGGCTCACGGCGTTGCTGGACGGGATCGGGGTGGAAATCTCCAAGCGTCAGGTGGTGCGGCTGCTGGCCGAGCCGCTCGACGGCTTCGTGGCCGAGGACCAGGAGGTGCTGCGGGCCGGCCTGGCCACGGCACGATGGGTGTCCGTGGACCCGCGCAAATCGCATGCGATTTCGCTGACACTGCCGCGCGACACGCCCGCAAGGACGGCGTCACCACCCAGATCGGCGACGACCGCTTTACTGTGTTCCGGGCCGGCCAGTCGAAGTCGCGCGAGACCTTCCTGTCGCTGCTGCGGGCGGGGCACGCCGACTATGTCGTGAATGCGGCGGCGTTGGAGTACATGCGCGGGCACAGCCTATCAGGCCAGGTGGTCGCGCAACTGGATGCGCACCCAGCCAAGCAGTTTGCCGACACGTCGGCGTGGTTAGCGCATTTGGCCCGGCTCGGCATTGATACCCTCGAAGTCACCCCTGACCCCGTGCGTGTCGCCACCGAGGGCGCGCTCTGGGGTGCCGTTTGCCACCATGGACTGCTGACCCCGGACGCAACGCTCGGCGCGGCCGGGACGGTCATCGTGTCCGACGATGCCGGCCAGTTCCGTGTGGGCCTGCATGCACTGTGTTGGGTTCACGCCGAGCGGCTCGTGCATAAGCTCGTGCCAGCCACCCCCGAGCAGCGCCGGGCGGTCGAGCTCGTGCGAACCCTGATCTGGTGGCTCTACGCCGATTTGAAGGCGTGGAAACTTGATCCGTGTCCACGGCGGGCCGCGGCACTGCGGGCGCGCTTTGACCGCATCTTCAAACGCCAGACCGACTACATCACGCTGGACCGGCTCCTCGCCCGGCTGCACCGGCGCAAGTACGAACTGCTGCGTGTGCTGCAGCATCCCGAGATCCCGCTGCACACCAACGGATCGGAGAACGACATCCGCGCCTGCGTGACCAAGCGCAAGATCTCCGGCGGCACCATGAGCACGGCAGGCCGCACCGCGCGCGACGTCCTGCTCGGCCTGATGAAGACCTGCCGCAAGCTTAAGGTCTCGTTCTTCCGCTACCTCGGCGACCGCCTGCACGTTCCTGGCGTCGTCACCATCCCGCCGCTTCCAGACCTCGTCCGTCAGGCGGCAACCCCGGCCTGATTGCCCGGGATTCTGCCCCGGTTACCTTTTGGGGCACGCAACCCACTGATAACATTCATCCACAAAATTCGTCCCGCAACGGAACTCTTATGGGACAGACCGCCACTTCAGTTGCGGGGATCAATCCGCGTCGTTTCACTCGCTCCCATGCACCCAGCCGATGGAACGGCAGTCAGAGGCCGGGGCGCCAGCCTGCGCCGCGAACCGAATGGCGCATGGTGGCGATTGCGCCGGCACGGTAGGGTCTTCCATGCTCGACGCTGCGTTCTGGATCCTGGGTGTGACGGTCGCGGCCGGCTTGGCGATCGGGTGCTTCTACTTGCAGGAGCGATCGATCCGGGGGTGGGCGCGGTGGATCAGCGCCGGGCACGGCCTATTGGGCGTCATGGGGTCGGCGGTGTTCTTTGTGTCGATGGCAGCCGGTGCATCGGACAGAAACGGCATGGGTCGGGTCGCTACGAGCCTGCTCGTCGGCACGCTGATGGGAGCTGCCGTGCTAGCCTACGCCCAAATTCGCCGGCGCCGACCGTCAGGCCTGGCTGTGGCGCTGCACGCAACCCTGGGCGTGGCCGGATACGTGATCTTCGCGGCCTATGCCTCTGCGTCCCATTAACTGATTGGTGCCGATCGTCACGACATGGCCGGGCGCTTGGAGTTCGAGAGCCACGGCACCGTAGCACTGCAGGTCGGCCATGACGCCGAAATGCGCATGCAGCCCGCCGCCCTAGCCCAGATCGAGCCGCTTCAGCACGCCTCCCTCGTCCCAAGTGACACCTCCTGGCGTCAACCTGATGCTGAAGCAGCTCAGCGATAATGCAATGATAAAACGGCCGGAAGAGATGCGAGGAAAGGGGAACGGGTGGACTGCCGCCTCGTGCCGTCGCGCGCAACGGGTGGGTCCTCCCCATGCTCCCCGGGCCAAGCGGCCCGGCTGCGCG